>Ga0334884_1006567_pt1 | contig 10408 bp, 9 predicted proteins | sample GraSluR1_MG_7_FD_207215 | JGI IMG/M metagenome (GOLD analysis project Ga0334884, IMG submission 207215) | Sludge microbial communities from methane-producing bioreactor in Wageningen University, Netherlands - Granular Sludge_12_05 R1 | ecosystem: Engineered > Bioreactor > Anaerobic > Unclassified...
TCGTCATGTCATGCTTGATGAGATACTGCCCAAAGCAGGCGGCAAATCGGAGAAAGAACTTCTTGTCGCCCGAGAGCACGGTATACTGGCGTGCGGGGAATCGGTGCAGATACCGTGAAAGCTTCGGGTGCTCGAAGTCGTACATGATAGGCGTCTCTACCTCCATGCCCCCATAGTCGTGGGTGACGGAGGATATGTTCTGCTCGAGGAGCCGCTTTATCATGGCCCCCTTGGGATACCAACGCAGGTTGCCGGAATCGCTGCCGGGTTCGTAGTCTACCAGCTCGAGCTTTTTCATGATGTCGACGTGCGGTGGTTCCCTGTCGGCGACACGCGACCCCTCAGTCTCGTGTCTGACAAAGGCGCGCAGATTCTCGTGGCCGCGATAATCAAACTCCCGCGCATCCACTAGGTCCCCCTCAGGGGTAAGCACATACCAGGAGGAGGTAATCCTGCCTTCCGACGCAAGCGCCTCGGATACGACCTCCTCGTCCTTTTTCGGGGTGAGGTGTATCTCTCGAGAAAGCTCAGAGAGGGGGTGGCCCTTGCAGGATACGGTGAAGGCCTTGTAGTATCCAAACGGGGCGCGCTTCACGGTGAAGTCCTGGGACAGCTCCGTCTCGAGGAGCGGGAATACGGACCTTGCAAAGGAGGGCTCGGCGGGTGATGAGGTAAGATGTACGTACGGATAGAGGAAGACACGGTCCACGTGGGTCTGGGCTGCGATGTCCCTGATGGCTGCGGCGGCCTCGGACACGAGACGGTCGACATCTGCTTCATCGCCCTGCTCGACACTGGCAAAAACCGTCAGGCATTCGTCCATATTGTTTTTCCGCAGGGTTTCTGTGATGTCCTCGGCGAACTTTGTCTTTTTTGTCACCTCGAACGTGATAAAATCCGAATGAAGCACTAGTAGTCTCATGATAATCCCTTCACACCCCATACCAGCAGAGCGGTATATAAATATTCTCTAAGGGGCGGAACAGGCGGGCACGAAGACAGAAGGGAGGATTGTTCCCCTTTCACGTAAGAATACTATACATAGAATATATATTATATATAATTTAAAATGACCCGTATTTTGCCCATACACCGATTATTCTTCGTGGCAAAGGAAAAAACCGAAATCTTTATATAGATTCAATAAACATTCGCATCGGAAAAATTGATTCCTAATACCCTTAGGAATACAAATTTTTTTGCATACCATGCTATTGAAACTGGAGGGAAACAACAAATGTTGGACTTAGATTCTTTGATATCGATTCTAGAAGCTTGTAAGAAAAACAAGATCGCAGAACTGATAGTACGGAAGGATGCAGTCGAGATTAGGACCGTCGCCCCCGCTGGTGGCGCCGTAGCAGCCGCTCCAGCAGCAGCCGCACCGCAGGTCTCACTGTCAGCTGTAGATGAAGATGAAGAAACAGCACCGGCAGCCGCGCCCGCAGCAGCTCCTGCAGCAGCAAGCACGGGCATCATTCTCACCGCGCCGACACCTGGTGTAGCATACGTACACCCCGGTACCACCGTTGACAGGGAGCCCCTGCCAAAGGAAGGCGACGTCGTAGAGGCTGGACAGGTCATTGGCCTCGTCGAGGCAATGAAGATGTTCAATGAAGTCGTCGCACCGCAGAAGGCAAAGCTTACCAAGATCAAGGTACAGAACGAGACACTTGTCAAGATTGGAGACGCACTCTTTGAACTCGAGCCTCTTTAACTGCTGGGTGCCTTAAGGGGACGTGATGTTAATGGAAGACAACTTCGTACAAAACATATTTTTTTCACCCAGCAAGAAGGAAACGAAGACTCATGACAGGATTGACAAGGCCAAGAAGGGATGGGACAAGACCCAGCAGGACACGGCCGAGCGTATGGCGAAAGCCCGCGGCTTTGCCAAGCCGGGGACCAAAATCGTCGACGAGGCCGACTGTGTGGCACTGCTCGAGGCCGTCCTGAGGTCAGGAGACAAGGTGAACATCGAGGGAGACAATCAGAAGCAGGCAGACTTTTTGGCTGCGTGCCTCGCTAAGGTCGACCCATCGAAAGTCAACAATCTCCACATGGTCCAGTCATCTCTTGCCCTGCAAGACCACCTCAACGTGTTCAAGAAGGGCATCGCCTCAAAGCTTGACTTCTGCTATTCGGGTCCGGTCGCCGCCGACCTTGCCAACATGGTTACCCAGGGCAAGATAAGCATCGGCGCCATCCACACCTATGTGGAGCTCTATGCACGGACGTACCTGGACCTCAAGCCTAAGGTCGCGCTTGTCGCCGCAAACGCCGCGGATAAGTACGGCAATCTGTACACGGGATTCAACACCGAGGAGACGCCTACCGTCGTTGAGGCAACAAAGTTCAGGGACGGTATCGTCATCGCGCAGGTCAACGAAATCGTTGACAAGGTCCCAAGAGTCGACATTCCAGGAGACTGGGTAGACTTCGTTATCCCTACCACCGAGCCGTTCTACATTGAACCGCTCTTTACAAGGGATCCCGCACACATTACCGAATCCCAGATATTCATCGGTATGATGGCACTTATGGGCATATACAGCGCCTATGACATCAAAGCCCTCAACCATGGTATCGGATTCAACACGGCCGCCGTGGAACTCCTCCTTCCCACCTTCGGTGAGGAGATGGGACTGAAGGGTAAGATCTGCAGCCACTGGGCGCTCAACCCGCACCCGACACTCATACCTGCCATCGAGAGCGGATGGGTGGACACCATCATGCCCTTCGGAAGCGAAGTCGGTATGGAGAACTACATCATGTCAAAGCCCGACATATTCCCTGTCGGCCCCGACGGCACGATGCGGTCAAACAGGGTCATGGGACAGCTTGCCGGACACTACGCCATTGATGCGTTCTTCGGTTCAACGCTGCAGATAGACCAGTACGGCAACAGCGCCGCAGCTGTTGCAGGCAGAATTCCTGGATTTGGTGGCGCGCCCAACATGGCGTGCAACGCACCGGGCCGCAAGCACGCGACCCCGGGCTGGCTCAAGGCATCACGGGAAGACGGCATGCGCAAGGACCTTATCGGCCCCATCGACAGGGGGCGCAAGCTGGTCATCCAGATGGTCGAGACCTTCGGCGAGGGAATGGCCCCCGTCTTCGTGGAAAAGCTTGACGCGTTCGAGCTCCAGAAGCAGGCAAACTTCCCCATACCCCCCATCATGGTGTACGCTGACAACATCACGCACATCGTGACCGAGGAAGGTATCGCCTACGTCCACAAGTGCAAGACGCTCAAGGAGCGCATGGACGCCATCAAGGCGGTTGCCGGATACACGACCCTCGGCCTCGCAGCCGACGACAGTGCAACGAACAAACTGAGAAAGGAAGGCATTGTGGCACTCCCCGAGGACCTTAACCTTTCGTTTAACGATGCAAAGCGATCCAAGCTCTCTGCCAAGAGCATCGCAGACCTCGTCAAGTGGTCTGGAGGATTGTATGACGCACCACCACGTTTTAGGAACTGGTAAGGAGGAATAGTATGTTTAAGAAAGTCCTTATTGCTAACAGAGGAGAAATCGCCGTTAGAATAATCAGGGCATGCAAGGAGCTCGGCGTCGCTACGGTAGCCGTCTACTCTGACGCAGACGCAGAAGCACTTCATGTCAAGCTCGCCGACGAGGCAGTGAACATCGGCCCCGCACCAGCGACGAAGAGCTACCTGAACATGATGAACATCATCAACGCGGCCATTGTCACCGGTGCCGAGGGTATTCACCCCGGCTACGGGTTCCTTGCAGAGAACTCCCGGTTCTCCAAGCTTTGCCGCGCGAACGGCATCAAGTTCATCGGCCCGTCGCCCGAATCCATCGACCTCATGGGTGACAAAGCTACCGCCAAGAAGACCATGAAGGAAAGCAAGGTCCCGGTCACCCCCGGTTCAGACGGCATCGTCCGTACCTTCGAAGAAGTCAAGGCAGTTACCGACAAGATAGGATTCCCCGTCATTCTCAAGGCCACGGCCGGCGGCGGCGGCAAGGGTATGCGTGTTGTCAGGTCCGAGAAGGAGCTCCCCTCGCTGCTCAGGCAGTGCCAGGCTGAAGCACAGTCCGGCTTTGGCAACCCCGACGTCTACGTAGAACGCTACGTCGAGGTCTCAAGACACGTGGAAATCCAGATCATTGCCGACGCCTTTGGCAACGCCATCTACCTTGGAGAGCGTGACTGCTCCATCCAACGCAGGCACCAGAAGCTTGTGGAGGAAGGACCATCACCGGCCATCAACGAGGAAACCCGCAAGAAGATGGGCGATGCAGCCGTCAGGGCAGCCCTTGCAGCGAAGTACGAGGGTGCAGGAACGGTCGAGTTCCTCTATGACGACGAACGCAATGAGTTCTACTTCATGGAAATGAACACCCGTGTCCAGGTTGAGCACTGCGTGACGGAAATGACCACCGACATCGACATCGTCAAGACCGGTATCCGCATCGCCGCAGGCGAGAAGATGCCCTACAAACAGGAAGATGTCAGGATAAAGGGGCATGCCATCGAGTGCAGGATCAACGCCGAAGACCCGGATACCTACATCCCGTCACCCGGAAAGATAACGAAGCTCATCCTCTCCGGCGGACCCTTTGTCCGTGTCGACACCGCCATGTACGAGGGATACGAGATCCCCCCGTACTACGACTCGCTCATCGCCAAGCTCCTTGTTTGGGGCGAGGACCGTGACGAGGCAATCGCCCGCATGAAGCGCGCCCTTGAAGAGACCATCATAGAAGGCGTGAGCACCACCATCCCCTTCCACCTGAAGGTCATGGACAACAAGGTCTTCCAGGTCGGCAAGTTCCACACAGACTTCATAGAGAAGCACCTCAAACCCGCCAAAGATGGAGGAGAGTAACATGGCTCTCACAGAGCTTAATTTTGAATTTAAGCCTGGAAGTCCCAAGACCTTAGTCGACGAATGGAGCCATGTCGGTGTAGTATCATCGGGGGACCTCGAGGTCCTAATCGAAAAGGGTAACGCATACGAGGGAAAGGCGGTCATCCGCGTCATGACCACCGTCCTTGGATTCGACAGCGTCTGGGAGACCGTGCTCAAGAGGATTGTCGAGACCACAGGCCTTTCCAGCGTCAAGGTCAGCATCAACGACAATGCGGCCACGCCCGCAGTGGTGAAGCGCAGAATGCAGCAGGCCATCGCCAACGGCGGAGGACTCCAGTAGGTGATATACATGAGAGTTGAATGGAAAGAACTGCAGGAAAAGAGCTTCTACCAGGCCACTGCGCGCGAGCGCGCCATCGGTCTTGTCGACGAGGGAACGTTCCGCGAATTCCTCGGCCCACGGGACAAGATGGTCAGCCCGCACCTCATCGTGCTTGGCGAGGCTGTCGAGTTCGACGATGGTATCACCGTTGGCGTCGGCAAGATTGGCGCCCACCCCGTCTTTGTGGTCTCACAGGAAGGCAAGTTCGTCGGTGGCGCCCTCGGCGAGGTCAACGGCGCCAAGATGGCGTACACGTTCAAGCTGGCCATGGACTGCTACGAGGCACTCAAGGAGAAGTACGGCTCCGTCCCCGAGGACCGCAAGCCGATTGTCATCGTCTCCTACGACTCCGGCGGCGTTCGCCTCCACGAGTCAAACGCCGGCCTCGTTGCCCACTCCGAATGCATGGAAATGTTTTGGAAGATGCAGAACAAGGTGCCCAACATCTCGATAACGGCAAGCTCCATCGGTGCCTACGGCGCCCAGGGCTTCGTGTGCATGAGCGGCGATGTCGTTCTTGCAAACGACTACGGCCGTATCGGGCTGACCGGCCCCGAGGTCATCCAGCAGGAAGTCGGCAAGGACGAGTTTGACGCGTCCGACCGTGCCCTCATCTGGAGGACCATGGGTGCCCGCGCCAAGTACATCATGGGTGACGTCGACTTCCTTCTGCCCGACACCATCGGTGCCTTCAGGGAACAGGTCATGCAGATTGCCCATATGCCCATGGCAGAGATTGCCAAATACCGCCATCTGGGGACTCCGGACCTTGTGGAAGAGAACCTCTCCGTCGTCAAGCTGGCGGGAGAGAAGGGATTCAACGACTCCAAGGACTACTGGAAGTACATGGGCATGAAGGATGTCGAAGACATACCCGAAATGCCGCAGGAAAAGTTCCTCAAGATTGCGAAGCGACGACAGAGGGGGATCTAAATGGCTGCAAAACCGAAGATCTTGTTGGGAAAGGCTGACGAGGCCATCGACCTCATCTTCGACGAAGGGACCTTTGTCGAGAACAAGATTGCAAACACGTACCTTGAGGCAGAACTTGCACCCCCGGTCTTTGCGGGCGAAGCCCTCCTTGACGGGAAGCTCTGCACCGTGCTGGGGAACTTCTCCAAGCGGCCGAATCCGCGATTCCGTGTCGTCTTTAACGGCGTCATGGGCATGGAGGAGTGCTACAAGTTCAGCCAGGCCATCTATGCCACCATCGAGGCCGACGAGGGAAAACCGCTCGAGGAAAAGCGCCCGGTCATCCTTCTCATCGACACGCCCGGTAACAGCCCGGGAAAGGTCGAGGAGATCGTAGGCATGACAAAGGCCACCGCCTCGTACCAGTTCGCCCTCGAGGATGCGCGCCATGCCGGACACCCGGTCATCGGCATGATCATCGGCAGGGCCATCAGCGGCGCCTTCCTGTGCCACGGGCTCCTCTCAGACCGCATCATCTCACTGCCAAAGGACTACGGTACCATCGTGCACGTGATGCCCACCACCAGCATCGCCGTCATCACGAAGATTCCGCTTGAGCGATTGAACGAGCTGGTCAAGACCAATCCCGTCTTCGCGTCAGGTGCCGAGTTCGTGTTCAAGCTTGGCACGCTCAATGAGATAATCGACACGCCAGAAGACATCAAGCCGACGCTTCTGCGCAACATCGATGAGATCCGCGAGCTCAAGAAGGCAGGCAAGTGGGACCAGCTCGGCATCTGGCACCGCGGTGCCCTTGGTGCTGAGCGCGGCGGCCGTGAAGTGCGCCAAACCGCAATCAACAAGATGGATAAGGAATTCAAGGAGCTGCTTCCCAGCCTCCTTGAGTAATCCTTTCCTCTTTTTCTTTTTTTCTCTATCCCTTTTCTTTCAGCCAGCCCCCATATCGGGAGTGGTGCCATTAAATATATATTCATTAACGCAGAAGAATCTGAAAGGCCGCCTGCCGAGGTGTATGAATGAAAGAAAAAGCAAATCCATTTTTTGAAGACCTGAAAGAAAGTGTGGAGCTCTTTTCCACCGTGCCCGCCTTCGGTGAGATGGAGCACCGAACGCTCGCAGACAAGGGGATAAACGGCCCCACCGCAGCGCATGTCGTAGAGGAGGTGCACACACCCCTCAACTATGCGTACATCACGTTTACCACAGGCACCACCGCGTGGCAGAACATCATCGGAATTACGCCCAATGAAAAAGAATACCGCAAATCGGTGGGAAAGAACGCCCTGAAGATGGCCGGTGTGCGGGAAGGCCACAAGGCCATGTTCTGTTACCCCCCGCTCCTCAACGCCATCACCCGCGGCGCCCTCGAGGACCTGGGCGTATCGTGGACGTTTCTCACGAAGTCATCGCGCGACTCGTTTCTCATGGACCTGTACTACAAAGAGCCGACCGTCATCTTCGGTGAGTCATCGTTTCTCAAGGTCGCACTCCAGGATGCCGTCAAGCTCGACATTGCCGACGACCTGCCCCATGTGGACATCGTGAACTGTATCGGCACGCCGCTTGACCTCGAGGCGCCCGACATCATCCGTGACGTCCTTGGTGCGAAGGTAAACGACATTTATGGAAACCAGGAGTTCGGTTGGATAACGATGAACGGGACCCCGGTGCGCGAGGACGTCTCTTTTGTGCGTTCTGAGGTAGGGAGCGACTACCGTGAGACCGTGGTGGGCGGCCTGCCCACGGGAGACAGCTTTCCCATCGTCACCTCGGGTCACGTGCTTGACAAAGAAGGAAAAGTGGTCACGTACATGCGACGCAGGACACTTCCCGACTACGAGGTCTATGTGCGTGAGACGACGGTATCCGCTCACCAGACCATTGAGCGTGCGGCAAGAAGCATGCTGCGCATCAAGTCAAAGGTCGTGAAGGTACCCGACGACGTCGTCACCGATGCCGACAGGACCGTGCTGGAGCTGCTCCCTGCACTGCCGCCAAAAATAAAGGACGAGCGTGAGCCCATCCTCATCGAGGGCCCGGAAAAAACGAGAATGTTCGATCTCCTCGTGCAGGCACAGCTCGACTACCAGACCCTGAGCATCAAGGACCCGTGTTGGATAAAGGGGCGCTGACATGGAGTTCCGCCGCCACGACCTTGTCATGGCTGACTGGCCGGAAGAGATGGTATCCGCCATCCCCCACGAAGGCCTGAGAAGGCTGGTGAAAAGCGGGAGGGTACCAGGCATCGTCAGACGGGATGAGGGATGTGATGACGGTCTCGGACGGGAGTACTACACACAAGAGGACACCATCCCCCTTGGCTTTGTCCATCCCTTCCGTGAACACGGCGCACGCGTACGCCACGCTGCCCACGTTGAGGGGCGGCACGCCCTCAGGGTGACGACACCGTATGAGGTGACGGGGTTTCCCTTTGAGGAACGCACACCCGCGCTTGCGGCCCTCCTGGACATCTCGGCCACCTATTCGGTGGGTGCATGGGGCTCTACCGCCCTCGAGATTGTCTCTGGTCTCCCCTACACCGATGCCCGATCGGACCTTGACCTTCTGGTCACCGGCTACGATGCGGAGGAACTCTGTGCATTATCCGGGGAGCTCATACGCTTCGAACAGGTGCACGGAGTCAGAATCGATGTTGAGATAACCCTCGAAAATGGCTACGGCATCAACATCAAGGAGTACGCGTCCTCATCAAAAGAGCTCCTGGGAAAGGGGCTGCAGGACGTTATCCTTATAAAGAGAGACGCAGTTGATGCACTGCTATGAATACCCCCGCCATCTTGGCAGAACTGGCGACACGAAGCATCCTCCTTGAGGTTTCATGCCACCCAAAACCGGGGCTGGTGACACCGTTCTCCCCAGGTTGCCACCATGACATGGACTACCGACTCTTCCTCAAGAGCTCGGCTGTCCTCAGCCAGGGATTTGCCGCGGCTGCGGCGCTGGGATACGCGTTTGAGGGACCTCCTGCGAGCCTCTTTGCCCACGCACGAGAAACCGGCATCCCCGTCGAGCGGCGCATGTTCTCCGTCACCGGGGGGACAAACACGCAAAAGGGGCTTGTCTTTCTGTTCCAGACGCTCCTTGCCGGGGCAGGAAGGCTGTGCCGGGAGGAACATCTCACCCCTGGTGCCCTCGCATCGTATGTGGCCGAGATGACAGACGGCATCGTGTCGAGGGAACTGGCCCCTCTTATGAAGGGTGCAGGACGCGACCTCACGAAAGGGGAGGCACTCTACGTTTCCTACGGTATCACCGGCATACGTGGTGAAGTGGAAGACGGGCTGCCCTCGGTGATGAAGACGGGACTTCCAACGTTCAGGCGGGCATGCGAACGGGGAGAGGACCTCGATGCGGCGCTTCTTGAGACGCTCTTCGCGCTCATGACGGTTGTCGAGGATACCAACATCATGTCCCGCAAGGGGCTGGCCATGTATGAAGATGTCAAGCGCCGGGCAGCCGATGTTCTCGCCAAGGGCGGTGTGTCGACCCCCGAGGGGATGGAGGCCATCAGTGCGTTTTCTTCTTTTGCCGAGTATTCGCACATCAGCCCAGGCGGTTCAGCCGACCTTCTGAGCGCGACACTCTTTATGCATTACCTCGACACCGAGCTTCCGTGGGGGCATGAAGGCATGACACGGGGGCAAGGGATACAAACTGAACACAGAGAACATTAATGCACTTTTTTTGGACAGGATTTCATGTGTAGCGCTTTCAGCGTATACCCTTCATCTTTTTGTTTGATATGCGTACCATGCAGGAATATTAGAATACATTTTTATGGTGATGTCGGGCAAAAAGTTTATATAACGTATGGTTTATTTTGTCAATAAGAACGGGATTACCCCCCGAACACCCTATTGGTAACATTCATTACCAGTGACCCTGCTTTACAAAGCACCCATCGTTTATTTGCATGACACTACCAAAAAAGTCATACAACCATACCCGCTTAAAAAACGGAGGAATGCACGTGTCAATCGAGGATAAGATCAAAGACTTGCAGGAGCGCACATCCGCACTCAGACTTGGAGGCGGAGAAAAGCGCATCGAAGCCCAGCATGAAAAGGGCAAACTCACAGCACGAGAAAGGATAGACATGTTACTCGACGCCGGGAGCTTCCAGGAAATTGGACTGTTTCGGAAGCACCGGGTCACCGACTTCGGCATGGAAAAGCTTGACGTGCCGGCAGACGGCGTCATAACGGGATACGGTACCATCGACGGCA
>Ga0334884_1006568_pt1 | contig 10408 bp, 10 predicted proteins | sample GraSluR1_MG_7_FD_207215 | JGI IMG/M metagenome (GOLD analysis project Ga0334884, IMG submission 207215) | Sludge microbial communities from methane-producing bioreactor in Wageningen University, Netherlands - Granular Sludge_12_05 R1 | ecosystem: Engineered > Bioreactor > Anaerobic >...
TGATTTTACAGCACCACGCACACGACCAAATCGACCGGAAGTGGAACGACCGCAACGACCAAAACGAACCGAAATGCCTGAGCGACCACAAAAACCTTCCGTGCCAGCGTTGCGCCAGCTTGATCCGAACACCCTCCCGCCACGTCTGTAAAAAAACTGAAATACACTTTGGGGTTTTGCAACAACGCGCATGTTACCACCCGTTGTGAAGTTGAAGTCATGCTGAAGGGCATCTATAATCTTTCCAAGGATTCGGCAAGTTCACGCATGCGCGTCGCTTAAAGAATGTATAGCCAATATTTGATTTTAAAAGGGGAATCGGCATGAGAACATCTATAATCATCTCTGTGATTTTACTCGTGACCTGTCTTTTCATGAACACTGCCAAAGGGCAATCACAAGAAAATAATTCAGGGGACAAAAGTGTGATGATTGAGGTGGCCGCCGAAGAAACCGTTTACACCTATGTCAATCCCAATAATGGTTCTGGGCCGCTCTGGAGCTTTGGTTGCACACAAATTGTTCGCATGGGCGAAGACGTTATTGTCAGTGAGATGGAAACTGGTGAAGATGCGCCATTATTGAGCAATACCCGTTGGCGCCTGCGACAACGCGCGTCTGACGGTTGGCGCGTGCTTGCGGAAGCAGATGCATATCTTCAACGTGAACCTTGTTCTGTCGCGACAGTATCGGACAACACCCTGCTCCTGTATGTCAACGATCTGATCACTGAACCGGGAACCATGTATGGGCCATGCAAACCACATTTGTTGAAATTTGTTCTTTCTGAAGAGCTTACCCCACTTGCACCGGAACAAGTCCTGCCGGATTGGGGCGAACCGACCTATTTTACAGACCACTCTTACCGGGGATTCGCGGCAGACAGAAATTCTGGCCAGTCACTGATGTTGAATATTGATGCGCAAACCAGCAAACAGCATGCAAGCCTTATCGGGCTTGGCGGCGCAACCCTGGCCAATACATCAATAACATTTCCCATACGTTCATGCTATCCGCAGGTGGCGCTGATCGGTAATTCGGCGCATGTACTTGCCATCAGCGATATAATTGAACCGGTTGAAACCTGGCGCAATTACAAGCAGGAACAAACCGGCCGCGAATGGGACTATGTCTTCCGCATACTGTATTACACCCACGCACCTGACTTGCTTACCGGGGGATTTATCGAACCAATCGAAATTGCCAATGTTGAGGCAACGGCAGGTCATATCAGAAACCAGGACCTTTGGATTAATGAAGCGGGAGAGGCATATATCCTCTACACAGAACGTGAAGTGCAATCTGAGTTGATGCGTGACCAGTTCTTTCCTGTCAAATCCATCGTGGACTCCCTGCATCTGGCCGTAGTGCGAGACGGGAAAGTACAGTCCCGGCATGTCCTGATTGAAGGTACTCCCGATAACGTACCGGGTAACGCGCGATTTCACGTTTCCGAAGATGGTACATTGTTTGCGGTGCTGTATATTGCCGGTTCAGACAGCGGAAACAAGCTGATGCAGATCATGCCAATAGACGAACCGAAATCTCTTATCGACATACCACTGGAATCACCCATGTCAAACTTCTGTCTTGCATCAGTTCGTGCTGGGAATCTGCCCTCAAACCACATCGACCTGCACGGACAGACAGCATCCGCCACAATGGGTTATGCCCATGTACGCATTCTACAAGAATGATTATTCGGGGACGGTTATGACCTATTCTCGTCATTCCCACGAAGGTGTGATTCCAGTAGGAAACGTTATTTGGTCGAACTTTACGCTTCTACTGGGTACCCGCCGTAGCGCGGGTGTGACGGTGTGGGGGAGCAAACGTCGGTGCGTGGCGTCTGTGTCGCCACCGGTTCCTATCGCGGAGCGATTACAGCACCGTAGCGCGGGGTAAGGCCCACGGCCGCCACCCCGGGTATGTCGCGCTCCCAAAACCGCACCCCGTAGGGCGTGCCAGCAACGACAACACCATGTAACGCTCTGCTGGGTACCCGCCTGCGCGGGCATGACGGGGTGGGGGATCAAACGACGGTGCGTGGCCCGTGTGTGTCGCCACCGGTTCCTATCGCGGAGCGATTACAGCGCCGTAGCGCGGGGTAAGGCCAACGAGCCGCCACCCCGGGTCCACGACGCCCCCCAACAACGCACCCCGTAGGGTGTGCCAGCCCCCTTTCCCGTCATTTCCGCGAAGGCGGAAACCCAGAACAACATAATACTAGCACAAAAATTATAATCATCCCTATCAACTAAACCCATCATGTTCCTATCCCGAAGGGATTAAAGCGCCGTAGCGCGGGGCAAGGCCAGCGACCGCCACCCCGGGTATGTCGCGCTCCCAAAACCGCACCCCGTAGGGCGTGCCAGCAGTAGATATACTAGTACAACGCTTACCAAATAGCCACCCACGCGTAGCACCTTTCCCGTCATTCCCGCGAAGGCGGAAACCAAGAACAACATAATACTAGCACAAAAATTATAATCATCCCTATCAACTAAACCCATCAAGTTCCTATCCCGAAGGGATTAAAGCACCGCAGCGCGGGGTAAGGCCTGCGGCCACCACCCCGGGACCACGACGCTCCCCCAACAACGCACCCGCTTTCGTTCCTATCCCGAAGGGATTAAAGCGCCGTAGCGCGGGGTAAGGCCAACGAGCCGCTACTCCGGGACAACGACACCCCCTCACAACGCACCCCGGAGGGCGTGCCAGCCCCCTTCCCGTCATTCCCGTACAGGCGGTAACCTAAAATAGCATAATATTAGCACAATATATATTCATCACTAAAAACAAAACCCACCTGCGGGAACACCAAAATGCAAGCTAAGGCTATGCTCTCGGCTCCATCATCACCTCGCTGGGTACCCGCCTCCGCGGGTATGACGGAGGGGTGGGTATGAAGGTGATGTGTGCGAACTCCGGTTTCGCGCTTCTGCTGACTAAACCCATCATGTTCCTATCCCGAAGGGATTAAAGCACCGTAGCGCGGGGTAAGGCCAGCGGTCGCCACCCCGGGACCACGACGCTCCCCCAACCTCGCACCCCGGAGGGTGTGCCAGCCCCCTTCCCGTCATTCCCGCGAAGGCGAGAAGCTAGATTAACATAATACTATCACATAAATTATAATTATCCCTAACAACAAAACCCATCATGTTCCTATCCCGAAGGGATTAAAGCGCCGTAGCGCGGGGTAAGGCCCACGGCCGCCACCCCGGGACCACGACGATCCCCCAACCTCGCACCCCGTAGGGCGTGCCAGCAACACATAACCGTGCTTCCCTCACCCCTCTGGATACCCGCCTCCGCGGCTATGACGTTTTGGCCGAATCAAGAGGATGCCCGTCACTCCAAAAATAAAATTTGATATTAACAAAATTCCGTGTAATAATCGCAACTATGTATTGCGCATGCTGAAGTATGTCGCTACACAGGAGCAACAGACAATGCACCGGGATTCTCATATAGCTAATCGGCAGCTGAAATTGATCGATGGCTTGGACCACTGGGATGTCGACGGATGGGAACGTTCATTCCGCGGTGCCACTGAAATCGTTGAATCAGGTCTGCATACCCGAACATTGAGCCACTATCTGCGGAACCACTATAGCTCCATCATGGCAACCACCACAGACGATCATACCACCTTCGGCAACACCGGCGATCGTTATATCAGAGATGTTTATCACTTCTACGCCAAATACCATTACTACAACCCCAGCAACACCCGCTGGCCCTCCCACAACCACAGGAAACACCTAGTCCGAATCATCAAAAATGTCCTTGCGATTCTATTAATGGTGGATAAAGTGGCCATTGGGAAGCGTATCAAGATTGTTGTGAACAAAAATATGAAGAGGTAAAATTAAACCCCACTACTGGTATAGGATCAGCTGCAAGTTTGAGACTCCAAGTTACCTGCTGTAAACCGAGAATATATGTTCTGGAAGCACAGGAACTATCATTGACAGATACAAAATAATAATCAGTTAACAAATCAGTGAGGTTTTTTATGTTCAATCCACGCATATCACATGCATTACTTTGCTCATTGCTATTTTGTGTTGTCGGTTGTGATTCCTCGCATGATTCAAACAATAATGTTGTGAATTATAATTTTGGATTGCAATGGAGTGCAACATATCCAACCAATGATCTTTTTGTTTTTGAAATGGTAGATATAGAGTATCCCGATATATTCAATAAAAATGGTTCCTTGAAAATATCTGCAATGAATAAAGATGGAAGTCAAGTAAACGAACTTGTATCTGGTAAAGTACCACCTTTTTTTCCTAAACTTGTTGCAGGCAGCTCTTTATCTGCTTTAGCTTCTGTCATGGGATATGAAATATGGACTTTCGATAATGATTTAAAGACGTACAACTACTATTCTCTTCCAAGAATTTTTAAAGATGAGTATCCTGATGATATATCGCAAGCAAATTTTTCATTTTTAAGTCATTCTTTGCTTGGACTTGATATAAAAAATTCTGGTGCAATATTTCATTACACTGAATGTCTTGATACTGGTCTTAATAGAGAATTATTTGATCATTCTCTATGTAAAAACAATCTAAGATATAATATCTTTTCTGATGAAAAGATGACAATACTCCATGAGGTACTATTCAAACCATATTGTTCTTTTGGTGAAAAAACAGAACATTTAACTGGCTTATCTGTTATCTCGCAACCAAATGATTCAGATAGTTTATTGTTGATTCAACAAAGCGAAGGTATCGGATATCACTCATTGTTCGTATATAAATTACCAGAATTGAAGTTGCTACATGAAATCACTGATACAGGGTTGATTAATTCGATTACCTATGATTTTTATGAAGATATTACTAATTTATATATAGTTACTACTGTTGGGGTGTATCCAGATTACCGTACACATTTATGCACTTTGAATTTTTTCTCAAATGGTAAAATTCAGTATGACTTTGTTGAAGAAGTGGATATTAGTCAGTATGTTGACTTACCTGGATATTATAATATAGTTTGGACAAAATATGGAATTGTTTTGGCAGGATCACATAATGTTGATGAGCATCTTCTACTCGATTTCGATATACAATCAAAGAGAATTGAAGTCATAGATAGAATATCAGCAAAAAATAATTTAAGAGGTCAGGTCAGTAATTGTGGGCAATTATTTGCTGACATTGATATAAATGGAAACATTCGAATTTATGATGTAACCAACGGTGCATTTATTAGAAAAAATATTTAGTAGTAGAGACAGAGCAAAATATTTTTGTACAAACATATTATATAAAATAATTGTAGCGTAAAAATAGACAATATGCAATCTCCAATATCCAAAATTATGTAGATGAGGCGTGGTATTATTATGACCTGGCCGGGCAGATGATACGGGTGGATGACTTGATACACGGAAACGGCGGAGTTTGTTGAAGGTGGGTGGGCACGAGTGTAGAGCATTCGACAACTCAGTTATTTTGCAGATGTTCTCCGGTGTCAACTGGGTTATCTATAGCATTGCGTACTGCTTTAAGCAGGGCTTTGGGTGTGTACGGCTTCTGAAGCAGATTGATTTCTTGATGTACGGTAAAATTGGAGTTTATTGCAGATTCACTGTATCCAGATGATAATATTACTGGGATGTCTGTTGCAATTTTTTTAATCTCTGCATATGCAATATGGCCATTCATTTTGGGCATGACTACATCGAAGAGTAGCAAGTCAATCTTGTCTCTATTTTCATTGAATATAGAAATCGCTTCTTCACCATCTCCGGCAACTAAAATAGTATACCCTGCAGATTCAAGTATGCGTACTGCTAAAGTTTGAACCATTTCATTATCTTCTGCCAGTAAGATTGTTTCAGTGCCATTGACATACTCATCCTCTGTATCGATGACCTTCACTTGGGGTTCAGATTCTTCAACTTTTGCCGGAATATATGCATTGAACAATGTGCCATTGCCGGGTTCGCTATACACATTGATGAAGCCATCATGTTGTTTCATGATTCCATACACTGTAGCCAGGCCAAGTCCGGTACCCTTACCTGGTTCTTTGGTTGTAAAGAATGGCTCGAATAATCGATCCAGTGTTTCTTTATTCATGCCACAACCGGTATCCGAAATACTTAATAAAACATATTGTCCTGGTGTTGCCCAAATATGTGTTTCGCAATAGGCTGAATCTAATTTCACATTGCTTGTCACAATGGTCAATTTCCCACCAACAGGCATGGCGTCACGTGCATTGAGGCACAAGTTTAATAGTACTTGTTCAATCATTCCGGCATCAGCGAATACAGAGATTAATTTTTTTTCAGGAATCCATTCTAATTCAATGTGTTCACCAATGACGCGTTCCAGCATGGTTAAGAAGTTTTCTACAACCAGATTTAAGTTTATTATTTTTGGTTGAGCGACTTGTTGTCTGCTGAAAGTCAATAATTGTCGTGTAAGCTTGGCTGCACGCTCGCTGCTTTCACATACTAGTTGTAAATATCCACGTTTCACTTCATTTCCCTGAAAATCCCGTAATAATAATTGGGAATACCCCATCATGGTTTGCAAAATATTGTTGAAATCATGGGCTATACCACCAGCAAGATGACCAACGGCTTCCATTTTCTGTGCTTGCAGTAATTGCTTCTCAAGAACCTTTTCTTTCGTGCAGTCATGTACAATAGAATGTAAGTATTCTTTCCCTCGCAGAAACACAATGCTGGAAAACACTTTTACATCATGAATTGAACCATCGGCATGACGATGTTTAAATTCATAAAATATTTTTTCTTGATTAATCACTTTCTCCATTTCGCGTTCAACTTCTTCGGATGACAAAGTGTTAATGTCATGAATGAACATCTGTTGCAATTCATCTCTTTGCCATCCATAATACGCGGATGCTGCATGGTTAGCGTCGACAATTTTTCCAGTTTTCGGGTCTATGATTAGCTTTACAGCAGCATGCTCTTCAAAGAGATTCTTGTAGCTTTGCTCACTTTCCTCAAGTGCTAGTTCAGCTTGAATTCTTTTTTCACCCTCTAAAAAAACTTGTGCCAGCACCAGAAAACCAAGTGGATACAAGACCATAATGACTGGTGCCAGCTCTCGGACAAATATGCCTGCCTCAATTGGCAAAAAGTATGATTGGGCAATCATCAGAAAATACAAAATGGCATTGAACAGTATCAGCCAGAATGGTTTTATCCATTTTTCATCTTTTTGGCGTAAATAGTATAATACGACTCCGAGTGTATATCCCATCAGAATCAGTGACAAACCCAATGGGACACCTGCACCACCCAGGTAAATACGAAAAGCACCAGATATTATTGCCGCTATACTGGCTGCCAATGGCCCACAGAACATGCCAGCCAGACTGATGACTATTGAACGCGCATCAAGAATAACGCCTGTTTCAAATGCAATGGGAGTCAACATGGAGATAATGCTGACAAGTCCAAAGATAATACCGGATAGTATTTTATAGGGCAACGCTTGACCCGACAAATGCCGCGACAATACCTGCATGCCCACTATCAACGTAACCAATAATGTGACATTATTCAGAAGTTGAACGACCATTTGACTTCTCCAGTATCAGCTATTACATAAGCATCATAGCATTCTTGATTTACTCTTTCCAAGGCATATACAAAATAAAAATAATATAAAGGATAAATTAATTTTACAGGATTTATGCTATTTAAGCGAAATAATCAAAAAACATATATAAATTATAATTATGATTAAACTTAGTAGAATTAATAAGAAAAATACTATTGCGATGTTCTTTCTGTTCCGGCTAAACACATATCCTTGGAAAAATGTTGGTTTTTAATAGGAGCCGTATTATGGTAAAGTAGCGCATTGGCTTATAGGAGCAATACCATAGATGAGTGATTCAAGAATAGGTGAAGATTATGCATCGTTGTTACGTCGGATTCGCACTCTGGAACGGCAAGTAGACGATCTGTCAATTCTGCGTGAAGTTGGACTGGCAGTGAGTAGTACTCTGGATTTGAATGAAGCACTGAATACAATCGTAAATGTGGTTCAAGGAGCATTAGAGGTTAAGCGTATTGCAGTGTATCAATATTACAAAAAAGATGCTTCTCTTCACCCCTTGATTGCCAAACATGAATTTGAATTGCTGGATCCTGAACAATTGCGTGAAGAAGTTTTAACAGGAGGTGGGAACCCTCTTGCACGATCATTGGAGACACGTTCTGTATATTTAGGTGAGGATGGGCAGGTCAGCGAGGCTTTTGTGCCGTTATTTGTCAAACAAGAGGCTATTGGTGTGCTTGCATTGCAAGGTCGAAAAGATGACCGGCCATTCAATAATCAGGACCAGATATTATTGCAACAGGTAGGTGCCCAGATATCGGTTGCACTGTACAACGCACGTCTGTATGCTATGGCGGTTACGGACAGCCTGACCGGACTGTATGTAAGGCGGTATTTTGATTTACGACTCGAGGAAACGTTTGCATCTGCCCGGCGGTATGGCCGTCCCTTTTCAATTTTATTACTAGATATCGATCATTTTAAACAATTCAACGATACGCATGGTCACCATACCGGAGACCTTGTTTTACGGCAATTCGCTAAAATTTTAATAAAAAATACCCGTAGCACCGATATCTGTTGCCGTTATGGTGGCGAAGAAATGGTTATTTTACTGCCTGAAACCAAAATGGATGAAGCAGCACTTTTAGGTAATAAACTCTGTAGTCTGATTAGGAAACATTCTTTTCAAGGTATGGATTCCAATACGTTACAAGTTACTACAAGTATAGGAGTCGCTTGCTTTGATGATGAATTGCCAAATGCTGCTACCTTGGTTCAATGGGCTGATACCGCATTGTACCAGGCTAAAGAATTGGGTAGAAATCGAATCGAACTCGCGAAAATGTAATTTCTGTTTATTGTGATAATAATTTTCTTACGAGGTTGTGTTGTTTATGGATAGTGTCAAGTTGCGTTTTTTGATGAAGTGTTCTATGGTGTTGGTGCTGTTGAGTTTATCTTTTTCATTATGGGGTTGTCATGAGGTTGAAGAAGAACCAGAGCCAGTTACTTTGGAACAGATAGAAGAATCATTGCCGCCTCAACCTCCTCCACCAGCAATGACTTTACAATTGTTTGATGATATTCCATATGGTATTACCTATTGGGCAGCATTTGATCTCCTGGGTGGGCAAGAAGAAGTGCATAAGGAGACTATTTTGATTGATGATACGCCACCAGGTGTTCGCTCTTACGCTATCATGTGGTGTACTTGGCGTTTGGATGATGCACCAAATCTGGCATATAGGCTCGGTTTTATCCGTGATTCACTGGAAATAAAAGAAGTTATTGAGTGGGATGATCGATTTGAATTGAAATCATCACAGTGAGCCTCGTAATCAGTATAGTTTTGTTTTGATTATTGATTCAAGGAGAAATATTAATGTCGCAAAAAGTAGCATTCATTACCGGAGCAAGTAGGGGTATTGGCAGGGGAATCGCCTTGTATATGGCTGAGAAGGGCTACGACATCGCTGCTGCTGCGACAAAGGCCGACCCAAAGAACACCCATCAGGGATTGTATGAAGTTAAAGAAAAGGTGGAAGCATTGGGGCGTGAATTTCTGCCGGTTACAGGCAATCTGGGTTTACTGGAAGATCATGATGCACTGATTACCCCAGTCATAGAACGATTTGGTGGAATAGATGTGTTGGTCAACAATGCAGGAGTGGCTCCCAAAGAACGAAACGATATTCTGGAGTGTACGCCGGAAAGCTTTGATTTTGTTATGGATATTAATCTTCGTGGCGTATTTTTTTTCTCGCAAGCAATTGCCAGAACAATGATCTCCAGTACACGAGAGCAGAGTGACCAATCAACGATAAGCACCCGACCATCAATTATTTTTATCACGAGCATTTCCGCCGATACCGCCAGCACCAACCGCGTTGAATATTGTATCAGTAAAGCTGGACTGAGTATGGTTGCACAAACTTTTGCCGTAAGACTGGCAGAATTTGGGATCAATGTCTATGAAATAAGACCTGGTGTTACTGCAACGGACATGACCTCAACGGTTAAAGACAAGTATGATCGACTGATAGATGAGGGGATGTTATTAACCAACCGGTGGGGAACTCCAGAAGACATGGCTAAAGCTGTTTGGGCATTGGCAGAAGGCTATTTTGATTATGCCACAGGCGCCGTTATAGAAGTTGGCGGCGGCTTTGGTGTCAAACGTCTGTAATTATACTTCGTTTTAATACTGTTTCCTGTTGCGTCAAGTAAAAATCTATCCGAAGTACCATACGTTGCCTCATGTAAAAATCTATCTTTGAGAACACCTTGTTTTGTGTTGGTAAGGTGGTAGCTGACGGTTCCTTTCATCCCACCTGTTC
>Ga0334884_1006579_pt1 | contig 10392 bp, 6 predicted proteins | sample GraSluR1_MG_7_FD_207215 | JGI IMG/M metagenome (GOLD analysis project Ga0334884, IMG submission 207215) | Sludge microbial communities from methane-producing bioreactor in Wageningen University, Netherlands - Granular Sludge_12_05 R1 | ecosystem: Engineered > Bioreactor > Anaerobic > Unclassified...
TTATTATTTTTTTAGGAACTCCTCTAGAAACTCGTTTTAGTCCCCACTTATTTTTCTTATTTCTTCACCCATTAAGCCCGCGATAGAAAATAGAACATTTTATTTGAAAATGAATTATTGTTCTGCAATATGCACCGTTTGTAAAAATTCTGCGACTGAGAAATGGTATTCTTTCTCTTGATTTCCTTGAATGGTTCGAATCATTTTTTCAACTTCTGGTTGCAGAGCGGCAAATTGAACTTGTTGTCCACGACCTTCTGCTGCAAGACAAAATTCTTCTAAAATATCTAACGCCGTACTATCAATGCTAGGAACTCCTCGCATTGAAAATACTACACCACTTTTTGTTTCCAATTGCAGTAACGTTTGTTTCAATCGTTCAGAAGACATGAAAAATAACGGGCCACTCAAATAAACCACCACCCAATTTTCCGTACAATCGGTCGGTACTAGCCCCATTCTTGACCAATCAACTTCCTCGACATTAATCGTAATCACGGCACTTTTCGCAATGAAAAACAGGCAACCCGCTAAGACCCCTAAAACAATCGCTAAACTCAAGTCAAAAATAACGGTCGCTACCATCGTTAAGAAGAATAAACATAAGGCTGTGTGGAAACGTTTCTGGAAGAATTCTTTAATCACCGACCATTCATTCATTCGCCACGCTGTCACCACTAAAACACCAGCTAACGCAGGCATGGGAATTTTAGACATGACTGGCGATAAAAGCAACATCGATAACAATAAAAAGACTGCATGAAAAATACCCGCTAAACGTGTTTGCGCACCAGATTTAATCACTACGCTCGTGCGGGCAATCGCTGCCGTCGCAGGTACGCCACCGAAAAATGGCAAAATTAAGTTGCCAATTCCTTGTGCCACTAGTTCCTGATTACTGTCTAATGGTTTCCCTGTCATGCGACCAGCCGAAGCGCCACAAAGCAAACTTTCAATCATACCTAACATAGCAATGCTAATCGAAGGCACCAAAATATCCTGAAACGCACTTAATTGAAGCGAACCAAGTTCCAAACGTGTATCACTAAAAATACTTGTCGGAATTTTCCCTACAGTGGCCACTGGCAGTTGAAAAACCACTGTTGCTAACGTAGCTAAAATAATCATCACCAATGAAGCTGGTATCATCGCATTCCACTTTTTCGGAAAGAACACTAATCCAAGCACCACTAAAATCGACATAACCGTCGTTGGTATACTTAAATCAAAGCCCAATGAACGATAACTGCTGATTTTCTCAATTAAATTGTGGCCTTCTGAACGAACCCCAAAGAAATTATCAAGCTGCCCCAACGCAATAATAATAGCAATTCCTGAAGTAAACCCGGTAATGACCGGTGACGGAATAAAAGAAGTCAAGCTCCCTAAACGCAAAATCCCTGCCAAAAGCAAGAAAATTCCCGCCAAAAAGGTGGCCAACAAAATCCCTTGCATGCCATGCACTGCCGCAATTGACATTAAAATAGCTGCCATCGCACCTGTTGGTCCTGAAATTTGATAAAACCCACCCGAAAGGCTCCCAATCACAATTCCAGCGATAATCGCCGTGATCATGCCAGCTGCTGCAGTCGCGCCGCTAGAGACCCCAAACGCTAACGCTAACGGCAACGCGACGGCTGCGACAGTCAAACCTGCCAAGAAATCTTTTTTCAATTTTTTTTGATCATACCCTTTAAATTCATCCCTTATCATTTGTGTGTACTTTTTAAACATTCGCATCCTCTTTTCATGAAATTTCCATTCTAAAGATATCATATTTTCGGAAAGATAATAAGGTGTTTTGTGAAGGAAATCGCTAAAAAATTTTTTTCACCTCATTTAGACAAAATTGTCTAATATTTTAAGAATTTAGCCACCGCTGTTTCCTAGAGTATGATATGCTTAACTAGTAAACAGGCTTCACAAACTTACATTAATTGGGGGAAACTATTATGTGTACAGGCATCAAGATTATTTCCAAAACAAATGATATTTTTTATGGACGTACGATGGATTTTACGTTTGATTTTTTTGGCAACGAAGATCCAATTGCACCAAAAATCCCTACTCTAATTGCTCAATTTCCAAAAGGTACAGTTCTAAACAGCCAACTAAATCCTTGGACGGCAAAATATGCCTTTATGGGACTAGCAATGTCAGGCACAGATCAACCAGCGAACGATGGTAAAACCGTCAGCCTTGCTATCACAGATGGTATCAACGAAGCCGGCTTATCTGGTGATATTCAATATTTAATGGAATCTTCAACAGCACCTGCTGAAAGTTTAGCAGATCGTGGTTTAACACCTCATATTGCAGAAGAAGTACTTGCTTATATTTTGAGTAATTTTGAAAGCGTTGACGAAGTAAAAGTAGCTTTTGAAAAAATCGGCCTGTTAGATCAAAAATTCCAACTTGATTCATTGGGGGAAGTTCATTTCACCTTACACTGGACCATTAATGATAAAAATAATAATAGTATCGTTTTGCAACCAACAGATAACGGAGCGTTCGTCATTTATGATTCGATTGGCGTAGTCACAAACAGCCCAGAATACAATTATCATTTAACCAATGCACGAAACTATATCGGAATGCGCAACTACGCTATTAAAGAACCTTACACTTTAAAATCAGGCGCAACACTTGACCCAATTGAAGGTGGGACTTCTTACGGACTATTAGGAATCCCAGGAGACTTCACTTCGCCGTCACGCTTCATTCGTGCGTTATACTATTCTGACAATCTCCAAGAATTTGATAGCTCTGAAGGGATTATGCAACTCTATCGCGCCTTCCAAACAGTGATGATTCCTCGGGGGATTGGCCATTTAGGTCAAAGTAATTCTCTGTCTGATTTCACACATTATTGGTCAGGATATGATGTGACTAATCTAACCATGTATGTCCAACCAGAAAGTACTACCTCATTTACAAAATACACTTTGGATCCAGCTTTAACAGAAGTTACTACTTTTGCTGTTTCTAACGAACTACTACTAACAGATTTAAATCAATAAAAACACAAACAACGTCTCTGACTAGGTACTTGGTCAAGGACGTTGTTTCGTTCATTTTTCAGATAATGCGTTATACAACGGCGCTAATTCTTGAAGCGCCTGACAACTTTTTTCTTCAATCGTTTCAAGCTTTTCCGTCGCAAACCACAACTTACCGATCTGAAATGAGCGATTGCCTATCCGCTCTTCTAGAATTTTCCGTTGTTTTTCATCTGCTAAATAATCTTTTAAAGGCAAATGGTCCACTAGTTCATGCTCCTCCTGCGGCCAAATATAATAGCCTTCACAGTCGATGGTTTGGCTCCAAGCTTCTAAACGATTAAGCAATTGATTGTAAGCGACGACTGAGCCTGCCCGCTCCTCACTTTTGTAATGTTGAAACATCAAATATACTTGAAATTGCTTTTTATTTAATAACAACGCCAGACAAGCATTTTCCGCTTGGCGTTGCTCACTGCGATATGCAGCCCAGAAATGACTGCGTAAATTCCAGCCGTTGGTCCAGCTTTCAATTTTCGGCTTAGTGATGCCGAGTTCAGCTGGTAAACCTTGGGCGATTGCGAGGTTTAAGGCTTTCCACTTTTCCCAATGTTGCTTGTAGGTTTGCTTTAAGGCATCGATTTCTGCTGATGTTTGTTGCTCTTTGAGTTGTTTAAATGTGAAGATTTCTCGGTTGAATAGATTGAAGTCTTGATGAGACAAATTCATGTGATTCTTCCTCCATCATCGTAATTCATCCTCCAACGGTACTAAATATTCATCTAACGTTTGACGCCAAGCACGTTTCATTTGTTGCGGGTATTTAAATGGTTTTGCTTCTGGGTGCGTCGCTTTATATGACTCGAAGTCTTTGCTGCTGATAATGTCCCCCATGTTTGGGATTGGGTTCATGCCAATCATATATTGAATGGCAGATGAATGAAGTTGATCTTCTGAAACAAACCATTCTTGCGCAAATTGTGCAATCACTTGATTTCTAGTTCCTGTGAAGTAGCGTCTTTTCAAAACAAATACATCTTCTTTTTGATCTACTTTTTCATTATCCATTGCATTTAAAATTTCCCGATACACTTCTTTAACACATTCCGTTTTATTCAATTTTTGCAAAGCCTTTTCAATTTCTTCACGAACGCCTTGGCTATTTGCGGAATAATTTCCTAATAATTGATCAATATAAGAAGAGTCAATATCGTACATTTTGGCATGATTATCGCTGTAAAATTCAATCTCCGAAAAATCATTCTCTGGTTTTGGCTCTACTTCTATTAAGGAGCCTTTGATTGTTTCGTATGTTCCTATCTGTTCTTCAATCAAATGGACTTGCTCAGCTAAAGCTGGTGATTTTTCCATTTCATCATTATATTCATCATAGGTCACTAATGCTTCATAGCTATTACTTAACGCTTGAAACGATTGAACATAATCAATTCGCACATCAATCGGCTGGTTCTCATCTATCTCTTCTGGATTAAATTCTTGCATTTTACGAAAGGCTTTTTTAAATCGTTGTTTTGATTCTTTATAGGTCGGATAAATTAATCCAGATTCTTCTTTTGCTTCTGAATAAAGACGAGTCGCATTTGCGACATTTTGTTCCATTGTGTGAGGTTTTCGGAAAGTAACCACTAAGCCCTTTGTTTTATCAGGATAGGTGCGATTAGTTCTTGAAAATGCTTGAATCAAATTGGCGTATTCTAAATTACGATCGACAAATAACGTTTGAATCGTAGGTGCATCAAAACCTGTTAACAGCCGATCAACCACAATAACCAAATCAACATGACGGCCAAATTCTTTAAACTCTGCTTTTTTACGAGCTAAGCGATTGTTGATGTCTCCGTTATAGCGCTCAATGTCTTGTAAGGTCCATGAAGTACCATAGTACGCATTATATTCGGCCATAATTTTTGCTAACTCGTCTTGCTGTGCGCTACTATTCTCAGCGTTTTCTTCTAATGAATAAGTAATGGCAATTCGCGGAAAATCAGGGTCTTCCATCGTTCTCCCTTGACGAATCTGATGCTTAGGAAATTCTTTTTCTAACCAATTTTCTTTCGCTGTCATTTTTTTAATGGCATGATAATAACGTTTCGCCATATCAATTGAACTTGTTGTTAAAATTGCTGATTTTCGAGGGCGACCATTCCCAAAATCAAATTTAGTATAAGCATTATTGGGGCGGAACATTTTATGAATGACTTCTTGAATATGCTTATCATTTTCATAAATAGAACGATCCAACATTTTCTCTTTTTGAATGTTGTCCATTGCTTCTACTTCATTCGCTAACTCTTCTGGCGTGTATTCTGCATATTTGGTTTCGTTAGACAAACCATCATAGATTTTTTTATACAACGACTCGCTATCAATCGTATCTTCATGTTCCACTTGAAAGCCCAAAACAGCTTTATCTTCTAACGCATTTTTGATTGTATACGTATGTAGAACTTCTCCATATTGGTCGTGTGTCGTTCTGGCTAGTTGTCCTTGCGCTTGCTTTTTATTTTCTTCAAAAATTGGTGTTCCTGTAAAGCCAAACCAAGTGGATCTAGGAAATACTTTTTTAACATCCATCATATTTTCCGCACTAACTGCTCGGTGGCATTCATCAACAATAAAAACAATATGTTGCCCCATTAATTTTTGAAAACGATTTGTGCCCTTCTGCTCTTCTTGTTTTCGTGCATATTTCAAAGCAGCATCCAGCTTTTGACGCGTTGTCACAATGACTACGTTAGAGTTCGCATCGGCCAATAATGTCTTACTCAATTCTTTGGCACTACCTGTCCCGACAATCAGACTATTAGCTTTACCATCACCTGATGAAATCCCTGTGTTAAACTCCGAAGCAAATTTAGTAAACTCACTAGTTGTCTGATTATCTAAATCTTTTCGGTCCAAAAGCATAATCGTCCGATCAATCCCTGGTTTACGCGCTAATAATTTAGTAGAAACGAAACTGGTTAATGTTTTTCCAGAACCTGTAGCATGCCAAATATAGCCGGAGGTGTGCTTACTAGCGGCAACATATAAGGCTTCAATCGCATGAATTTGATAAGGATGTAAAACCATTAATACTTTGTTGTCTTGTTCTTCACTAACAATCGTATAATCGGCAATTAAGCGATGGGCATCTGGAATATTTAGCACTTGGCGACAGAACTCATAAAGATTTTCAACTTTTTTATTGTCTTTTGTTCGCCAACTAAACAAGAATTTTTTATGCATAAATTGCGGTAGCGCATTCGCAAAATAGCGAGTGGTTTGTTCATTGGAAACAACAAATAATTGCAAAGTTGAAAAAATATTATTACGAAACATACCTTCCTCGGCATACTTTTTAATTTGATTAAATGCTTGAAATACACCATCTTTCGCTGTCACTTGTTTCAATTCGATTTGGACAATAGGCAACCCATTAATTAATAATGTCACATCAAAACGACTATCATGCTTTGCAGAATTAGTGTTCTTTTTTGCAATTTGATTCACGACTTCATAACTAGAAATCCCCCCACCAATATCACGATTCGAATATAAAATCAAGCTCATCGTTCCTAGAGAAGCATCTTCTCGTTCGATGGTAATTTTCGCAATACCATTTTCCCCTTTTAACCATTTGGCTGCTTCAAAAGGCGTACGTGTTCGTTCTAATAATCCTGTTTTTATGCGTTCAAATTCTTGGTCTGTTAAAGGGTGTTCCCCAATTGCGGCTAAATTATTTTGAATGATTTTTTCACGTAAATTACGCCATAAATCTTGTTCCGATTTTAAATCTGCTCGATACGTCCACTGATTACGATCTTCCCCAAGAATCGCAATTAACTTGTTTTCCACTGTTGCTTCATCGTTGACACTTAGCTTCATAACCTGACCCTCACATTGTTTTATTTAATTAAATTATATCACTATATGGAGAATTTGTTCAATTACAATTGGGAACTGTGTAAGTTGAAAGAAATAACTGAACGTGTAAAAGGCAATGACGGAAGAATGGATTTGCCGACCCTAACTATATCTGCCAGTCAAGGATGGCTAAATCAAAAAGATAGATTTTCTGGCAACATCGCTGGAAAAGAACAAAAAAATTATACATTACTATTGAAGAATGAACTTTCTTACAATCATGGCAATTCTAAACTTGCTAAATATGGAGCCGTTTTTTCACTTAAAACTTATGAAGAAGCATTAGTGCCCCGAGTGTATCATAGTTTCAAATCCACAAAAAATTCAGATCCTGACTTTTTAGAATATATATTTGCCACAAAAAAACCTGATAAGGAATTAGGAAAATTGGTTTCATCAGGTGCACGCATGGACGGTTTACTCAATATTAATTATGACGATTTTTCAAATATAAAAATAAATATTCCACATGTTCATGAACAGAAAAAAATTAGTAATTTGTTACGTAAAATTGACGATACTATCGCTCTTCATCAGCGTAAGCTTGATCAGTTGAAAGAGTTGAAGAAAGCGTATCTACAACTGATGTTTCCAAAGAAAGATGAGACTGTTCCTCAGGTGAGATTTGCTAACTTTGAGGAAAACTGGGAACTGTGTAAGCTAGAGAATATTATAGAGAAGCAAATTAAAGGTAAAGCAAAAGTGGAAAATCTTTGTAATGGTAGTGTAGAATATTTAGATGCTAATAGGTTAAACGGTGGAAAACCAATCTATACTAAGGCATTACCAGACGTTTCAGAAAGGGATATCATAATATTATGGGATGGTTCTAAAGCTGGAAAAGTTTATTATGGATTTAAAGGTGTGTTAGGTTCAACATTAAAAGCATATCAATTAAAAGAATGTGCTAATTCCCAATTTATCTATCAACAGCTTTTGGATAATCAAAATAATATCTATAATAATTATAGAACACCTAATATTCCTCATGTAGTTAAAAACTTTAGTTCAATATTTCCTATATGGATGACTTCTTTTGAAGAACAGAGTCAGATGGCTGATATTTTATCAAATTTAGATAATAGAATTATCTTGCAACAAAATCTAACTGACACGATGATTTCTTTAAAAAAATCCTATCTCCAAAATATGTTCATATAAAACTGAATATTTACACACTTTCCTACCTCCGAGATAATAAAAAAGATGATTCGTTCATCAACAATTATCAAGGAGGTTTTATTTTGGTTAAGAGAAAGAGAACAGAGCAGTTATTTCATGAGTATTTTAGTGAATGGGTGGAGCTATATAAGGTAGGGGCGATTCGGGATATTTCGTTGCAAAAATATTATATTGCGGAACAACGACTTGCTGAGTTGGCACCTGGTTTAAAAGTAAAACATTTGGATCGGCAACGGTATCAGCAGTTGTTAAATGACTATGCGTTAACCCACGAACGGCAGACAACCATGGATTTTCATCATCAATTAAAAGGAGCAATTTTAGATGCAGTCGATGAAGGACTTATTTCAAAAAATCCAACACGAAAAATTGTCATTAAAGGAAAAGCACCACGTCCTAAAAAATCAAAATTTTTAAATCAATTTGAAGTTCAAGCTCTTTTGAAAGAATTAGAGTTAGGCGAGCAACTAAACTGGGATTGGTTTATTTTATTGGTAGTTAAAACGGGCCTACGCTTTTCCGAAGCATTGGCACTAACGCCAAAAGATTTTGATTTTTCTAAACAAAAAATAACTATTGAAAAAACATGGAATTATAAGAACCCCACTGGTTTTTTCCAATCAACAAAAAATGAATCTTCTAAACGCAAAGTACAAATTGACTGGCAAACAGCAATGCAATTTTCTCAATTGATAAGAAATATGCCACCAATGGAACCAATTTTTGTGAAAGGACGTGTCTTTAATTCTACGATTAATAATCGCTTAAAAGTCTTATGTAAACGTGCGCAGATTCCAGTGATTACTGTCCATAGTTTACGCCACACACATGCCTCGCTATTATTATTTGCTGGTGTTTCAATTGCCAGCGTGGCGACTCGGTTAGGCCATTCTAGTATGACAACTACGCAAGAAACTTATCTGCATATTATTCAGGAACTAGAGAATCAGGATAACGATAAAATTATGCGCCATTTGGCGATGTTGATGTAAGAAAAATAACTCCTCGCGGATTGCGGGGAGTTATTTTTTAGATGAACATGTTTTGTAGATAGGATTTTTTTAAGGATTTTAGTTGATTGAGTTTATTTTGATTAAGAATGATAGCATCGTCTAAATTTGTGAATAAATCACCTATTTTATCCTGTTCTTCAAAAATGGTTATTTTCATTTCTACTTGATTAATTTCTCCTAAATTTATTTTTTTTGGAAACGCTATGTGTAATGTACGCTTCCAAATATTTCTTTGAATTTCAGGACTAGAGATAATAAAAGATAAAAAATATGGATTAGTTTCTTTTGCTTTCAGCAATGCTAAAGTTACATAATACGCTAGTGGTTCATCAGTCTCTATAACTTTCATTGTTCCTATATCACCAATTCTAGTCATTAAAATATCACCTTTTTTAGCTCTTTTTTTTGAGTACTCTTTTTCATATGCTTCATGGGTAATGTATTTTTTAGTTTCTAAAGTAGCGATATTTTCAACGCTGACAAATTTAACACCAGAATCAGTGTACCTAGGTGTTTGATGAGTACCATCAAAAATTTCTACGACATCCCCTAACTTACACAGTTGCCAATCATCCTCAAAATCAGCAAATCTCACCTGAGGAACAGTCTCATCTTTCTTTGGAAACATCAGTTGTAGATACGCTTTCTTCAACTCTTTCAACTGATCAAGCTTACGCTGATGAAGATCCAATGCGTAATCTATTTTTTCTAAAAAACTACTTACCAATTTTGTTTCATCATTTTTGGGAATATACGTAGTAAAATCTAGCACTTTACTAGAGCTTATACCAAACACTTTCATCCCTGTTCCAACCTTGTAACCATACTTGCGAAAAGTCGGTGCTTTAATTAAATAATACAAAAACATAGGGTCTATATTCTTAGGACGCAATGCTATCGTATGAAGACCTGCTACAATATCAAATGATGTGTTTTCTCTGATTACAGCAGGCGTAGCAATGCCCTTATAATCTTCTGAAGCATCTGTCAAAATTAAATCGCCAATTTCTAAAAGAGCGAAATTTTTTTTTATTATATTGGGTATATTAGAATTTTCACTAACTTTATCTGCCTTTTTTGTATGAATATCTCCATAATGAATATACTTCATACCTGTAAATTCATTGGTCTCAACCTCTCTGGATAATGAATAGGATTTTACTTTTTCAAATATCCTTTCAAACTTACACAGTTCCCAATTGTAATTGAACAAATTCTCCATATAGTGATATAATTTAATTAAATAAAACAATGTGAGGGTCAGGTTATGA
>Ga0334884_1006590_pt1 | contig 10379 bp, 4 predicted proteins | sample GraSluR1_MG_7_FD_207215 | JGI IMG/M metagenome (GOLD analysis project Ga0334884, IMG submission 207215) | Sludge microbial communities from methane-producing bioreactor in Wageningen University, Netherlands - Granular Sludge_12_05 R1 | ecosystem: Engineered > Bioreactor > Anaerobic > Unclassified...
CTTGACCGGCTTGGCGATGCTGTTCGCCACCCAGAGAGAGACCAGCACGACGAGGAGCGCGATCACCGCGACCGCGATCCAGATCGTATTCCGGATGGCCCGCACCGGTGCGAGGAACTCCTGCGTCGGCGTCGTCACGGCGGCGAGCCACCCCGTAAAGGGAACGGGGGCGTAGGCGTTCATCTGGTCTCTGCCGTTGAAGAAGTACTCCACTCTTCCGGCTCTGCCCGCCAGGCCGTCGCGCATTCCGTTCGCAAGCTCCGGAGCGACCCGGTCGCTCTCGACCGTCAAGCTGAGTTTGCCCAGTAGATCGGTTACCGGGTGTGCGACGAGCACGCCGGATTTGTCGATGAGGTAGGCGTATCCGCTCTGTCCCCAGGCGAGCGAGGCGATCTCCTTGGAGATCGTCTCCAAGGACTCCGACACCACAAGGACTCCGACGACTTTTTGGTCGACGACGATGGGAGAAGCGTAGAAAACCGTCATCGCTCCCGTAAGCCTGTGAACGACGGGTTCGGAGATTACCGATCTTTTCTCCTTGACCGCCCGGATGAAGTATTCCCTATCTTTGACATTTATTTCCTGAGGACCGAGTCGAACGTCGTTGATGGCGCCGTCAAGGGTTGCGACGAAAATATTCCCGAAATCGTACTGATTGAACAGCGGAAGAAGCGACGGCTGCTGTTCCGCCCAGTTCATCGACCGGACGACGTGTCGCTCCGCCTGCGTCGCGATGATAATCGACCGCTCGCGCAGATATGCGCTGACCTTCTCGGACAGGGCGGAGGCGAGCGCGTCCCCCTCCTTCCATGCCGCGTCCATGATAGCCCTTTGCGACCTGTTCATAGCGATCAGGCCGACGACGGCCACCGCTGTGAGTGAGACCAGAAGAAATATCGCGATCAGTCTGCCCCGAAGCGTATTCATAGTCTATTCCTCCTTTTAGGAACTTTTTTGAAAGAACAATTTGCGAAGGCGTCCCCCTCTGCGCAGACTCCGTTGGTTCGGGAGCCGGCGGCAATCGCTTCAAAGCGGGTTCAAAGTGTTGTTACGAATGATTATGCACTCGAAGAGAGAAAGAAACATCGAAAAGACCTACAGTTCTTGAACTGGAAACCTTTACAGTTGACAATCCGGAGATTTATTCTGAATATCTAAATACTGCAATGCTCCCGTTTCGCTCGTACGATTTCGCGACCGTCGCGGACGAGAGCGATTCCGTGGCGTAGCCGGTATTCAATCGGGCGGGCGATGTCCGACGAGCGTCCTCCCGACGGTGAAGAAATGATACAATACGTAGAATACGACGCCCCCTTGTCTTTGTACTCTCGAAGGTTCGCAGATTCGAAGCAGACTTTTTACGAAAGCTGGTGAATGAGATGTGCCGCAGAGGTCGCCCTTTCCGCGGTTTCCCTCCCCTGCATGCATTCGTCGCCGCGTTCGCCCTTCTGGCATTCGCCGCCTTCGCAGCCGCCGGAGCGGAGAAGCGAGTTCTCCTTCTGCACTCCTTCCACCAGGGGTATGAATGGACCGACTCGCTCCACCGGGGCGTCGTGGAGGAGCTTCTCAACTCCGGGGGCAAGGAGATCGCGCTCTACACGGAGTATCTCGACAGCATACGCAACCCCGGAGAGTCGCACGAGGAGATGATGGCGGAGCTGTTCCGGCGCAGATATGCGGAACGCGGCGTCGTTTTCGACGCGATCGTCTGCACGAACGACGACGCGCTCGTCTTTCTACGGAAGAGGGGAGAAGTCCTCTTCGGAGATGTCCCCAAGGTCTTTTGCGGCATCAACGATTTTACCCCGGAGCGCATCGAGGGGATGACGAACGTCACGGGCGTCAACGAGGCCATCTCCGTCGGGGAGACGATCGAAGCCGTCTTGAATCTGTGCCGTTCGACGAAGACCATAGCCGTGGTCTCGGGCTCGCGGCGCACCGAAAAACGCAACCTGGAGCTGGTGCGGTGGATCGCCCCCTCCTTCGGCGATGCGGTGGAGTTCGTCTGGCTGGACGAGCTGGAACCGGACGTGCTCCGAAAACGCCTCGGCGAATTGGATCCGGAATCCTCCGCCGTGCTCATGCTGACGTATCTGCTCACGCCGTCGGGACGCGCGCTCAGCGTTCGCGAGAGCATGGAGCTCATTACCGGAGCCACCTCGGCCCCGATCTTCGGATGCTGGGATTTTCTGCTCCCTCACGGAGCGGTCGGAGGCAAGGTCGTGCACGGACGCTCCCAGGGAGAGGCCGCCGCGTCGCTGGCGCTTCGCATTCTCGCCGGAGAGCGCGCGGACGCCATACCGGTAGAGCTCGAAAGCCCGAACCGCTACGTCTTCAACGCCGCCATGCTCCGGAAGTTCTCTATTCCCGAAGCGCTGCTCCCGAAGGATTCGCTGCTTGTCAACCGGACCGCCGCAAGCCTTCTTTCAAACTGGGAGGCGCTTCCCCGAAAGTTCTTTTTCGGCTACGACCTCTTCGCCGAGAATGTCGTCCCGATGCTGCTCATCGATCCGGACACGGGCGTCATCCTGGACGGCAACCATGCGGCGATCGGGTTCTACGGCTACCCGGAGCTTCGGGGAATGAACATCGCGAACATCAACACGCTCTCGCCGGACGAGATCGCGAGGGAGATGGAGAAAGCCCGCAGACGGAATATCCGCTTCTTCGACTTCCAGCACCGTCTGGCCGACGGGACCGTGCGGCACGTCGCCGTGCATGCTTCCCCGGTCTCCATCGAGGGCAAGGATGCGCTGCTTTCGTTGATCATCGACGAGACCGAAAGAGTCGTCGCACAAGAAACGCTGCGGCAACGGAACCTTTGGATCGCCGTTCTTGTCGCCGTCGCGCTGCTGCTTCAATCGGGAGCTCTTCTCATGCTGCTGCGGAGCGCCGCGCATAGAAAAAAAGCGGAAAAAGCTCTTCGCGAGAGCGAACGGAAGCTCGGCGCGCTCTTCTCCTCCATGACGGAGGTCGTCGCGCTCCACGACCTTGTCTTCGACGCCGAGGGCCGCCCTGTGAACTACCGGATTACAGGGTGCAACGCCGCGTTCACAAAGTCGACCGGAATCCCGAAGGAAGCGGCCGTCGGACGCCTGGCGACGGAGGTCTACGGTACGGAGACGGCCCCGTACTTGCAGGAGTACGGCACGGTCGCCCTCACCGGAGAGCCCCATACTTTCGAAACGTACTTCGCCCCCATGGACAAGCACTTCTTCATCTCCGTCGTCTCTCCGGGCGAAAACAGCTTCGCCACCGTCACCGCCGACATCACCTCCATCAAAAAGGCGGAGCAGCTTATCGAAGCGAAGAACAAGGAACTGGAGCAGGTCGTCTACGTGGCGTCGCACGACCTTCGTTCGCCGCTGGTCAACGTGGACGGATACAGTCGCGAACTGGAGTACTCCGTGGAGGATCTTCTCCGCGCGCTGGACGATGAATCTCTCGCTCCCCCGGAACGGGAGGGCGCGATACGCGCTCTGCTCCCCGACATAACGGACTCTCTGCGGCGCATCAGGGGAAGCGCGAAGCAGATGGACGCGCTCCTTGGAGGTCTGCTGAAGCTTTCGCGCCTCGGGCGGGCGGCGCTCGCCATCGGCCCCGTCGATATGAACGAGCTGATGGCCGAACTGAGCTCCTCTCTGCAATTTCAGGTCAGAGAGGCCGGAGCGACGCTTCGCGTCGGCAGGTTGCCTGCGTGCAGAGGAGACGCCGTGCAGCTCATTCAGGTCTTCTCGAACCTTCTGGGCAACGCGCTGAAGTATCTTGATCCCCAACGTCCGGGAGAGATCGCCGTCGAGGGGCGGATCGAGCAGGACCGCGCCGTCTACCTGGTGCGGGACAACGGCATCGGGATCGCTCCGCAGCACCAGGAGAAGATCTTCCAGCTCTTCCACAGGCTGAATCCGTCGGAGAGCGAAGGCGAGGGGCTCGGCCTGACGATCGTCAGGCAGATCCTCGGAAGGCTGGACGGCGAGGTCGCCGTGGAATCGGCGCCCGGAACTGGAAGCACGTTCACGATCACGCTGCCCGCAGCGTCGAAAAAGGGAGAATGATTGATTATGGAGGAGGAAGAACGCATGCACAAGGAAGTCGTCATACTCATAGCCGAGGACGACGAGGGGCACGCCGGGCTGATACGGAAAAATTTGGCGCGCGCGGGAATCTCCAACCATGTGGAACACTTCAAGGACGGGCAGGAGATCATCGATTTTCTCTTTCGCATCGGGAACGGGCCGCACAGGCGGTCGCACACCCCGTACATTCTGCTGCTCGACATCCGGATGCCCAAGCTGGACGGCACGGAAGTGCTCAAGCGCATCAAAGAGGACCACGAACTCCGTAAGATGCCGGTGATTATGATCACCACGACCGACGATCCCCGGGAAGTGGATCGCTGTCACGAACTGGGGTGCAGCAGCTACATCACGAAACCTGTGGAATACGACGCCTTCGTCAACGCCGTTCGCCAGCTGGGGCTCTACCTTGCAGTCGTGCAGGTGCCTCAGGTGAACGGCGTGCACTGAGAGCGGCGGAGACCCGAAGGATGGATGGACGCGCCGAGCACGGGGACGCCCCGGCACGAAACGTTCTCGTCGTAGAGGACAACGAAGACTTGCGAAGCCTGATCGTCAGGAGGCTTCACAGAGCGGGGTACGAGGCGTTCGGCGTGTCCCTCGGATGCGAGGCTGTGGAGAAAGCCTTCGAGCGGCCCGGAACGGCGCTCCTGATCGATCATAATTTACCCGACATGTCCGGACAGGAGCTGGTCGCGCTGCTGAAAGAGCGCGGCGCGACGCCGCCTTTTATCATCATGACCGGACAGGGAGACGAGCGACTCGCAGTGCAGATGATGAAGCTGGGCGCCTTCGATTATCTGGTGAAGAACTCCGAACTGCTGGATAAACTGCCGGAGACGCTGGGGCGCCTCTTCGGAGAGCTGGAAACGGAGCGGCGAATCCTTGAAGACCGGAGCATCCTCCTCGACAACATCCGGACGCAGGTATGGTACCTCACCGACGACCATACCTACGGCGCCGTCAACAAGGCGCACGCGGACTTCTGCGGCCTGCGGCAGGAGATGATGTCGTTCCGCGACATGTTCGAACTGTTCCCGAGAGAGGTTGCCGAACTGCACCGGAGCAACGCGATGAAGGTCTTCGGCACTGCGGAGCCGCTTACCGTCGAGCTCTGGCTTCCGTCCTCCACTGGGGAGCTTCGTCTGCTCTCTATTTACAAATCGCCCAAACTTCGGGAGGACGGAAGCGTAGAGTATGTGGTCTGCTCCGCGGAGGATGTAACCGAGCGCAAACGGGCCGGAGATGCTCTCCGCGAGAGCGAGGAACGCTTCAGGAAGCTCTTTTCCAGCGTGCAGAGCGTCTCGGTCCAGGGGTACGCCGCGGATGGAACGGTGCGCTATTGGAACAGCGCGTCGGAGCAGCTCTACGGGTATACCGCCGACGAGGCCATCGGGGGCAATCTTCTTGATCTGATCATACCGCGCGGCATGAGAGAAGCTGTCCGGAACGATATCCGCGACATGGTGGAAAAAGGAGAAGGCCGGGCGGCAGAGCGACTTGCCCTAAAGAAGAAAGACGGTTCCCGGGTCGATGTTCTTTCGAGCCATGTTGTGGTGGACTATATCGACGGACGGAGGGAACTCTTCTGCCTGGATATCGATATAGGAGAGCAGATACGAATGGAGGAGGCTCTCCGGGCGGCCAAGGAGAACGCCGAATGGCTCGGGCAGCAGGCCGAAGCCGCAAGCAAGGCGAAGAGCGCTTTTCTGGCGAACACCAGCCATGAACTCCGTACGCCTCTCAACGGTGCGATCGGCTTTCTTGAACTGCTCGCGGACACGCCCCTCAACGAACTGCAGAAGGAGTACGTCGGCTACATACGGACGTCCGCCTACACGCTCCTCGAAGTCATCAGCGAAGTGCTGGACATCTCGAAAATCGAATCCGACCGGTTTGACCTTGAGTACGCCCAGAGCGATGTTTTCGAGGTTATGCGGAAGGCAGTGGACGCCGTCCGCGGAACTGTCTTGCGGAAGGAACTTCGCCTTGAACTCCGCATCGAAGAAGGGACGCCGCGGTACGCAGTCGTCGACCCGCTCCGTCTGAAACAGGTGCTGGTGAACCTTTTGGGCAACGCCGTCAAGTTTACTGAAAAAGGATTCGTCGAGCTTGCGCTTCAGTGCGTCGCGCTTGATGCAGGACGATGCGCCTATACGTTCTCCGTCAGGGACACCGGCATAGGTATTGCTCCGGAGGTCCATCGCAAACTCTTCGAGCCGTTTTTCCAGGCCGACGCTTCCAACACCAGAAAGTACGGGGGAGTCGGGCTCGGCATCACTATCTGCGAAGCGCTGCTGCAAAAGATGGACAGCCGCCTCCAACTGGAAAGCGCACCCGGCCAGGGAAGCCGCTTCTTCTTCACCCTCTGCGCACGATGCGACGCCGAACCGGAAGAAACAACGAACGGAGAGCGGACGAACCTGCTCCCGGCAAAAGGGGTTCCTCTTCCGCTGCGTACCAACCGGCAAGCCGTCGTTCTCCTCGCCGAGGATCAGCGGCTCAACCGAAGGCTGTTGCGAATCCTCGTCTCCAAGCTCGTCCCGGGGGCGCGAATCATCGAGGCGTCCGACGGAGAAGAAGCGGTCCGCTTCTTCAGAAGCGAAGCGCCCGACATCGTCTTTATGGATCTGCAGATGCCGCTGAAGGACGGGTGCGAAGCGGTAGCGGAAATACGTTCGCTTGAACGGGCCTCCTCCGGGGGTACGGCGAAGGCCGGAATTCCGATTATTGCAGTCACCGCCGATGTCCAGAAGGAAACGCGAACGTTCTGCCTCGAGAACGGGATGGATGATTTCATTACCAAACCTGTGGACGCGTGGAGTCTCAGATGAGTTCTGGAGCGTTGCCTCGAAAGTGTCCTCCTCTAAGCGGAGAAAAGCGTACGTATCTGCTGAGAGTATCCGTGCGTTCCGGGAGCATCGGGACGCATTTTTTTTGCCAAAATAAAGGTCAATAAAGATCAGTGATTACGTACTCTTTTTTCATGAACGTTCTGGGCAGAGGGGCTGTTTTCATGGGGAGTATGCGGCGAAGTTCGCGGTTTGTCTCGTTGAAAAAAATTAGTCATTTACGATGAATAAAGTTTTTGTTGCGGAGCTCGCCATTCAAGGAGATAATAAGCAAAGTGAAATACTTCATATTCTTTCAGGCTGCTGTGACCGCACTCTCTCAGCGGAAGAAATTTAGCGAGGAGATCGCCCATGCCCTTGCGCCGACTGTTCTTGCTCTTGATGATGCTTTTGCTGGCCTTTGTACTTGTGCTAACCTCTTTCACCTCGCAACGGACGACGCTGAAAGCGTTCGACGACGTGGAGCGCCGTTTCTTCATTCAGGACATGGCGAGGGTTCAGAACCGCCTGGACGAGGAACTCCGGGTGCTCCGCAACTATGCGGCTGACTGGGGCGCATGGGACAGCATGTACGCCTTCGTGGAAAAGGGCTGCAAACACCGGTTCGACGAGCTGTTCGACGGGCCGACGATGCTTGCCGCCGGCATGGAGGTGTTCGTGATTTTCGACACCGGGCAACGTCTCCTGTTCTCCATCTTCGAGGGGGAGTGCGCAGCGGAGCGGAAGCTCCCCGATCACGTGTCCAAGGGCCTGAAGGACGCTGTTCCTTCGCTGATGGAGCGCTCACCTGACGGAGCGTTCGCCGAGATCCTGCTCCTGGGCGACGCGGCCTACCTGTTCGGAGTCAGCCCGGTGCTGAGAACGAACAGGACGGGGCCGACGCGAGGAACGCTCCTCATCGGGAGGTCGCTGGGGAAACTTCTGCCCGAGATGCGGAAGAGCCTCGGCACGAAGTTCGACCTCCTTCCGGGACACGCCGCGGATGTTCCGGACCGCTCGGCGGGAGATGTCCGGATCGTCTCCGGAGAAGGGGAGGGTGCGGCCGTATGGCAGGGGAGAGGGAACGAATTCTCCGTCCGCATCGATGTCCCCAGGCTCATCCGCCAGCGGGGGCTGGAAGCTGTCGAATCGTCGCGTCTCTGGATTCTGCTCACCGGCGCGGGGACTCTCGGCCTGGTGCTGCTTCTCCTCGACAGGGTGATTCTGCGCCGTCTGCGGAAGCTTCGCGAGGTCTCCGAGCGAATCGTCGCCGGAGAGTCGCTCACGTTGCGGGTGGACGAAGAGGGGCCCGAAGAGATCTTCGCGCTCTCGCGCTCGTTCAACATGCTGCTGCGGACGCTGCACGATCTCGTGATGAAAATCCCCGATCCTTTCATCCTTGCCGACGCCGACGGCGCCATTACGCTGGCCAACGACGCGGCGCACACTGTCCTGAGCTACGGGACCGACCTTAAAGGAACGCCTCTCTCCTCCGTTCTCGTCAAGAAGGAGGATGACCCCCGCGCCGGGAACAATAGAACAGATGCAGAAAAGGATACGGAGGCGAAGGACGGGCACAGCGTCTTCGAGGCGTCGCTCCTCAGAGCGGACGGTTCGCTGCTTCCCGTCGAGGTGCACCGCCGGAGCTTCACTTTCGGCGCGCTCCCACTGTCGCTTCTTCTGGCGCGCGACCTGAAGGAGCGCAAGCAGTTCGAGGAGCGCCTCGCACGGAAAGCGTATTTCGACGATCTTACCGGGCTGCCCAACCGTCACTCGCTCCTCAAAGCGATCAACCGCCTGTTGAACGACGGCGCCCGGACGCGCACATTTTCGCTCGCCGTCTTCAATATGGACCACTTCAAGCTGGTCAACGCCCAAGTCGGCAACCTGAACGGCGACCGGATTCTTCTGCTGATCGCCGAGAAGATCAAGGAGCTTCAGGAGCCCGAGGCGCAGCTCTTCAGAACGAGCGGCGACGAATTCGCGCTGCTCTTCCCCCTTCCCGAGGGCGGCGAAAGCGAGGAGATGCTCCTGATGGACCGTATCCGCAAGGGAATAGCGACGCCGTGCGAGGTGGGGGACGAGACCGTCTTCCCGTCGGCCAGCATCGGAGTGCTCGTCGATATCGCGGAAGGGAAGAACGCCTCCGGGGCGATCGACGCCGCACTGCACGCCGTGACGCAGGCCAGGAAGAACGGCATCGGCCGGATCGCCCGCTACGTTGCGCCGGAAGTCAGAGAGTACGTGCGCGGTCCGAACTTGCTCACGCTCCAGGCGGAATTGCAGGTCGCCCTGGAACGCCACGAGTTCCTTCCCTACTTCCAGCCGATCTACGACCTCGTTTCCGAGAAAATTTGCGGCTTCGAGACCCTCGCCCGCTGGATGCGCCAAGACGGAGGAATGCTTGCGCCCTGCGACTTCGTCCCGCAGGCGGAGCATACCGGTTTCATCCCGAACATCGATATCTGCATGATGGAGCACGCGCTCCGCGCGATCGTGCGGACACAGGAACTGGCGCGCACCTCGCGGCTCTTCTTCTCGGCGAACGGATCGCCGCTCTTCTTCCGCGGACTCGCCTCGATGGAGACGGTGGAGTTTCTCATCGACACCACCGGCGCGGACCCGAAGCTCTTCACCATCGAGGTGACCGAGAGCGCCCTGATCGACAACCTCGACGATGTGCACAGAAAGCTGGACTACCTGAAGAGCTGCGGCGTCAAGATAGCCCTCGACGACTTCGGGACGGGGTACTCCTCCCTCCAATACATCAACCATCTGCCGTTCGACTACCTGAAGCTGGACAGGGCGTTCGTCAGCCAGCTTTTCAGCTCGGAGAAGACCGAACACATGATGCGAACGATCATCGGCCTGGCGCACAATCTGCGGATGGATATCGTCGCCGAGGGAGTCGAGACGACGGAGCAGCTCTCCTGGCTGAGGGCGGCGGGATGCCCGAAGGCGCAGGGGTTCTACTTCTCGCGCCCGGTGGCGTGGGACGAGGCCGAGGCCATGATACGGGAGCTTCCCGAAGCGTAACCGGCCGGAGCGATCGGTGCGGAAGGCCCGACCGATCGACCGGCGCCCCGCGCAACGTACGAAAAAGCCCCCGGAGAGAGTTCCCGGGGGCGGTCTTCTTCACTGATCGTTCTTCGTTAAATAACCTTTCGTCGTTCCCTCTCCGCGTCGCTGACGCCGTCGTCGCGCGAGTACCACTGCACGCGGGTGAAATCCAGCCCGACACTGTCCCCCACCTTGAAGCCCCGGTCGCCGGTGCTCTGAATGCGCACCTCGCGGTTTCCCACGTCCACCCGGTACTCGGTATAGTCCCCCAGGAAGATGCGCGCCTTGACCTCCGTGCGGTAGCCGCCCTCGGCCGTCAGGTCGATCTCGTTGGGGCGCGACGCCACCGTCCCGGAGGGCTCCGAAAAATCGGCGGGGATGGCGCACGGAAGCGCCTGCCCCGTACTCCCCT
>Ga0334884_1006592_pt1 | contig 10375 bp, 12 predicted proteins | sample GraSluR1_MG_7_FD_207215 | JGI IMG/M metagenome (GOLD analysis project Ga0334884, IMG submission 207215) | Sludge microbial communities from methane-producing bioreactor in Wageningen University, Netherlands - Granular Sludge_12_05 R1 | ecosystem: Engineered > Bioreactor > Anaerobic >...
CACCGAACACGCCGCTACTCTCTGTCAACGCCTCCTGGACTACTCAGGTCGCGCCCCGGCAAAAAAGGAGAGCCTCTCAATCAATCACGCCCTACGCGACTGGCTCGCCACCTTCGAGCAACACCGCCCACGGCACGTCAACCTCACCCTGGAGCTCGCCCCCGACCTCCCACAGGTCAGCGCCGACCCTGCCCTGCTCTCCAAAATCTGGCGCTTTCTCTGCGACAACGCTTTGGAAGCCATCGGCACCAATGCCGGCAACATCACCATCGCCACCGGAGCCCTCACCGTCCCCCACGATCCGCATCCAACCGGCGAAGAGGAAGACCAAGCCTTCTCCCACGCACATCTCCCCGCTGGCTCTTACGTCCATGTCGATATCGCCGACTCGGGCATCGGCATCGCACCAAGCATCCGCAAACACATCTTCAACCCCTTCTTCTCCACGAAGGCCCATGCCCGTGGACTCGGCCTCCCTGCGACCCTCACCCTGCTCCGACGCCTCTCGGGCACCCTCCTCATCCATAGCCAACCCGGAGAAGGCGCCACCTTCCGCGTCGTGCTCCCGGCCCTCACCCAAAGACCTGAACGCCGCGACCCACTCCCCACGTCGGCCCCCACCACCTACCCCTCAGGAGCTGTCCTCCTCGTCGACGACGACCCCTCCATCCGCGCCCTCGGCCAACGCATGCTCGAAAAGCTCGGCTTCCAAACCCTCCTCGCCGCCGACGGCCGCGAAGCCCTCACCATCTTCCGCCACCGCTTTCGCGAAATCGCGTGCGTCATCCTAGATCTCAGCATGCCTCGACTCGACGGAGAAGCGACCCTGGCCGAACTCCAACACATTCACCCCACCACCCCGGTCATCCTCTCCAGCGGCCACACCGAAAACGACATCGGCCAGCGCTTCGCCGGCAAGGGACTCGCCGCCTTCATCCAGAAACCCTACACCATCCAGAACCTCAATGAGGCCCTCGAAAAAGCCACCACCCCAGTCCATCCATGACACCACTCGCCCACATACCCCACTCCCCCATCGCCCTCACCCAGCAGTGGCGCACCCAAATCTCCCGGCACGATCTTCATCGCCAACCCATCATCGACCTCGCTCAAGCCATCCCCAACCAACCCGTTCCCCTGCCGCTGCGCGAGCACCTCGCGCGCGCCATCCATCAAGAGCCGTGGCACCTCTACACGCCCAACGCCGGCATCCCAGCCCTCCGCGACGCCTACGCCCAGTCCATCGCCCAACACTACCACAGCCCAAACCTCACGGCTGAACACATCCTCATCAGCGCAGGATGCAACCAGGCCTTCGCCCTCCTCATGATGGCCCTCGCCAAAGCCGGTGACGAGGTCATCTTGCCCCTCCCGGCCTACTTCAACCACTCCATGTGGCTAAACATGCTAGGGATCCACCCGCGATACCTGCCCCACCGCCCCCTCGACGGCGCCCTACCCGACCCACGCGATGCCCAAGCCTGCATCAACCACCGCACCAAAGCCATCGTCCTCGTCAGCCCCAACAACCCCACCGGCGCCGTTTACCCACCGGAGCTGCTAGACCGCTTCCACCACCTCGCCCGCAAACACCACATCTTCCTCGTCCTCGACGAAACCTACCGCGACTACCTCACCCCCGAACAACACCACCACCTCTTCGCCCAACCCCAATGGGCACAGCATTTCGCCCACCTCTACAGCTTCTCCAAAGCCTACGCCCTGGCCGGCTACCGCGTCGGCGCCCTGGCCTGCGACCCCACCCTGCGCCAAGAAGTCGAAAAAGCCATGGATTGTGTCGCCATCTGCGCGCCCACGCCCGGCCAGGCGGCAGCTCTCTTCGCCCTCGAACACCTGCAGACCTGGCGCAAAGAACAATGCGATGCCATCAACGCGCGCTGCGCCTCCCTGCGCCTCCAGTGGCCCGCCGCGCACCCCTTCCGCCTCTGCGCCGCCGGCGCCTACTTCGCCTACCTCCAACACCCCTTCCCCCACCGCAACGCAACCAACGTCGCCAAAGAACTCGCCCTCCACCACCACCTCCTCTTGCTCCCGGGCTCCGCCTTCGGCCCCGAACAAGAACCCTACCTCCGCATGGCCTTCGCCAACGTCACCCAGCAGCATCTCAGCCAGGTCATCACACGCCTCCAGGACGCCGCCTGCCAAATGCCCTAATCGCCTGGCCCCACCCGCACCTTCTCCCTATACTCAGTCTGACCCCAATGTTGGGCCTGCCACAGCGCGCCAACCTGAGTCACGCCGAGAAGCAGCATGCGAAAAGCCCTCCTCTACATGGCCGCCATCAGCACCCTCACCTGCTGTGCTGAGGATCCACCCACCGGGGGCGTGCGCGATCGCCAGCAACCCGTCCTCATCGAAGATCTCCCCCGACTCGGGGGCGATTACCCGCCTTCTCTCATCGACGGCCTCTCCAAGCAGCTCATCGACGAAGTCAACTGCATCCAACCCGGCGTCCTGGCACCTTTCGTCAGCGCCCAAGCACCGGGCAAACTCTACACCACCTCCCGCATTCCCCTGCTGCTCCGACCAGAAGTCATCGACGCTGCTGAAGCCGTCGCCGCCCTACAAAACGACTGGATGACCATCACCAGCGGCTACCGCGATGTCGGCATGCAATACTACGATTGGCTCTGGGGCCAACGCCTGGGATTCATGGCGGCACGACCAGGCTCCAGTCGCCATCAGGCCGGACAAGCCATCGACGTCCGCTACCACGACCATTGGCGCCCCCACCTCTTGGCCTACGGCTGGCTGTGGCCCTTCGGCGACGATGACAAGCCTCACTTCGAATGGCGCGAAAACAACGAACCCGACCTGATGGTCGAGAGCGTGCGCGCCTTCCAGCGCCTGTGGAACCGCAACCACCCCGATGATCCCATCCCAGAAGACGGAAACTGGGGTGCCGCCACCGAAGCCCGCATGGCCAGGACCCACGCCGAAGGCTTTCCCTTGGGGGGCTGCGACCTCGACGGCGATGGCTACGCCAGCACCCGCATCGGGGGCCCCGACTGCGATGACGACGATCCCACTGTTCACCCCGGAGCCATCGAAATCTGCGGCGACGGCATCGATCAAAACTGTAGCGGAGCTGACCTCCCTTGCTCGGAGGAGGATCTTTGGGCTGACTTGATTGACCACGACATCCTCGACCCCTCACCAGACACCCATGCGCCGCTCCCCGACACCGACGACCTGGACCACAGCGCTGAACCCTTCGATAACCCTGCCCGAGCCGATGGCTCGGCCAAGCCCATCTGGGCGCCTGCGCCACCCGATGCGAGCGTCGGCGACGGCGCCTGTGCCTGCGCTATCTTGTCCAGGTCGCGAGCCACCCCACTTGGCATCATCCTTTGGCTCAGCCTGAGCTGCGGCGCCTTCGCCTGGCGGCGACAGCGGACCTAAGCCCGCGAAACCCGCTGGGTGTCTTCTTCCTTGTCCCGCACACCCATCCGCGCCCGCACCCGCACCCAGTGACGCTCGAAGTGCGGCGTCAGCCAGATCAAGAGGGTCGCAAAGACCAAGCCCACGACCAAATCCACCAGGTAATGGTAACGCAGGTATATTGTCGAAAACACGATGGATACCCCCACCGGAAGGATCACCCAAAAAGCCGTCCGGTGCAGACGATAAGCCATGCCCAAGGTCGTCACCGTCAGAAAAGTATGCCCGCTGGGAAAGCAGTCGTAGCGCATGGACGTCGAGTCCAGCAACATCTGCCGCAAGGTATCCGTCAACCACAACCCGGCGAGCTCACCTTCGTAGCGCACCAAATGCGCCGTCTCGGGAAGCTCAGCGATGAAAAATGGGCTCCGCACCGGAACGAACACATAAAAAACCGCGTTGACATGCGCCGCGCACAACACCGCAAAGAGCAACATGGGCATCAATTGCCAGCGCCCCGAGAGCATGAGAAAAAAGCCCACCACCAACGGCAAGAAAAAGTACAAGACGTAGGAAATCTGCAACCACTCCGTCAGCACCGGGTGATGAATGCGCTCGGTCCATTCACTCGGGTTGCCACCAAAGAGGCGGTGATCGAGCGCCACGAAGTAGTGTTCTATCGACGGCGTCCCATGTAAAACCGTCACCAGGTCATTGGCGCGTTCATAAAGCATGGGGCATGAAAGCACCACCAAAACCACCCGCACCACGCACGCCACCTTGCTGGAACGCGGCACCACCTGAAAAATGTTGACCACCGTCGCGACCATCATCCCCGACGAGGCCAGCAACGCGCCGCCTGCCTGAGGCATACGCGGCCACAACACCACCCACACCACCAGCGCTAGGGCATGAAAACCCAGTAACAGCAGGTCGACGAGTTCGACACCATTTTTGACACTCTCGCGCATACATGACCATGTCAAAAAGAAGCCAGCGCTCCCTCACCGTCATCCAAACGACGCGGAACGGTGCGCCCGCCTTGCAAAGCACATTCCACCCTTAGCTACGCCCGTTGAAAACCTCATCGAAATCGCTCTCGAGCTCGCCAAGACGCTCGTCCTGATCCACCATCGCGCCATCAAGATTCTCTAAACGCTCGCAAATCTCCAAATGGCTGGCTTTGATCAACGCACCTAGCTCATCGCGGCTGCCCGACACCCGGCTGTGTAGTTCACACCGCAGGGTATGAAGCATCTGCGACTGGATGAGTTGACTCTTTCGCAGAGCGCGCAACTCGCGACGCACCTCGTGCAGCAGAGAAAGCATCTCCTCCGCAACGCTCTCTTCGGCCTTAGCTGACTTCTCCATCCTTCCTTCGCTCCACCCCCTTGGCTCGCAGCCAAAGGTCTTCCAACGCGTCCATCCCAAGGCCGCCCATGACGCCGCCGCGGCGCCTGACATCCTCTTTCATTCGACCAAAACGCCGCGTGAACTTCGCGTTGGCGCCCCACAGCGCCTCCTCGGTCGACAGGCCCAAATGCCGACCAAAGTTCACCAAGGCAAACAGCAGATCTCCCAGCTCCTCCGCCAGGGCCTGCGTTGACATTGACTTGCCCCGCCCGAGCTCCGCCAGCACCTCGAGGCGCTCCTCTTCGACCTTCTCCCACACCGACTCGGCGTCGGGCCAGTCGAAGCCCATCTCAGACGCTTCCCTTGATAGCTGCTGCGCACAGCCCATGGCCGAACACAGCCGACCACAGCCACCGGCCGCGATCCGCTCCACCTCTGCCGCCCCGGCGCCAGACGCACTAAGCGCTCTCTGAGCGACACATCCGCGCACCACATCCTCCCACTCGAAATCCCCTCGCGATTGGGCCGCGCTCACCACATCGAGCAAACGCGAAAGCAGCGAGACGGCCACCGAATAGGCCTCTGCCCCACCATCAGCCTGCCCATGACCGCAAGACGCCCCATCGCTAGCCCCCCCCGTCCGCAGCAGCATCTCCAACATTCCCATCCTTCAACTCCCCACCCCGCTGCGTCCTGAGCCTCCAATCAACACACCGGCCCTCATTAACAGACCTCGCCCACCCACACAACCTCACACCTCTGCCCACCTCTTCCCCACAATTGTCTGCCAAGCGTTTTTTCTTGCTTTCTTCTCCCGCATGCATACAATGCCGGCCGTTGCGGCTGGGATCTCTTGTCGCAGCCAATGGGGCCGTAGCTCAATTGGGAGAGCGCTAGAATCGCACTCTAGAGGTCGTCGGTTCGATCCCGATCGGCTCCATGAAACCCGTCGCTCTGCGACGGGTTTTTTTTTGCCCGCATTTCCACCACCAGCAACAGGTTGACTTTTACCACCGCCTTTCGCAGGTTGCTTATGTCGGTTTTGGCGCGCAAGACCTTGACCTGCAACGCGCAGCGAGAAGCGCCATAACAAGGTTGTGCGTCATTCGGCGTCGGCGCCTGTACGCTTAGCGGGCTATGCAATGACCAAATCACCTACACACTCGCCGCCTGACAACGCTGACGCTCCCAAGCCTGAGCCTGACGTCGCTTACGCCGCCACCCTCACCCTCGATGCACTCACGGCCAAACCCCTGGAAGTCGCCACGAGCCAAGGCCCCGCGACAACTGACGTCGATCAACACGCCGCCACTGAAGTTGAGCTGAGACTCTCCCTTTCCTCCAGTGAAATGGCCTCCCTCATGCAGAACCCGCCCAACCTCGACGAAGATCACAGCGCGACCATCCCAGTCTCAGCAGCCGACGCAGAGCGTATGCTGGCAGAACTACAAAACAACGCCAATGTATCCCACTTGTCATCCAGAGCCTACGCCAACGCCAGAGCCACCCAAGTAGAGGCACCCGACCTCCTCGAACGCGCCTTGGCCTATCAACCTTCCGCCGCCCACGCGTCCACCGTCGCGCCCACGCTGGCAGAAAAGGCCATCCCTTCGGCAACCCACCCGGCGCAGGACTCAATTCCGCTCTCCCCTGGGAGACCTCCCGCCAACAACGCAATCTCCAAAGCCCTCATCGCTGCCATTGTCTTGGTATCAGCGCTGATCCTGGCGGGCATCGTTTTCGTCATCGTCCTCGTGGTGCTCTAGACCTTCTGAGCCACACTTAGCTTCGTCCGTCTGCCACCATTGTCTCTCTCACATCCTTCGTGCCAGCGCGCCATCAGGAGGCCACATGTCCCTGACACTTACTTTTCCTGACTTAGCCACGGCGCAGCAAATCTATCGCGTACAGCTCGCACGCGAACGTCTCTTCGTGCCCACTGCCACGCCCCCACCACCGGGCACACCCACCAACCTCACCCTCCGTATTCTGGAGAGCGGCGGTGCCCTGACCCTCGCCGTCACCGTCATCTCCCACCTCGACGCGAAACAAGCACAGCAACATCAACTCGGCACAACAGGCGGCGTGGTCCTACACGTCCCGATTTTGGATGAAATCAAGGAACCCCTGCGGGCGCTCCTGACTGGCGCCACCTCGCAAGCGCGAACTACACCCACGGCGGGCAAAGACAAAGTCAAGACCCCCACAGAAAGCCCCGAAGCCCTGGAACAGCGGGTTAAAACCTATCTAGAAGAAACCCGAGATGGCACATTCTACGATATTCTGCGCGTTCAACCCGGCTCCAGCCCCGAGACGATCCGCGCCTCATACCTGACGCTGATGCGACTCTACCATCCAGACAACTACTTTGGCCGTATTCCCGAAATTTTGCTCATTGACCTCGAACACGCCTACCAACAGATCACCGCCGCCTTCGAAACCCTCGTCGACCCCAAAAAACGCGACCGCTATGACATCCAGATCGGCCACTTCGGTGATTCCATCGGGGGTTCTTCAGCAGAGGTCAAAATGAGGCGCGCCGAGCTCGAAGAATACAAGGCCAAAAACGCACCCAAGATTCGCAAAGCCAAAGAGCTTTTCGATGCCGCCGTTGAGGACGAAGCCGCTGGACGTAAAGCTGACGCCGTGGCCAAAATTCGCTTGGCCATCTCTTTTGATCCACGCAACCCCATCTTCCCAAACAAACTGCGCGCCCTCGAGAAAAGCTAAAACGCAACGACGCCATCTTGCGTTTCTCCATCGACATTCTTGCGCACCCAGGCACTTGCGCCAACGTATTCTTTGTGCTTCAATAGCAGCACTCGTTTGGCGATGGTCTCCGCAACGATAGGCTGCGCGCCTATCCGCATCCGAGATATGGCGCAGTCGAGACGCTCTCTTTTGTCAACCGTAACCCCGCAGAGGCTACTTCATGACCAAGTCTGAACTGATAGAAGCGGTTGCTCTTCGCACGAAACTTCCAAAAAAACGCGCCGAAGAAGTGGTGAACTGCATCTTCGATGCCATGTCCGAATCTCTTCTCAGCGACGATCGCATTGAAATTCGCGGCTTTGGTTCTTTCTCCACTAAAAATTACTCGCCCTACCAAGGCCGCAACCCCAAGACAGGTGAATCCGTCAAGGTCAACGCCAAGAAGTCCATCCACTTCAAAGTGGGCAAGGAACTCAAAGAACGCGTCAACTTGGGTTGAATCCTAGCTGGCCCAACGTGCTCGACCGACCTTTTGCTGCTATCCGCGTCGCTGATGCCACTGCCCAATGCATCGCGCGGTTGCGAGGCGCGAGTTGATGCGCCCTGCGAGCCCTGACTTCTTCCCAGTCGACCCACAACACGCCAGTCGCCCTGCAAACACTGGCAAAAAAAAACCGCGCATTCGCGCGGTTTTTTTCCCTCATCACAGCGGCCTATTCAGCGCTGCTCTCTTCCTTCTCCGGCGCAGCAACTTCAGCAGCGCGTTCAACCAACTCGATGGCCGAAACGGGCGCCGCATCTCCATGCCTGACGCTGAGCTTCAAGATGCGCGTGTATCCGCCTTGTCGGTTCTCATTCCGCTTGGAAATATCACCAAATAGCTTCGAGACCACCTCTTCGTCGCCAATCTGTCGCATGACCAAGCGCCGCGCATGCAAATCACCCTTCTTTCCCAGGGTGATGAGTTTTTCCGCGACTCTCCTCAACTCTTTGGCTTTGGCGTCCGTGGTCTGTATCCGCTCGTAGCGGAACAAACTCGTGACGAGGTTGGACATCAAGGCCTTGCGATGGGTCGCATTCCTTCCAAGTTTTCGTCCTGCTTTTCGATGTCTCATGATCGTGTCCTAGGAGCCGAGGCTCCGTCTATGGGAGGCTTCAAGCTCTCCGAGCTAACTTCAGTTTGGCGGCTGCCAATTGTCTAGTACCATCCCGAGATTGAGCCCCATCTTCTGCAAGATGTCCTTGATCTCTCGCAGGCTCTTCCTGCCAAAATTCTTCGTCTTCAGCATCTCTGCTTCGGTCTTCCGCACCAACTCACCGATGTAGCGAATATTGGCATTCTGAAGACAGTTCGAAGACCGCATGGACAACTCCAACTCGCTCACGGGTTTGTCCAGATGCTCGTTGACTTGAACCTCAACGACTTCTTCCTTGATCTCCTCAGGCTCAGCTTCTTCATCGAAGTTGATGAAGATCGACACCTGCTCCTTCAGAATCTTGGCCGCGAAAGCCAGCGCGTCTTCCGGCACCACCGAACCATCGGTCCAGATCTCGAGCGCCAACTTGTCATAGTCCGTGTGTTGACCAACGCGAGCATTGGTCACCGCATAATTCACGCGCCGCACCGGCGAAAAAAGCGCATCGACGAGAATCGTCCCGATGGGCAGCTCAGCGTCGCGGGTTTCATCGGCACGCCGATAACCTTTCCCCGACTCCACCTGAAAGCTCGCCTCAAAGTCAGCGCCGTCGCCAAGGGTCGCGATAACTTGATCCGGTGCCAGCACCTCGATGCTTCCATCGACGATCAGATCACGCGCGTAAACCAAACCGGGTCCTTTCTTGTGCACACTCACCCAGCGAGGCTCGTTGGCGTGTGAGCGCAAAAGAAGTTCTTTTACGTTGAGGATGATCTCCGTCACATCCTCCTTGATGTCGGGCAACGTCGTAAACTCGTGCAACGCGCCTTCGATCCGCACCGCCGTCACTGCAGCACCCTGCAAGGAGCTAAGAAGAATGCGGCGCAAAGCATTCCCCAGCGTGTAGCCGTAACCTCTCTCGAGGGGCTCACACACGAACTTCGCGTAGGTATCGCTCTTTCCTTCCTTCTCGATCTCCACGCCCCGCGGCCTAATGAGATCTCTCCAGTTCCGATGCATGCTTTCCTCCGCACCCACAACAGGCACACGCGCTCTGACTCGCCACTTGGACTCTTCGCTTAACCTTTCGTGCAAGCCCTGTGGCTACACACGCCGGCGCTTTGGAGGCCTGCAGCCATTGTGCGGAATAGGCGTCACATCGCGAATCAATGTGATCTTCAAACCCGCCTGCTGCAAAGCGCGCAACGCCGCCTCGCGCCCGGAACCCGGTCCCTTGGCGTAGACTGCTATCGAGCGCATCCCATGATCCATCGCCTTGCGCGCTGCATCATCCGCCGCCATCTGTGCCGCAAAGGGCGTCGATTTGCGAGAACCCTTGAAGCCGCGTGCACCACAGGTCGACCATGAGACGGCCTCGCCGTTCACATCGGTGATCGTCACGATCGTGTTGTTGAACGTCGATCGGATGTGGGCAATCCCACTCTGAACATTCTTCTTGACGCGCTTTTTTACGCCGCGCTTCGCACCACTTTTTGCCTTGACCTTAGCCACTCGAACCCCCTAGCTTGCCTATTTGGCACACGAACAGAGCCTATTTCTTCTTGATGACCACGCGACGTGGGCCTTTACGGGTACGTGCATTCGTCTTGGTCCTCTGACCGCGCACGGGCAATCCACGCCGATGGCGTAGTCCCCGGTAAGTCCCGAGATCCATCAAACGCTTGATATTCATCCGCACCAGCCGGCGAAGGTCACCCTCTACCTGATACTGGCCATCTATCACCTCCCGAACGCGCCGGGTCTCCGCCTCT
>Ga0334884_1006599_pt1 | contig 10364 bp, 8 predicted proteins | sample GraSluR1_MG_7_FD_207215 | JGI IMG/M metagenome (GOLD analysis project Ga0334884, IMG submission 207215) | Sludge microbial communities from methane-producing bioreactor in Wageningen University, Netherlands - Granular Sludge_12_05 R1 | ecosystem: Engineered > Bioreactor > Anaerobic > Unclassified...
TTTCTGACATCTCAGGAGGAATAAGATAATGAAAACCTTTATTGATATTAATTTTTAGTGGTATTACTTCCGCAACGTTTTTTCTGTTCATTATAGTGAATTACCGTCATCAAAATCTGGAAGATTACGCTGCATATTATCAAGAATATAACCTGCCAAATCATATTTTGTCATAAGTGGCAAATCTTTCTCTTTACCTCTATTGTCAATCATCAATACCTTATTGGTATCAACTTCAAAACCACTATCTTTCCTGCTAATGTTATTAGCAATTATATAATCTAATTTTTTTGATTTTAGTTTTTCTAATGCATTTTCATGCAAATTATTCACTTCAGCAGCAAAACCTATTAATATTTGTTTAGTCTTTTTTTCCCCGGCTTCCTTCAAAATATCAATATTTTTTTCCAGCTCCAGGTGTAAATTTGTTTGTTCATTTTTCTTTATTTTACCTTCAAATTTTTGTTTAGGCTTAAAATCAGAGACTGCGGCTGAAGAAATAAAAATATCTGTGTCTTCAAAATGAGACATTACTTCGTCTCTCATCTCCTGGGCTGTATTGATATGTATGGTTTTGACCCCATAGAGTTCCTGTAAACAAGTGGGGCCGGTAATCAAGGTCACTGTCGCTCCTCTATCCCTTGCTGCTTCAGCAAGAGAAAACCCCATTTTGCCGGTTGAGCGATTTGAAATAAATCTCACTTCATCAATAGGCTCTCTTGTAGCTGAAGCTGTTATCAGAATCTTTTTGTTCTTTAATAAAAATCCTTTACTAATCTGTTTTTTTATTAAGCTAAGAATTTCAAGGGGGTCAGCCATTCGCCCATCTCCATATTCTCCACAGGCCAAGCTTCCTCTTTTGGTTTCCATAAAATAGTAGTTCTTTTTTAACAGATTATTTACATTATCTCGATAGATAGGATTACTAATCATTGCGCTATTCATAGAAGGCGCCAAAATTGTTTTCCCTTGAAAAGCTAATACAGCAGAAGTTAATAAATCATCTGCCAGACCATTTGCAATTTTAGAGATTGTATTTGCAGTAGCAGGGGCGATAACTATTAAATCAGCCCATCGGGCTAAAGAAATATGTCTGATTTCCTCATTTTCTTTATCCTCGGAAAAAAGATTGGTATAAACCTGGTTCTCAGAGAGGACTGCCAGGGTTAGTGGGGTAATAAAATTCATGGCATTTTTAGTCATTATTACCCTGACCTCAAAGCCTTCCTTTTTTAACAATCTTACCAATTCTGCACTTTTATAAGCAGCTATTCCGCCGGTTACACCAAGAACTATTCTCATTTTTCGATTTTCTTTCATAATCCTACCAAATCCTAACAAAATTTTTTTTCTTATTTTACTAAACACTAAGTGGTTTAGATATCTTTAAAGACGCTTTAATTATAGCAGATATTCTTCAGAAAGGTTATAGAGTAAAATTCAGTTTCTGTTCCTTGATTTTACATCTTTCGCTGATAATAATAGACTTTAATTCTTCCAATGCTTTGGAAAAATGATTATTGATTATTAAATAATCATAGTATTTTATTTTTTTTAACTCATTGTGTGCATCATGGAGTCTCTTTTTTAAATCTTCCTCTCTCTCTGTTTTTCTGCCTCTCAATCTATCCTCTAATTGTTCCCAGGAGGGAGGAGCAATAAAAATATAGATGGCTTCAGGAAACTTTTTTCTTAGCTCAATAGCTCCCTGAACATCGATTTCCAGGACAAGATCCATCCCCTTGCTAAGGCTTTCATTAATTGTTGAAAATAATGTTCCTTTATAGTCCCCGTGCACTAATGCCCATTCAGCGAACTTGTTTTCTTCGATATATCTCTTAAAGGTTTGTTCATCGACAAAAAAATAATCTCTACCCTCTTTTTCATTTTTTCTGGGCTTTCTAGTAGTAACCGATACAGAATAGTGCAAGTCTGCAACACATTGAAACAGTTCATGTCTGAGGGTCCCTTTTCCTACACCGGAAGGCCCGGAAATAACAAATAAACGTCCTCTATAGTTATTCTTTTGCATGCTTTTACCCATTTTCATTCATTGGTTATTTTCTTTCTTTTGATAGCTTGCCATCCTATTTATAATAGTCTCAGGCTGTAATGCAGATAATATAATCTGATTACTATCTGTTATCAGAACAGAACGTGTTCTTCTACCATAAGTAGCATTTAATAATTTTTTTGCCTGTTTTGCTTCTTCTCTTAATCTCTTCATAGGAGCAGAATCAGGGTCTAATATTGCTATAACTCTATTAGAATTAACATAATTACCAAAACCTATATTCATCATAAATAAATTCATAAAATATCTCCTAAATTATTCAATATTTCTTGATTGTTCTTTTATTTTTTCTAATTCGTCTTTTAGTTTGATGATTTTTGATGAAATGCTTTTATGGTTTGATTTGGCACCAATAGTATTGATTTCTCTTCCAATCTCCTGGGTATAAAATTCAATTTTCCGACCAATAGGGGTTACATTCTTTGTAATCCTTTTTAATTGATTAAAATGGCATTTAAGTCTTGTTATCTCTTCAGAAATATCACTCCTTTGGGCTAAAACTGAAACCTCCATTTCCAGCCTTCCATTATCCAGAGCAATATCTTCTCCAAGCTGTTGTACCTTACTCTTTAATTTTTCCTGATAATCTTTCAAACACTGGTCTTTTTCTTTTTCAATCTGTACCATGATTCCTTTCATTCTTTCAATTCTCTTTAAAATATCATCAACCAGTTTATGACCTTCTTCTTCTCTACTCCTAATCATATTGTCCATGGCATTTTTCAAAGAGGTTTCAATCGAGTTCCATAAATCTTCATTTTCATCTTCTTTGATAAATTCGAAAATTTCTTTAAAACGAAGCAATGAATCCAGGTCTATTTCTTCTTTAATTTTTGCAACTTCTTTTAACCTGTTTAAAGATTTTATATATGAATTCAATAATTCCTCATTAAGTCTTATATTGCTAATATTTTCATTTTCTTGTTCTAGCTTTATTAATACGTTTACACTGCCCCTGCTTATTCTGTGCTGAATATTATTTTCAATTCTCTGTAAAATGTCTAGTGATTGAACAGGCATTCTAACCTTGATGTCACAATACCGGTTGTTAACCGATTTTATTTCTACCCTGGAAGCAATCCCGTTCACTACCGCCTCTCCCATTCCAAACCCGGTCATGCTTTTAGCCAAATATTTCTCCTTTCAAATTCTTATTTTTACAATCATTTTAGGTAATTAGCTGGCCTGTGTCAAACAAAGAATATAACTTTGACAGCGTTAGTAAAAAAATATGTGCCTATGGTCCTAAAAATAATTCCAGCCTGTTATTCAATTAGCTTATCATTGTTAAAGGCATATTTTTAAATTAATGATTGTTTTTCTTTTTTAATTTTATTAAAGTTTTTATACTTTACAAGTAAACATCCAGCAATCAAAACAGGTGTCTTAAAGACCTCTAAAAGGGGTTTGATTTTTCATATACAAAATTGTCATATATCCTTTCTTAATCTTTTTCATGGTTAAATGAATCCACTTCTGACTTTTTAAAATCCTCAGATTAACGGCTTATTCTTTAGGACATTAATTATATATGATTGTGCCATATAATGCCAGTTGGGCTCTAAATGTTTATGGTTGAGTAAATATCACACCCGCATAGCGAGTGGTTTTCAGAACCCCTGAAAGGGGTTTATCTTTTTTGCTCTTTTTCTTTCGATTTTTTATTTATACCTTTAGCCGTAATTTTTCTTAAGAAATATTATTTCCATCTTTGGACTTCAGATGCAAAATTATTATCTAGTTTATTTTAATCTTTTATGGTTAAATAAAATAAGCTTGACCATTAAAAATAAATATATTATAAATGACCTGTAGGATAATTTAATAATTCAAACAAAGGCAAAAAAAATGAAATTAGACAGCATTGCATTATCTTCAGTTATCTCCGAAATCAGGGAAAACCTGATTCCAGCAAAAATAATTGATATTTACCAGCTAAATAAATATGAAATATTAATGGGTTTAAAAAATAATAATCATCTTAATAATTTATTTTTTTCCTTAAGACCTGACAGAATGGCATTCTTTCTTAGCGATGCCCTTCCACCTTCTGAAAACTTTTCTTCATTGTTTTTTAACCATCTGCAGAATTGGATTCAGGGAGGGGTATTATTAGATATCAAACACTGCCAATTTGACCGGATTGTTAGCCTTGTTATCAAACCTTATAATAAATTTGGCGTACCAGAACAATATAAACTGATGATTGAATTTATGGGTAAACACAGTAATGCTATCCTTATAAATGAAAAAAAAATTATTAAGACTTCCTTAAAACAGGTTGGATTAGAAATAAACAGTTATAGAGAAATAAAACCCGGCATTGCTTATATTCCTCCCCCAAAACAGGATAAGTATAATCCACTCACAATAAGTAAACCAGATTTTATGAATATTTTATATAAGGCAAAGCAAAAACAGGATATTGAATATCTGTGGCAGTTCTTTTTCAATTATTTCTATGGAATTAGCGCCCAAAGCTCTAAAGAAATGGTATTATTTATGGATTTTTCTCTTAAGCAAAGCCTTGACTCAATAGATGAGCAAAAATGGCCCTTACTCTGGAATAAATTTTCTGGTCTAATAAAAAATATTGAAGATAACAAACTATCACCGGTTGCACTAATTGATATAAATAAAAATCAGATTACTGATTATTCTTTGATATTTCCAATAGATACCCAAAATACTGCTGGAATACAATTTGAAAATACTTCTTCCTGCCTGGGATTTGTATTTAATAAATTGAAAGACAGGGAACAGAAGCAAGAATTATATTTCACAATAAACAGGGTGCTTAAAAAAGGTATTGCCAGGATTAAAGAAAAAGAACACTCTCTTCAGCAGCGAAAAGAAGAAATAGAAAATAGCGATATGTATAAAAAAAGGGGTGAATTGATTAAGTCGAATTTGTGGAAGATAAATCCTGGAACCCAAACAATAACAGTAATTGATTATACTGATATACAACAAAAACAGGTTACTATAAATTTGGACCCAAATCTTACTCCAGTCCAAAACGCTAAAAATCTTTTCAAAAAATATAAAAAATTGCAAAAGAATAAAGATATTATAGAAACACAAATAAATGACAACAACAAATCATTACAGCAACTAAACAAACTTCAGAACAAATTAAATCAAAATCCGTACTCCCTGGAAATATTGTCTTTATTATATGATAAACTGGTTCAATTAAATTACATAAAAAAAGAAAAAGGCACTAAAAGCAAAAGAAAAACAGAACAGGCCCCCTTAGTAAGCAAGTTCATTTCACCAGAGGGGTTGACTATCCTGGCAGGTAAAAATAATAAGCAAAATGAATTCATTTTAAGACATTTATCTTCCGGAAATGATTTTTGGCTGCATAACCTGACAAGGCCTGGAAGCCATGTTATCATAAAAAATCATAAGAATGAAGACTCACCATCCTACCTTACTCTTCTTTTTGCAGCCAGATTAGCAGGATATTACAGCAAAACTAAAGACAAGGAAAGCGCTATCATTATTTATACACAAAGAAAATATGTGAAAAAGCCAAGAGATGCAAAGCCCGGAAAAGTAATTTATTCAAACGAGAAAACAATAACTGTTTCAATAGATTATGATGAGATAAAAAAAGAAATAAATAGAATGATAGTTACTTAATAAGATCTAGCAGGAAAGGAACACTGTTAACTGCTCTAATATATCCACCGGAAGAATTGAAGTAAAGCTCAGCACCTTACGGTTGACAGGATGTACAAACTGCAGGTAGTGAGAATGCAAAGCCTGTCTTTTAATGAAAAGTGATTGGTCTTTTTTTCGTTCTCCATATATTTTGTCTCCAACTACAGGATGACCGATAAACTTTAAATGAACCCTTATTTGATGAGTGCGACCGGTATACAGTCTGACTAATAACAGGCTAAAAGATTCGAACAATCTGATTACCTCAAAATATGTTCTGGCTTCTCTGCTGGCTATTTCTGTTACTGTCATTTTGTTGCCATGTTTAAGATTTCTGCCAATAGGAGCGTCGATATACCCTGCTTCATCTTGTAGTACACCATGTACCAGGGCTAGATATTTTTTTATAATCGTTCTATCCTTAATCTGTTTTGTTAAATCATGGTGAGCTATGTCAGTTTTTGCAACCATCATCAAGCCTGATGTTTCTTTATCCAAGCGATGTACAATACCCGGTCTATTGACTCCATTAATGCCTGGTAATTTCCCCTGACAGTGATATAAAATAGCATTAACCAGGGTGCCATTTTTTACTTTGCCTGTGGGGTGAACAATCATACCGGCACTCTTATTAATAACCATCATATGTTCATCTTCATAATATATATCAAGGGGAATATTTTCTGCCTCTAGAGATAAGTCTTTGTCAACAGGAATATCTATTACGATTCTTTCACCGTTTTTTAAAATATAACTGGGTTTTACCTTTTTCCCGTTTACAACAATATTGCCATTGATAATTAACTCCTGGATTCTACTCCTTGATAAGTCATAGATATTTTCTCTTGATAAAAAAACATCAACCCTGACATCTTCCTGTCCTGAATATTCTATTTCTCCGGTTTTCTCTTTAAAATGCACCTATTTACCCTTATTAATCTTAAGATTAGACTATCCTGTGCCAGTATATTATTCTGGCTCTTCATCTTGTTCTTCTTCTTTCTTGAATAAGAAATGGACAAGCAACAATAAAAGGCCTATGTTTATGGCTGAATCTGCAATATTGAAAATAGGCCATATCCGAAAATCCAAAAAATCAATTACACTGCCAACCCGCAAACGGTCAATCATATTTCCAAGCGAGCCACCCAAAATGAATATAAAGGCAAAAAAAACAAGTCTGCTCTTTTCAGCAATTTTATTTCTCAGAAAGAATATTAAAACCAGAATTACCAGTAAGGCAATAACAATAAATATAATATTATGGAATTTTAGCAAACCAAATGCAGAATATGGGTTCTGGATATATGTTATATGGAAAATGCCCCTTATTACAGGTATGGATTCCATCAAATCAACATTATTCTGAACCCATAATTTGCTTATCTGGTCAGTAAAAATTACCAGGAAGACTCCAATCAAAAAACGCATTTATTCTCCGCCATCTTTTAGTTGCTATATAATTATAAAGCAATACAATTTGTAAATTATTTTTTCTTAGTTTGCATCGTTTAATACATTAACACATTTCTGGCAAATTGCAGGGTGCCGGTTATCTTCTCCAACTGTTTCAGAATAACACCAGCATCTTTCACATTTCTGTCCAGGAGCTTTCTTTATTACTACAGAAATTTCAGGGATTTCCTCTCCGTTGAAAAGATTTTCATTTTCACTGCAGGTATCATTATTTATCAAATTCACCTTTGAGACTATAAAAACAATTTCTAACTGTTCTTTAAATCCCTGCAAATATTTATAAAGATTTTCATCTTTTGTATAAATATCTACCTGTGCCTGGAGAGCATTTCCGATTTTACCTTCTTTTCGGGATATCTCCAATGCTTTTAGAACATCTTTTCTGATAGCCAGCAGCTTGCTCCATTTCTCCTCAAGATCCTCTCTTACTAATTTCGGGTCAATCTTTGGCCATTCTGAAAGAAAAATGCTCTCCTCTTTTTGACCAATATTGTTTAATTTTTGCCATATTTCTTCAGCAGTAAAACTTAATACCGGGGCAATTAATCTAGTCAGCTCACTAATAATCCTATAAAGTACGGTTTGAGCCGCCCTTCTCTGCAAAGAATCAGCATTTAATACATAAAGCCTGTCTTTGATTATATCAAGATAAAACGAGCTTAAATTAAGAGTGCAAAAATTGTGTATATCATGATAAAGGGTGTGGAATTCATAATTTTCGTAGTTACTGGTAGTCCTTTTTACTAAATCCTGGAATTGACTTAATACCAGTTTATCAATCTCTCCCAGCTTATCATAAGGTACATTATTGATATCCGGATTAAAATCATAGAGATTTCCCAATATGAATCGTGATGTATTTCTTATCTTTCTATAAATTTCAACCAGTTGCTTTAATATTTTCTTTGATATGCGAACATCTCTCTTATAATCAGAAGAGGCAACCCATAGCCTTAAAATATCTGCTCCATACTCATCAATTACTTCCTGAGGCGGAATAACATTTCCAATTGATTTTGACATTTTTCGACCTTCTTCATCTACAATAAAACCATGAGTCAAGACTGATTTATATGGAGCCTGATCGAAGCTGGCAACTGATGTTAATAAGGAAGTCTGGAACCATCCACGGTGCTGATCAGTTCCTTCCAAATACAATTCACAAGGCCAATGTAAATCTTCCCTGGCTTTTAATACTGCTGCATGGCTGCAACCTGAATCAAACCAGACATCCATAATGTCTGATTCCTTCTCGAATTCAGTTCCCTGACAATGGGGGCATTGGAAATCTTCTGGTAATATTTGTTCAGCAGTCATAGCAAACCAGGCATTAGAACCCTTTTCTCTAAATAATTTTTTGACAACATCAATTGTCTGGGTTGTTATAACAATTTCTTTACAATTTTTGCAATAAAAAGCGGGAATGGGTACTCCCCAAACCCTTTGTCTGGAAATGCACCAATCAGTTCTTTCTTCTACCATACTATAAATCTTATCTTTGCCCCAACTGGGAACCCATTTTACCTGATTGATAGCCTGTATCGCTTTATCTCTAAACTTGTCTACTGATACAAACCATTGTTCGGTAGCTCTGAATAAAACTGGTTTTTTACAACGCCAGCAATGGGGATAAGAATGCATTATTTTGCCTTTCCCTAACAGATACCTTTTTTCCTGTAATTCCTCTATTACCTTTTTGTTTACTTCTGTATAATCAAGGCCATTAAAAGGACCGGAATTCTCATTCATCCTGCCCTTGCTATCCAGAGTGGAAATAATTGGTAAACTATATTTAATTCCGATTTCATAATCTTCCTGTCCATGACCGGGTGCGGTGTGAACACATCCCGAACCATCTTCCAGCGTAACATGCTTACCCAGAATAATCACGGAATCCCTCTCTAACAGCGGATGCCTGGTTTTAATACCTTCAAATAAATCGCCTTTTTTCTCAGCGATAACCTGGTATTTTTCAATACCAACCTTTTGCATAACCCGCTCTACTAATGCTGAAGCCAGGATGAGATAATCTTTCCCGGCCTTTACCAGGCTATACTTATAATCAGGGTTAAAGGTAATTGCTAAATTACCTGGTATGGTCCAGGGAGTTGTTGTCCATATAACGACATAAGTTTCTTCCACTTTTGCCTCAGGAAAAATTGAAGTAATATCATCGATAACCCTAAATTTTACATAAATAGAATCACTTTCTTCATCGCTATATTCTATTTCAGCAGCAGCCAAGGCTGTTTCACAGGAAGGACACCACAAAACAGGCTTTAATCCCTTGTAAATATACCCGCGTTGATACATTATACCGAAAACATCAACCTGTTTTTCCTCATATTCCGGCAAAAATGTTAGATATGGATTTTTCCAATCGGCAGTAACTCCTAATCTTTTGAATTCTTCTCTTTGAATGCCAATATATTTCTCTGCATATTTCTGACACTTTTTTCTTAACGATACAGGATCAATATCATGCAAGGTAACATTAAGCTCATGGCTTACTTTGTGTTCAATAGGCATGCCATGAGTATCCCAGCCAGGAACATAATAGGCATTATATCCCTTCATCCACCTATATTTTGGAATAATATCTTTTAGTATTTTATTATAAGCAGTTCCAATATGTATATTGCCATTTGCATAAGGGGGTCCGTCATGTAAAATAAATTTTTTATTATGACGATGCTTATTTAACAATTTTTTATCTAATTTCATATTTTGCCAGAATTCAAGCATTTTTGGCTCTTCTTTTGGCAAATTAGCCTTCATTGAAAATTCCGTTTTTGGCAGATTAAGTGTTTCTTTAAAATCCATATCTTCTCTCCCTTTATCTTGCAATTGTTAAATTAAAGTAAATATCGCACCCGAATAGCGGGTGGCTTACAGAACCTCTAACAGAGGTTTAACTTTTTTGCTCTTTTTCTTTTGATTTTTTATTTATACCTTTAGCTCTTTTTTAAGCAATTGTGTTTCCATCTTTGGACTTCAGGTGAAAAATTATCATCTGGCTTATTTTAATCTTTTTATGTTAAAACCATTTTATTTAACCATAAAACTACCTTCTAAAAGGTTGGTAATGGTTAAATAAAACTAGGAATTTCCTTTCTCACTATTATCCTGGTTTTGAATATTTCCA
>Ga0334884_1006607_pt1 | contig 10348 bp, 6 predicted proteins | sample GraSluR1_MG_7_FD_207215 | JGI IMG/M metagenome (GOLD analysis project Ga0334884, IMG submission 207215) | Sludge microbial communities from methane-producing bioreactor in Wageningen University, Netherlands - Granular Sludge_12_05 R1 | ecosystem: Engineered > Bioreactor > Anaerobic > Unclassified...
CTCGCGGGGGATCGACGACACATAGCGAATGTCGATCTCTGTTGTCGCGCCCAGACGTCGTCTCGCCGCCGCCAGCACCGCGGCTTCATCCGCGGGCGTGAATCCCGTTCGCGGTACGAGATCGAGGATGACTGCGCCGGGCCGCGTTTGCACAAACTGTGCTTCCCGAATGCTATCGATCTGCTCGAAAATATGAGCCAATCGTCCCAAGCGGGTCCCATCCGCCAAAACAAGCGTGTCTTCCTTGCGGCCGTCGATCGTGCTGCAGAATCGTCCCGGTCGACCGCAAGCGCAAGTCGAGGACGGCGAAAGCGTAGCCAGGTCCCCGGTATCATACCGCAACAGGCAGAACGCCGGGTTGGAGAGGTTGGTGCCGATGAGTCGATGGGAATCACCAACCGCGGACGGCACGAACTCCACCGCCGCAAAATCCTCATCGATGTGGAGATTACCGGCAGAACACTCGGAGAGATTGGCGACGCCTTCAGCAAGTCCATAATGCTGTCGTGGCGTAACGCCGAACGCGCGCTTGATGCGCGCGACTTGGTGCGGCATAAGGTTTTCGGCGCCGGTCGTGATCCACTGCGGGCAATATCCGATACTGTCGCCTGTTTCGAGGCAATACCGGGCAACTAGCGCCAGCACCGATGGGTATCCGTGCAACCAGGGCAATTGACGCCGGCGCAGCTCTGCGACGTACAAAGGCAGGGTGTCAGGTCGTATATGAAACACACTAAAAGCGATTTGGCGGCGGGGGCGGTTGGTGCGCCAGAAAGGGGGGCCGTGCTGTCTGCGCGGCACGACGTCCAGACCGACGAAGTACGCGCACCAGGCGTCTTGGGTGATACCGAGCCGGCGCCAGTGGCGCCACCAGACCGCCCACTGTTCCCGTACGGCAGCAGGGGTTGCGTGAAACCGCAACGATGCGCCGGTTGTACCGCCGGTGCCGCGCGACCAACAGCGTGCTGCTGACCAGTCTTCCGAATAAAATTCACGCAGGTTATCGCGCACGACCTCTTTGTTGATGACAGGTAGGACGGCCAGGTCGGACAGCCCCGTGACGTCGCGCGAATCGATGCCGAGTTCCCTAAACCGTCGTCGCCAATAGGGGACCGTTTTCTCGCAGTGGGCGACGTAGGAGCGAATGCGCTCATCGCGGCGCGCGCAAAAGACGTCGACCGGTAGTTCGAGCCTAGCCTCAGCCGACCGTAAGCCTGCGTGAAACGCTCGCCCGAAACGGAGCCTCTGAACCCACCATCCCGCAAAACTCAAAGCCAGGTTTTGCATGGGGATCGGCAGTGTTTCGTAGACACGATTCCTTACTGGCATCAGGTTTTCCTCGGCGCTTATAATAGCTTGCCTTCTGCAGGCCACCAAGCGGCAAACCGGCGACGGAAAGGTTTCCCTCGCGCCTCTGGATGAGGCCTCACAGTGGCCTTGAATAGGACAACGGTATGCACCTTCTCTACATCGCGACGAACTTCGGCAGCTTGACCAATACGTTCATCGCGCGGGAAGTTTCGGCGCTGCGGAGACGAGGCCACCGAGTCGATCTCTTGGCCCTGCGAAGGACGAATAGATCGATCGCCGCAGAGCCTGAATGCGATCTGTCCGAATGCCGATTTGTCTTTCCAATAAACTGGCCTGTTCTCGTCTGGCTGTCTCTGCGCTACGCCGTGACACGACCGCGACGGTGGTGGCGAGCGGTCAGCGTCGTCGTGCGAGCGCCCGGGGACTCCTGGCGCACGCGGCTCAAGCTGTTCGGCCAGCTGTTGGTCGCGACAACGGCCGTGCCCGGAGTCGAGCGTCTTGCTCCGGAGCTGATCCACGCACATCTGGCCAATCCGCCTGGATCCTACGCTCTGTTTATCTCGCTGCTCTCAGGTATACCGTTTACGTTCACCGCACACGCTGCGGATCTATTTCGCAAACCGGTCGGCACGGTGGTCAAATTGCGGGAAGCCGCCGGCGTGGTCGCGATCTCCATGCACAATCTACGCCACTACCGCGACTTGTATCCCGAACTGCAACGAGCAGCGGTGATCCACTGCGGGGTGAGGCCGGCCGAGTTTCCGTATCGACGGAGACAGCGTTCGGAAGGCCCGCTGCGACTTCTCGCGGTGGGACGAGCCGTGGCGAAGAAGGGCTTCGCCGTCCTGCTGCAAGCCGTTGCTGATCTCGATCCCGCGCGCTATCCATGGCAAGCCCATATCGTAGGCGACGGCCCTTTACTGGGTCAGCTACGGGCGTTACAGCGAGAGCTTGGTCTGGACCGATTGGAGTTTACCGGGCCGCTGCAGCAAGCGCAGATCCGGGACCTGCTCGAGCAAGCTGACATTTTCTGCCTTCCATGTGTCGTTGCGCCGGATGGCGATGTCGACGGAATTCCGGTTTCTCTGATGGAGGCGATGGCCGCCGGTTGCCCCGTGGTCTCCACTCGGGTTTCCGGGATTCCGGAGCTGCTCGCTGATGGCCGGGCGGGGCTGCTGGTTCCCCCGGACGATGCGGCGGCGCTGGCTTCCGCCCTGCGTCGCTTTGGCGACGAGCCCGAATTGGCGGCCGTATTGTCGGCGCGCGGTCGAGCAAGGATCGAACAAGATTTCGATCTTGATCGCGAGGCAGCGCGGCTCGAACGATTCTTTGCCGGAGTATTGGCCGGGCGGCTTCCCCCGGATCTGATCTCGCGGGACACCGGCTATCCGATCAGTGAACGGTAGACGTCTTCGTACTCCCGCACCATACGGCGCAGCGAGAAACGCTCTTCGATGATGGCGCGGCCCAGTTCTCCGCACCGTCGCCGCAGGTCGGCGTTGGCTAATCTGGCGGTCGTCAGGTCAGCCCAGTCGGCGATCCATTGCTCCGGAACCGGGCCTGACGGCGGCGGGCGTCTGTAGAGTCCCGACGCTAGTTCGGACACGTCGCTTGCCAATTGTATGATCTGTTCGAGGTCCGGTGCGACGAACGGCGCGCCGGCCGCCATCGCCTCCATGATATTCAGCGGCAGACCTTCATTGCGGCTGGTCGACACGAAGAGGTCACAAGCCCCCAACAGCCCGGGAATGTCCGGCCGCACACCAAGCAGGGTGGTTCCGGTGCCGGCGGTGCACCGGCCGGCCAGATCAGGCGCCAGTTCCCCGTGACCGCAAATGAAGCCCCGGACCGGCAGACCGCGTTCCCGCAAGACCTGGATCAGTGACACGAACGCGTCGGGAGCCTTCGGCAAACTCAGGCGGCCCACGAAGAGTAGCATCAGGTCTTCGTGTCCAAGCCCCAATTCCTGTCGCTTGGCGCCGCGTTCGGCCGCGGTCACAGGGCGGAAGCGGATGGTGTCGATGCCGTTGACGACGGTGCGGACCTTGTCGGGCGGCAGCCCCTCGGTCGCGATACAATTCCAGCGAACCGCGTCCGAGACCGCCAGGATGACCGGTGTCTGGGCCGCCAGGTCTCGATAACGGGTGAGCTGATGGGGCCGCATATCCCGGTAGACCGAATGACGCGTCCAGATGCGGTGCGGCACCCCGGCCCACTTGGCTGTACGGCACGCCCAGTAATCGGCGAATCGGTTGTGTCCGTGCACGATATGAGGGCGGTGGCGCCGGAAGAACCTGGCCATGTCCCAGAGTGTACGCGGATCGCGAAAGCTGCGGTGGTAAAGCGCGTGGGCCGAGACACCGCCGTCTCGAAAGCGCCGCTGCATCTCGGGCTCGCCGTTCGCGCGCGGTTCGATCACCGCGACCGCGATCGATTCGAAGAGACCTGGGTCCAGGCTGCGGGCCACGTCCAACGCCACAGTCTCGGCGCCGCCCACCTGATAGGTGTTCAGAACCTGGCAGACCTTGATCTTGTGCACGCCGCCGCCTTTCCGGCCGGATCCAGACTTGTAGCCGCACCGGGCACGATACTACATTGCCGCGAGATGGAACAGAACCAAGCTCTCCCCATCGCGAGGTCCAACGCTGTGCCGGCCAAGATCCTGCTCGTGGCTGCCGCCCGTCCGAACTTCATGAAAATCGCTCCGTTATGGCGCGAACTGTCCGCGCGCAGCGCCCAGTTCGACCCGGTGATTGTCCACACGGGTCAGCACTATGACCAGAACATGTCCGCGGTGTTCTTCGCCGACCTGGGTCTGCCGCCGCCGCATGTGCATCTGGGGGTCGGTTCCGGCACGCACGCTGAGCAAACTGCCGGCGTCATTCTGGCTTTCGAGCCGGTTTGCCGGCAACTGCAACCCGCTTGTGTCGTGGTCGTCGGCGATGTCAACGCCACGATGGCGGCGGCCGTCACCGCCAAGAAGCTGGGATTGCCGGTGGCCCATGTCGAAGCCGGCTTGCGCAGCGGTGACCGCACCATGCCCGAAGAGCTGAATCGCATCCTCACCGACAGCATCGCGGATGTTCTGCTGACGCCCTCGGCGGACGCCGACGAGAATCTACGGCGCGAGGGCATCGAACAGCGGCGCATCGTTCTGGTCGGCAACATCATGATCGACAGCCTGGTGCATGCACTGGCGCGGGCCCGCGACCGTGCGGCGCACCAGCGCTTCGGTTGCCAGGCAGGAGCGTACGGACTGGTCACGCTGCACCGGCCCGCCAACGTGGACGATCCCCAAAACCTGCGCTCCCTGTTCGCGGGCTTGCAAAGTCTCGCTTATCCGCTGGTTTTCCCGGTGCACCCGCGCACCCGCAAGGTGATGCAGGGGTGCGGCCTCGGCGATCTTTTCGCGTCGGACGGTCCGCTGCGTCTCTGCGAGCCCCTCGGCTACGATGATTTCCTGAATCTCACGCTGCACGCGCGGTTTGTGATCACCGACTCCGGCGGTATCCAGGAGGAAACCACCTACTTGGGAATTCCGTGCCTGACCATGCGCCCGAACACCGAGCGGCCAATCACGATCACGTTGGGAACCAACGAGCTGGTCGACCTCGCGGCATTGCCGGCGCGGGTGCGGGTCATTCTGGACGGGTGTTGGAAGCAGGGGGCCGTGCCGGCGCTCTGGGACGGGCGCACCGCCGAGCGTATTGCCGCCGTGCTGGCCGAGCGCTACGCTTGAGCGACTTCTAAGATCTGGTCGCAGATGTATCCGACGAGTTTCCCGTTTTCGGGCGCCGCGACGGCATGCGAACGTCGATCCAGGACGATCGCCTCGGCGTCCACCGACCCGCGCAAAACGGTCAGTCGTCCCCGGGCCGCGAGCTGTTCATCGACCCGACCGTCGCGGCCGCGAAAGAAACTGCACGCCGGCACGCCCAACACCGCGGCTTCGCGGGTCATGGTGCCGCCGCCGCCGATCACCAGGTCCATCGCGGCGACGAGGCTCGGACCGTCATAAACCTTTTGCGGCACGATCACACGCGGCAAATCATACCGGCCGAGCCATGCGGTCTGTCCGTGATCTCTGGCCAGGTAAACGAGGTCGAGATCGGCGCGGCCGGCGAGCCGGGCCAAGATAGCGTGTAAAATCACCTCCGCTTCGGGGTTGTGGTAATGCGCGTCCGTGGCGGGCGGCCTCAACAGCACCTTGACCGCGTCGTGGCGCAATCCGAGGTCGGCCGCCACCGCTTGCGGTGCCAACGGGGCGTCGGCCAGGTACAACTCTTCCTTGAATCCCGGGTAACCGACCACGCGGCGGGTGTCGATCCCGGCCGCCCGGCAGCGCTCGTCACCGATGGCGTCCGGCAGCAGGATCGTCCGGCAGCAGCGATTGAAAAGACGCGGATCGACCCACTCGTAATCATACATCGTCACGCTCGGGATCCCAAGCAGGCGACTGGCCAGCGGCAGCGCCCGCGAGCCGTGGCCGAAGCTCACCGCGCAGCCGCAATTCCGCATGGCGGCGGCCAGCGCCGCGGCGCGTCCCAGGGTGCCGCGCACTTTGTTCCACATGCCTTTGCCGTAGACGCCGCCGACCTTGCGGTAGGGCAAGCCGTAGAGGTCCAGTAACTCGCAGGTCCGGGTGCGGTCGCGAGCGGTGAAGACCACCGTGTGTCCGCGACGCTCAAGCTCGCGGACGAGCGGCTTCATGATCAGCACATGCGGGTCGTTGTCGGCGTCGAACCAAATCTTCACGCCGAACGCTCCTCGTGGGCGATGCAGGCGCAGATCGCGTTGAGCATCCAGGCCTGGGACCAGCGCAGGAAGATCGCGCGGTGGGCAGCGATACGGCTGCGTTGATGAAGGAAGCCGCGTCGCGCAGGGTCGTAGAGTCGTGCGACGCCGATCTCCAGGACCCGGCGCGCGCAAGCCTGCAGCTCCGGGTCGAAATCGCTCAGCGCGAGCAGCGTCAGCGCGGACTGGGCGACGGTGTGGCTGTCGATCGTTCCGGGACGATCGGCGTAGTAATAGGGCGTGGCATCGGCACCGAAGCAGTGCTCTTGATAGAAAGCGAGCCCCCGCTCGAGGGGTTCGCGCCAGCGCGCGGGCTCGCCCAGCAAATTGGCGATCGCGGCGATCGTTTCGAGCACGAACCCGGTGTGCAGGTTGTCGATCCATTGCCAGTGATTGGCCTCGCCGTAGACCCAGCCGCCGTCCGGTTGCTGGCGCGCGATCACGTAGGCTACGGCTCGGCTCGCTTCTTCGCGCAGCGCCCGGGCCGTGCCGGCATCGGCATTCAGCGCGGCCCGGGCCAGAATCTTGGCCGCGAAAAGACTGGCGTTGAAGACCCGGGAGCGATCGTACGGCGAGTAGCTGAAGCACACTCCCGTCGCATCCTCGTGGCGGTGCAAGTGCCCTTGGACGAAGCCGGCGGCAGCGCGCGCCACGGCCGCCGCCGCGGCGTGACCGCAGGCGGCGAACGCGTCGACCACAAAGGCGGTCACGACCACGGTCGGCGAAAACGGAGGCTGGTGAAATGCCCTCGCCTGCCAGGGGAAATCATAGCCCCAACCGGCGGCAGCCGGCGCCGTCTCGGCGAACGCGGTGGCAAGCCCCGGCCACGGGCGCCGGCCCGGGAACACCGCTGTGCCATCAGGGTGCGAAGCCAGCGCGGCGAGCGAATAGGCGAGTTGGCGCCGATCCTCCGGCCATGCCAGGCGCGGCAGGCGCGAGCTGGCCAGCAACAGCAGCGCAAGACCCTTCGGATTCAGGCCCGGCGTGATGCCCAACCAGGGCCGCAAATCGAGCGGGCAGCGTTTGACGCCCTGGATCACCGCCAATCGCAGCGTGCGCGACCGGTCGAGCAGCGGCGCCAGGCGGCGGCTCTTCAGGCCATCGTACGGGTCGAAGCCGCGGAAACCCGCTTCTTTGCATTGGCGCCAGACGTCGGCGGCCACGGTGTCGAGGTTGTGCCTGTCATCAGGGGCGGTTGTGATCATACGCCGTCCAGCAGCGACTCCGCATTGACGGTCCGCGGCCGGCCGGTGCGCAGGCTTTCGACCGCTGCCAGCGTGGCGAGCGTCGTGGCGAGCTGGCTCGCGGTGGAGATCGCGGGAACACCGCTGCGGACCGCAGCCAGGAAGGCGGCCACTTCCTGGTCCTGGCCCTTGCCGCTGCAGCGCACTTTACGAGTGCGGCTGCCGTATAGCCGCACGGCTCCGAAGTTGTCGATGACCGCGCTGCGACCACGACCCATGATCTGCAGCTCTTCCTTGGGCATGCTCTTGCCGCCGTGCGCGCAGTAGAGAACGGTGCCTGCCGAGCCATCGCCGAAGCGCAGCGTCAAGATCACGTTCTCGGCGGGCTGGTCGTCACGGCCGCCGCCGGCGGCTTCGACGGCATGCACCTCGATCGGCTCGCTACCGCTGAAGTACTGCAGCAAGTCCACAAAGTGGCAGACCTCGCCGAGAATGCGGCCGCCGCCCTGCCGCGGGTCCAGGACCCAGTGGTCCGGCGAGAGCGGACCCGCGTTGATGCGGTAGGACATGGTCAACGGGCCGCTCGCTTGCCCGAGATGCCGCCGGACTAGGTTCGCGGCCGGGCTGAAGCGACGGTTGAACCCAACCTGTAATATCGGCGCGCCGCCGGCCGCCGCCATATCGCGCAGCTTCGCGGCGATGGCGCGGAGTTCGTCGAGCGTCAAACACAATGGTTTCTCGACGAAGACGTGTTTGCCGGCTGCGAGCGCCGCCAGAACTAATGGTCCGTGTTGATCGTGGCGGGTGGCGATCACGACGGCATGCGTGGCCGGGTCGTTGAGCGCCGCTTCCGGCGAGTCGACCGCGCGCTGGAAGCCCGCGCGGCGGCCGACATCGGCCGCGCTCAAGCCGGTGCGTGTGTGGATGGCGACTAGCTGAGTTCCGCCTGCCTTGCGAAACGGCGGCAGCAGGAAAGATTGCGCGTACGAGCCGCAACCCAAGAAACTGATGCCGAGGACGCCGGTGCCGGCCGGCCGGCCGCCGCAGAGGACCTCTGTTGAACGCGGCATGCGATCGGCAACCGGGTAGTCCAGAAGGATGCCGGCGAACGGCTGGCCGCCGTCGCGCAGCAGAGCGTAGGCCTGCGGCGCGTCGGCGAACGGGAAACGGTGGGTCACCAGGGCCAGCGGATCGCATTTGCCCGCGGCCATCATGTCCAGGACGGCTTCCAGGTTGCGCTTTTCAGTCCAGCGCACGAACCCCAGAGGATAGTCGATACCGCCTTCTTCGTACGCCGGGTCGTAGCGGCCGGGTCCGTAAGAGCAGGACACCGCGAACGCGATTTCCTTGGCGTAGAAATCCTCGCGCGGCAGATCCATCCCGACGGCGCCCACGACGACGACGCGCCCGCGTTTACGGCAAATGCGGGCCGCCTGCACGACCGGCTCGTTGCTGCTGGTGGCAGCGCAGATCAACACGAGGTCGGCGCCGTTCCCGCGCGTGAACGCCTGCACAGCCGCCGCGAGGTCGTCCCGGCCGGAATGGACGGTCTCGTCGACGCTGCCGCTGTCGCAAGCCAGGGCCAGCGCCGGTTCGGCGATGTCCGCGCCCAGGACCCGACAACCGGCCGCCCGGAGCAGTTGTGCGGCCAGCAAGCCTACGATTCCCAGACCGATGACCACAGCGTTCTCGCCCAGGGTGGGCAGAGCGAGCCGTTGCCCCTGCAGCGCGATCGCGCCCAGCGTCGCCATGGCCGCGGCATCCGGCACAACTCCGGCGGGAACCCGCGCGGCGAGGTTCACCGGCACCACCACCTCGTCCGCGTGACAGGCGTCGCTGCCGGCACAGGCCACCATGTCGCCGACATGGAACTCGTGGACATCGGGCGCCACTTCGGTCACGAGCCCACTGAGGCTGTAACCCAGCGACTGGGCGCCTGCTAGCCTGGCGCGTACTTTTTGCAGGGTGTTTTTCAACCCTGCTTGCCGGACCATGTCCAGTACCTGGCGGACCTGATCCGGCCGGGAACGCGCCTTGCCCAGCAGACTCTGGCTGCCCGTGCGCACCTTGTTGCCTTCGGTGCCCGGGCTGACCGCCGAATGCAGTGTCTGCACCCGGATACAGCCGTCGGCCAACACTGGGGTCGGCGCCTCCCGAACGGCGACATCACCGTCGCTGAATGTCAAGGCCAGGATCCGCAAAGGTCGACTCCCAGGATGGGTTTGCGCGTTCCAAGCTTCGTGTGTATTCTTGACACGTCGTGCCGGGGTCAACTATAATCATTAATCGTCCAATTTGACAGTCGGTTAAATGACTTTGGTCACTCTCATCACCGAGGTTGGTCGCACGCACATTCGCTAAAGAGTTTCGAGTTTCAGCCGAATTTCGCAAGGGTGAAGTGTCGTCGAAGAACCAACTTCGGGCAGCCGGGCCGCGCTCTTGCCGCGCCTTTCTCCCGAGCCCACAACAATGAGTCGGCCGCCATCGCCAGGAGAACTTGGGAGGGTGGGCGCCGACACGGCGAGGCCTGAGCAGTCATGAGCAAAATCCTCGATGCCATGCGTGATGACGCCGGTGAACGCTTCGAGCAGATCGAGTATCGGCTGGGAACGCTGGATCAAGTAGGTCTCTTCCCGCCGCCGCCGGAACATCTGCTGCTCGAGTTGGACAACATAACCGGGTCCTTGATCAGTCGGCGCTCGTCGGAGCGAGGCATGGTGCTGGTTTTCACCTCGGCGGCGGCCGGCGAGGGGACGAGCTTCGTGTCGTACTGCGTCGCGCGTCATCTGGCTTACTTGCTCGATGGGCGCATCGCCTGGATTGACGCCAGCTATCTTTCTCCGAATCCGCGCTTGCTGGGCCGTGAACCGAGCTACCGCACGTTGTTGTCGGATCCGGAGCACGTGTCGCGGTTGCCGGTGGGCGCAGGTCTAACGGTGGTCGGGCACGGGGACCAGGACATCAAGCACACCGAGCTGTTGACCTGCGGGAACTACGAACGCCTGCTCGCCTCGCTGCGCGACAGTTTCTTTTTCACGATCATCGACGCGCCGGCCATT
>Ga0334884_1006611_pt1 | contig 10345 bp, 9 predicted proteins | sample GraSluR1_MG_7_FD_207215 | JGI IMG/M metagenome (GOLD analysis project Ga0334884, IMG submission 207215) | Sludge microbial communities from methane-producing bioreactor in Wageningen University, Netherlands - Granular Sludge_12_05 R1 | ecosystem: Engineered > Bioreactor > Anaerobic > Unclassified...
CCAAAGAGGATCGGCAGGTGGATTACCGCCTGCGGGATATTCGGCGGGACTGCTACACGGTGGAAAGCTGTATGGAAGTGATCCAGAGCCGCCTGAGTGTGGGGGAAATCCCCTTTGAGGAGTTGTTTTGCAGCGTGCCCGGCCGTGAAGAAGTCGTCACGCTGTTCATAGCGCTTTTGGAACTGCTTAAGCTGGGGAAAGTTTATGTGACGCAATGCGAGGCACTGGAGCGTATTATTCTGCATCCGGGGAGGAGACAGGGCTTTGGAATTGAGTGAAGCGCCTCACGCGATTGAGGCGATTTTGTTCGTATCGGGTGAGGCAGTTGCCGTGCCGGAACTCGCGCTGGCATTGGGGCTAAGCGAGATGGAAACCATGCATGCCGTGGAGCTTTTGCAAAAGGAGTATGAAAGCCAAACGCGCGGCATTGCGATACGGCGTTATGGCGATCACCTGAAACTGGAAACGCGTGCGGAGTACGCGCCATATGTGGAAAGGCTGTTGCAGCCCGTTCAGCGGCAAACGCTTTCCCAGGCTGCCATGGAAACACTTGCGGTGATTGCCTACAGCCAGCCGGCCACCAAAGGTGAGGTGGAGCATGTACGCGGGGTAAAGTGTGATTATTCGGTGCAATCCCTGCTGCATAAAGGGCTCATCCAGGAGGTTGGCCGCAAAGAGGCGCTGGGCAGACCCATCCTCTATGCGACGACGGATAAATTCTTGGAGCACTTTGGCATCGCGGATGTGCGCGAACTGCCACCACTGCCCCAGTTGACGGGGGCGGCGCAGCAAAGCGATGAGCCGCCGCTTACCCCGTAAAGCCACAGATAAGAATACAAAAGGGACAAAGCCATGGTGCTTTGCCCTTTTCTCTTGCGCTCACAGCATTCGCGGAGCTGTTATTCGATCACAATTTCCTGCCGCATCATCAGCCCTGCGGGTAAACCAGCGCCGAGCGCCCATAGGTCATAGGCGCGATGATCCAGCGCATAAAGCGGATCGCGCATATCGCCGTGGGCGGCTTTGGCGATGATGCGTATACCACTGTGCCGCAGCGCGGCAAGGCAGGGTTCATCCGCCTTGCGAAAACCGAGCAGCCGCGCGTAATGCGGTTGGGGATGATTGGCGAGCAGCGCCGCGTCCATATCCAGCAAAGCATGGCTGAGCAGGCGGTTTAAGCGTGCGCGTGCATACCGCCGTGTTTTGATTGAGGTGAGCAGCGAGGCGCGCGTGGTGGCCCTGGATGCTAATGCGGCGATGCGGTTTTCCAGCCCTTCGCTGCAATCCGGCAGGGCTTGAATCGCTTTCGTGCTCATAGAACGCAGCTTGTGCAGCAGCACCGTATCCAGCGCCTCCGGCCGATGATGCGGCACACCGGTGAGCGGGTAACCGCAGGCGGCTTCGGCGGCAGCGGTATCCCCTGCGAGAAAAGCCTTTCGCGTGGCGCTGGCAGAAGGGAAGCCGGAGGCCGCAAGAGAAGATGCGTGGTAATCGCCAATGCGCTTTACGGGCAAAGGCAGGATGGTGCTGCCCAGCCGCCGCAGGGCGCGCAAATAGCAAATGCCCAAGATGTTATTAGGTTTTGCCATCGCAGCGGAAACCGTATCCTGTATGGATGATGCTGCAGGCGCCTGTGGCGCAGTGCTCGGGCTGCTGTCCGCAAACGCACAGGCGACGGCTTGCGCCTGCGCTGCGGCGAAAGATTTTCCGGTGGCAAGCGCCGTGTGGAGCGCTTGGGTAAAGATGGGGGAAGGGTTTTCTAACAGTGCCGCCACTTCAGTAGCAAAGGGCAGGGCATCATCCTCCATGCCAAAGCTCAGGTGGGTGACAAATCCAAGTTGGTGAAGCAGCGAAACACCGCCCAGCGCAAAGTTCTCCGCATCCCGCAAAGCATAAGCGCAGGGAAGCTCCAGCACCATACTCGCGCCCGCGCGCAGCGCCGCGCGTGCACGGAAAGCGGGGGGAAATAATGCGGCGCTTCCCCGCTGGGTGAAGCACCCGCTCATGACGCAGAGAATGCGGGCGTTGGGCAGCTTTGCTTTGATGAGCGCAAACTGCCGTGCATGCCCTAGGTGAAAGGGGTCGTATTCACAAATGATCCCGACAATTGGCTGCATAAGCCCTCCTGTATCTTGTAAAGCATACGGCAAACCAGCAGGGATTCCACGCTTATGGGTCGAATGGGTCAACGAGACGCTTCCGCGGTAACGCCTGGCAAGGGTTCTATCGGCCGCCGCGATCTCGATTGTTTGCGTGGTCATCTCCAGTGAGCGCATAACATTTGTTTTCGAATAAACAGTGCGTTTTTTGCCGTTTCCCTTCCATTTCCTTTGAAAAGGGTGTATAATACTGCGGTTGTATACCGCTACAAACCACTAGCATTCTATCACATAAGGGAGGAAACCGCCATGTCCGTCATTGACAAAATCAAGGCGAAGGCCAGGCAGAACGCTCAACACATCGTTTTGCCGGAAGGTTCGGAGCCGCGTACGGTTCAGGCTGCCCGTCGGATCGCAGATCAGGGGCTCGCCAAGGTTACGCTGCTTGGGAACATTTCTGAGATCGAGCAGGTTGCTGCGCAAACTGGTACCGGTCTCACTGGCATCGAATTGATCGATCCCAAAACCAGCAACAAAACCGAAGCCTATGCCAATTTGCTTTATGAGCTGCGCAAGGCCAAGGGGTTGTCGCTGGAACAGGCAAGGGAATTGGCGCAGGGCGATCCTCTATATTATGGCGCGCTGATGGTAAAAACCGGCGACGCGGACGGGATGGTCGCGGGCGCGATCAACTCTACCGGCAATGTGCTGCGGCCGGCGTTGCAGATCATCAAAACGGCTCCGGGCATCACGGTGGTCAGCGGGGCGTTTATCATGGAAGTGCCGGATAAACAGTACGGTGATGACGGCGTGCTGATTTTCGGTGATTGCGCGGTGATACCCGATCCCACGGCCGATGAGCTGGCGGCTATCGCCATTGCCAGCGCGCAGACGGGACAGCAGATTGTCGGGCTTGAGCCTAAGGTGGCGATGCTGAGCTTTTCCACCAAGGGAAGCGCAAAGAGCGATGCGGTCACCAAAGTGCAGCTTGCCACGCAAAAGGTGCATGAACTCGCCCCGGAGCTTACCTGCGACGGGGAGTTGCAGGCTGATGCGGCGCTGGTGGAGAGCGTGGGCAAGCTCAAAGCGCCCGGCAGCAACGTTGCGGGGCAGGCCAATGTGCTCATCTTCCCCGATTTGCAATCCGGCAACATCGGCTATAAGCTGGTACAGCGTTTCGCGGGCGCGGAGGCCATCGGCCCCATCGTGCAGGGCTTGGCCAAGCCCGTCAATGACTTAAGCCGCGGCTGTTCCATTGAGGACATCGTAAGCATGGTCGCCATTACCGCCGTCAAGGCACAAGCATAAGGAGTTTGCCAAGCATGAAAGTTCTGATTCTCAACGCGGGTTCTTCCTCCCTTAAATACCAGCTGCTGGACATGGAAACCAAACAATTACTGGCCAAGGGGCTTATCGAACGCATCGCCATCGAGGGCAGTCACATCAAACAGACGGTCGGCGATAAGGTTTATGAGGCCACCGCACCCATGAAGAACCATACCATCGGCATCCAGTGGATGCTGAAAGCGCTGACTGATGCGGAGAAGGGCGCGCTTACGAGCATGGACGAAATCGTTGCCGTTGGCCACCGCGTGCTGCACGGCGGCGAGCGCTTCACCGGAAGCGTGCTGGTGACCGAGGATGTGAAGGACGCTATCCGTGAGAACATCCCGCTGGGCCCGCTGCACAACCCCGCCAACCTGATGGGCATCGAAGCATGCGAGCAGGTTATGCCCAAAACGCCCAATGTGGCGGTGTTTGATACGGCGTTCCACCAGACCATGCCCAAAAAGGCATACCTCTACGGCGTGCCTATGGAATACTATTACAAGCTGCACGTACGGCGCTATGGCTTCCATGGCACCAGCCACCGCTATGTTAGCAAGAGGGCCTGCGAGTTTTTAGGGCTGGATCACAACAACAGCCGCATCATAACCTGCCATTTGGGCAACGGCTCCAGCCTGGCGGCGGTGGTCAACGGCAAATGCGTGGATACCAGCATGGGCATTACGCCGCTGGAAGGCGTGCTGATGGGCACCCGCAGCGGCAATCTTGACCCTGCCGTGGTACAGTATATTGCCAACAATGAGCAAATGAGCGTGGATGAGGTGTTGTCCCTGCTCAACAAGAAGAGCGGACTGCTGGGCGTAAGCGAGCTTTCCAGCGATATGCGTGATATCGATGATGCCTGCGATAACGGCCACGCCGGCGCAATCATCGCGCGAGATATCCTGGTGTGGGGCATCCGCAAGTACATCGGCGCGTATGCCGCCGCCATGAACGGCGTGGACGCGATCGTATTTACCGCTGGCATTGGGGAAAATAACCACAACCTGCGCGCCATGGTGATGCAGGGTTTTGAGTTCCTGGGCGCCAAGCTTGACCCGGAAAAGAACATGACCCGCAGCGAGGCCATCATCTCTACCGATGACAGCACCCTGAAGGTGTGCGTGATTCCCACCAATGAGGAGTTGGTGATTGCCAACGATACGGTGGCGATCATTCAAGGGCGGCCCATCTCGGATTGACGCGCATCGGTTTTGCCGGACACACTTCGTGTTTGTGCGTAAGCGTGTATGGAAAAAACCGATTGACAAGCGTGAGAATCTCGCTTATAATGCAAATTGGTCACGTTTGAGGAGGAACCTATGGAGCTGGATGTTTCGAAGGCTTTGCTGGCGCAGGGGAATCAGTTTCCCTTTACGGCGGAAGTCTCGGTTCCCCCGCAGGATGTGGTCGGTGAAACGGTATCCTTTGATACGGTCAAACTGGCAGGCCAGTACAGTGTCGTGGAAGGCACCGTGCGATTGGAAGGCGAGCTGACGACCATCGCCCACGCCACATGCGCCAAGTGCCTTGCACCCGCCAGCGTGCCGCTTGCCCTCTCCTTTGCGGAAAACTTCCGCAAGGATGCAAACGAGATCGAAGATGAGGATTTCCGTTACGAAGGCAGCAAGGTGACCCTAGACCAACTCGCGCTGACGCTAATCATGCTGAACCTGCCCATGCGCTTCCTTTGCGGGGAGAATTGCACAGGCGGCGAAGGGCTTGATGCGTACTCGCAGGATATTTTCAAGAGCTCGTGCGAAGAGGAATCGCAGACACAGCGTCCTTTTGAAGCATTGCAGCGCTTGCTGACAAAGGATGAGGAGGTGTAGACCATGGCTCTTCCGAAAGGAAAAATATCTCGTGCCCGCGGCCGTAGCCGTCGCGCTCACTGGAAACTGACGCTTCCCGGCATCGGAGAATGCCCACAGTGCCACCAGAGAAAGCTTAGCCATCGCGTGTGCAAGCACTGCGGTTATTACAACGGCAAGCAGGTCATCGACATGACCGAAAAAAAGAAGGAAAACGCGTAAGTCGTTTTCTGCATCTGTGAAGGTCGCGCATGCGCGACCTTCACGGGCATTTGCCCGATGAACGGGAGGAGTACGCAGCATCGCCTCACAGAGAGAACGGCTCATAGGCTGGAAAGTCGTTTGGCTGGCGGCACTGCGGAAAGTCGCCCGGGAAGGCGCGGGATGAACACGGCGCAGCCGTGCTAGTTCTGCCGTAGGCGCCCGTTACAGCGCGTAGAGGCGATGGCGTTTGTCATCGTGAAGTTAGGTGGTACCACGGAGCTGCTCCGTCCTTTCAGGACGCGGCGGCTTTTTTGCATAAAACTTGCAGAAAAGGGTAACGGATTTGTCCTGTGAGAGCACTGGACAATCCGCATGTGATGCCAGGGCAGTACCGAGTGCAAAGGAGGATAACGCATGACATATTGGGAAGGTGTGCTGGCTCGCCTGAGTGTGCCGGGTATCATCCTCATGGCGGTGGGGGCGCTGCTGTATTATGAAGCACCCAAAGTTTGCCAACTGGTCCTCAAGGAGAAAGGCGAGCGCGCGGTGGTGCCCATGAAGGGGATCGGATTGGTGATGGTACTGCTCGGTGTGTTGATTTTGTTGGATTTTATCCCCATGTAAGTAGATGGAGGGTGTTAGGGCAATGAGCGATTCAAAACAGACCTTTGAGATGGAAAAAGTGTATACCCCCAGAGAGATCGAGGATAAACTCTACCGCATGTGGGAAGAGAGCGGAGCGTTTGCGCCACGCCGCGTTGAAGGCAAGAAGCCCTTCACCATCGTGATGCCGCCGCCCAACATTACAGGGCAGTTACACATGGGGCACGCAATGGACTGCCTTTTGCAGGATGCGCCCATCCGCTACCACCGCATGAAGGGCGACCCCACCTTGTGGCTGCCCGGCACGGATCATGCCTCCATCGCCACCGAAGTGAAAATTGTGGATCAAATGCGCAGCGAGGGACTCACCAAAGAGATGATCGGGCGTGAAGCGTTTTTAGAGCGCGCGTGGAAATGGAAGCAGGAGTACGGCGGCCGTATCAACCGCCAGCAGCGCCGTTTGGGCGCGAGCTGTGATTGGAGCCGTGAGCGGTTCACCATGGATGAGGGCTGCAACGAAGCTGTGCGCGAAGTGTTTGTGGATATGTACCGCAAGGGGTATATCTACCGCGGCAACCGCATTATCAACTGGTGCCCCGTGTGCCGTACCGCGCTATCGGACGCGGAGGTAGAGTATGAAGAGCAGGCAAGCCACCTCTGGCACATCCATTACCCCGCCGCGGACGGCGGCAAGGGTGTGACGGTGGCAACCACCCGCCCCGAAACCATGCTGGGAGATACCGCCGTGGCCGTGCACCCCGATGATGCGCGCTATCAGGCACTGGTTGGCAAGATGGTGGTGCTGCCGATTATGAACAAACTGATTCCCGTGGTGGCGGATACTTATGTGGATATGGCCTTTGGCACCGGCGCGGTGAAGATCACCCCCGCTCATGACCCCAACGATTTTGAAGTCGCCAAGCGTCATGATCTGGAAATCATCCGCGTGACCAATGATGATGGCACCATGAACGCCTTTGCCGGGAAATTCGAGGGCATGCCTGAAACCCAATGCCGTAAGGCCGTCGTCAAAGAGCTGGAAGCGACCGGCCACCTTGTGAAAGTGGAGGATTATACCCACAACGTGGGCACCTGTTACCGCTGCCACACCACCGTGGATCCTGTAACCAGCCTGCAATGGTTTGTGAAGATGGCGCCGCTGGCCAAACCCGCCATCGAGGTTGTGCGTGAAGGCAAGACCAAGTTCATCCCTGAGCGGTTCAGCAAGATATACTTCAACTGGATGGAGAACATCCGCGATTGGTGCATCAGCCGTCAGCTTTGGTGGGGGCACCGCATCCCCGCATGGTACTGTGAGGAATGCGGCGAAACCATTGTGGACAAGCATGCCCCGCACAAATGCCCCAAGTGCGGCAGCACGCGCCTGCGGCAGGATGAGGATGTGCTGGACACCTGGTTCTCCAGCGGACTGTGGCCGTTCAGCACGCTTGGCTGGCCGAAACAGACGGAGGACCTCAAGTACTTCTATCCCACCAGCATGCTGGTAACGGGGTATGATATCATTTTCTTCTGGGTGGCACGGATGATTTTCAGCGGCATCGCGCAGATGGGCGAAACGCCGTTTGATACGGTGCTCATCCATGGGCTTGTGCGTGACGCGCAGGGGCGCAAAATGTCCAAAAGCCTTGGCAATGGCGTGGATCCGCTGGAGGTTATTGATAACTATGGCGCGGATGCGCTGCGCTTTTCGCTGGCGATGGGCATCAGCCCGGGCAACGATACCCGCTTCTCTACGGAGAAGGTGGAATCCGCCCGCAATTTCGCCAACAAAGTATGGAATGCCAGCCGCTTTGTGCTCATGAACATGGATAGCAGGGAGCAGATCGACCCCGCGCTGCTGACCTTGCCGGATCAGTGGATACTCGCCCGCCTGCAAAAGGCGGTCGCCGAGGTGAGCGCGCACATGGAGGATGGGGATTTCGGCCTTTCCGCCAACAAAATTTATGACTTTACCTGGAATGAGTTTTGTGATTGGTACATTGAGATGTCCAAAGGCAGGCTCATGGGTACGGATGAAGCGCAGAAGCGCAATGTGCGCGCCGTGCTGTACCTGGTACTGGAGAGCGTACTCAAACTGCTGCATCCCTTCATGCCGTTTTTGACGGAGGAAGTATACCAGCACCTGCCAAGCGCGCAGGGGATGCTGATCCTCGCGCCCTGGCCCGAGGTGAACCCCGCTTTTGCCTTTGAAGGCGAAGAGCGGCAAATGGAAGGGCTGATGGAGATCATCCGCACCATACGCAACCTGCGTGCGGAGATGAAAGTTGCCGCAAACAAGCGCACCCATATCACACTGATACCCGAAGCGGGCTGGGCGGAGGCGCTGGCCATTGCCGAGCCATACCTGCAACGCCTGGCGGGCGCAAGCGGCGTAAGTTTTGCCGCCAAGGGTGAAGCGAGCGCGGAAAAGACGGTCAGCGCCATTTGCGCTTCCGCGGAGATACGCATTCCGCTGGGCGATCTGGTGGATTTTGACAAGGAAATTGCGCGCCTTGAAAAGGAACGGGCTTTGCTGGAAAACGAGATTGCCCGTGCGCAGGCACGCCTGACTAACCCGGGCTTCACGGGCAAAGCGCCTGCCGCGCTGGTAGCGCAGGAGCAGGAGAAACTTGCGACCAACCAAACCATGCTTGCTTCTCTTGCGCAACGCATCGCGGAGCTCAAGGCAGGCGCGTAGGCAAAGGAAGAAGGCATGATGACCCGCGGGCGCCGCAGCGTCTGCGCCCGCGGTAGGTAGGGCATCGTCGCCCCGTGCAGCGAATGACAGGAAAGGAAGAGGAGCGGCCTTGCCGGCTGCTGGAGGGGGTAAGCCAATGGGCACCCAATCCTTTCAGCAGGCGCACAGGCGCGGCACTCCCATGAACCATATGGCGCAAACATTTCATCATCTGCCGGTGCTTTATCACGAGGTCATGGCATGGATGCGCCCGCGTGAAGGCGGCGTATATCTGGATGGCACCTTGGGCGGGGGCGGGCATAGCGAGGGCATCCTGCGTGCGGCGGGAGGCAAGGCAACGCTCTTTGGCATTGACCGCGACAGGGAAGCGATCCGCGCCGCCAGTGAGCGATTGCAGAATTATGCGGGGTTTATGCCTTTGCACGGCAATTTTCACGACGCCAAGGCGCTGCTCATGGGCGTGAACGCGCCGCCCTTGGATGGCGCGTTGCTGGATTTGGGCGTGAGCAGCTACCAGCTGGATAACGCCGAACGTGGGTTCAGTTATCATGAGGATGCGCCGCTGGATATGCGCATGGATGCAACGCAGGGGCAGACGGCGGCAGAATACCTTGCAGGCATCACGGTAAGCGAGTTTCGACGGATTCTTACGGCGTTCGGGGAGGAGAAATGGGCGGCGCGCATAGCGCAGGTTTTTGACGAAAAACGCCGTGAGCAGCCCATCCTGACAACGCAGGCACTGGTGCGCGTGGTGGATGCGGCCATCCCCAAGGCGGTGCGCCGCAAGGATGATGGCCATCCTGCGCGAAGGACATTCCAGGCGGTTCGCATTGCGCTCAATGATGAACTAGCGCCGCTGGAAGCCGCGCTGGCGGATATTGCTTCGCTGCTTGCGCCAAACGGTCGGCTTTTGGTGATTACCTTTCATTCGCTGGAGGACAGGATCGTGAAAAACACATTCCGGCGCTTTCAGAACCCGTGTACCTGCCCGCCCAAAGCGCCCATATGCACATGCGGAAAGGTTTCAACCGGCAAGGTGCTCGGCGGCGGTGCGATTGCGGCAACGGCTGCGGAGATTGCGGAAAACCCAAGGGCGCGCAGTGCGAAACTGCGGGTATTTGAGCGGCGGTAGAGCGTACGAATGACCATGCACGTGATCCTCAAGTCGCCTTTTGGGGGCTAGAACGTGATGGAAGCGGGCGCAATAGTCAACACTGCCGCAAGCAGATGGCTGCGATGCTTGCGGGTAGCAAGGGCGGCGCTGGAGACGAATCGAAGACAAGAAGGTTGTCGAAAAACCCCGCCACAGCGGTAAAAGATCAAGAACCACTGGCCCTTGCGGGGTTTGGATACCGAAAGAGCGCGTGCGCCCAGTGAGCATTTCGCCGAAAGAGAAAGCCAACTGGGGGTGGGAGGTTTAACAAGCACAGGGCACGGCAGTGCCGGGTGCGTCTATTAAACCGAGTGGGCAAGCGCCCCAACGACTTACCGCTAAAGCATTTTTGCATAGCCAGCGAACAGATAAGGTAGAATATTTTGCGCACAATTGAAAATGGGAACCCAGAGCGTGTAAGCTGTTGTTAGCGGCAACATCACAACACGAG
>Ga0334884_1006614_pt1 | contig 10343 bp, 7 predicted proteins | sample GraSluR1_MG_7_FD_207215 | JGI IMG/M metagenome (GOLD analysis project Ga0334884, IMG submission 207215) | Sludge microbial communities from methane-producing bioreactor in Wageningen University, Netherlands - Granular Sludge_12_05 R1 | ecosystem: Engineered > Bioreactor > Anaerobic > Unclassified...
TCAGCTTCCTCAAACAGACCTCTTTTGTCCTGGTCAGCCCCGGTAAATGCCCCCTTGACATGGCCGAACATTTCACTTTCAAGCAACGTTTCGGGTAATGCGGCACAGTTTATCACAATAAATGGCATATGCCGCCTTCTGCTCAAGCGATGCAGTGTATTAGCCAGAACTTCTTTACCGGTACCGCTTTCTCCCAACAAAAGCACTGTGCTGTCCGTGGGAGCCACTTTTCGAATCATTTCAACAACACGCTGCATCGCAGCAGTTTGCCCTACGAGTTCCTCAAATACATTCTGTTCGTAGGCGTCAAGGGTTGATTCCAGTACACGGTTTCTTTGGGCTTTTTCAACGACAAGCATGACGTCTGAAGGGCTGCAAGACTTTGGGAGATAGAAAAAGGCCCCATTGCGGATACCATCTATTGCGCGCTCCAATAAAGTTAAATCAAAGAGCAGCACTAGCTGTGTAGCGGGGTTTTTTTGTTGAATAAAGGTGATCAGGTCAATATCACCATCTTCGCTTAATGCCAGGTCCAACACGACTACATCAAAATTGCGACGACTGGACAAGCGCAAAACACCAGCAGAATCAATACAACGCTCAACCTGATACCCTGAGCTCAGCATGAATTCGACCAAAGTCGAGCCATACGCGACATCGGAACATGCAACAAGTACCATTGCACCTTCACGAATAGCATTGTCTTGCATTGCGACACGTTTTCTTTTCATACCACAATTGTATCAAATCGAAACGCATCCATGACAATGTTATTGTTATAGACCGCATTTGACACTGTTCAAACAGATAGAAGTTATTTCATGAAAATAAATCAAAAAATAAATTGAATAAATACATTATAATACTTTATTTTATTTTCTCGGTTTTTGCACTTACGGTTGGCAGGGTGATAGCATTATGGGACATTAATTGACCAAAATAGGAACCATTAATTTCGCATAGCTCAATTCCACGATGGCATACAGTGCAAGAAAATGTGTCGCCGACATTAATACCCTCGGGAACGCGGATAAAGGTGCTACAGAATGGACAGGCAATACTTTTTTCATCTTTACTGAGATAATCCTGCAGAATCCGGTCAATCTTTCCACTTCGGTAACAACTGATCAGGGCATCAGCACATTCAGGATCAAATTGAGTTCCTCTGCCTTCTTCAATGATACCTATGGCTTTTTCCGGGTCAAAGCCTTTTCGATATGGCCGATTACTCGTAAGGGCATCCAGCGTATCCGCTACCGCAACAACACGCCCTTCTATGGGTATGTTGTCCCCTTCCAGTCCAAATGGATACCCCTTGCCATCATAACGTTCATGGTGATACAGACAATATGGAATAAGCGGTTGTAAAAAATCGACATCTTGCATGAGTTGTGCACCCTTTTCTGGGTGGATTTTAATTTTGCCGTATTCCTCATCTGTCAGATTACCGGGTTTTCGAAGAATGGCGTCATCTATTGCTATTTTTCCGACATCATGCAATATACCTCCCATACGTACTTCTTTCAGCTTTTCATCAGACCATCCCAAATGTTGCGCTATGGCAAGGGAGAAATTGGTTACGCGCCAGGTGTGACCCACGGTATAATGGTCTCGCATTTCAATCGCATTGGCCAACGCAGTCAATGTATCTTCATAAGCTCGTTCCAGCTTGCGAACGTACTGGGCATTCTTGATTGCTATTGCTGCCGGCCCGGCCAACGCAACTAACATTTCCAAATCACTCGAAGTAAATGCGTTTGTGGTACCTCGGGTATCAACATAAATGACACCAAGATGTTCAGATTGGTGCGTAAGCGGAACACACATGGCAGATGCGATATTTTGAACAATAATACTTCCACCACCATCAAAACGGTTGTCTCCGGCAGCATCGTAAGTAATAATGGCTTCACCTTGTTCATATGCCTGCCGTACAATACTTGAGCTAATAACTACTTCGTGGTCTGGTAACCCGGAACGAATGAAAGCACTGATTAATTCATTTTTATTGTGTTCATCTGCAAGCAGGATTATCCCGTTATGTGACGGTATCAACTCAAAAATTTGTTCCATGACCCGTTCAAAAAGAAGGTTTATGTCGCGTTCACTGGTTATTATATGATTGGCCTGATAGATTGCATGCAACCGTTTCTGCGTTTCTTTCAATTGGTCACTATCCGCTGTTATTTGTGATCTCGCAAAAAATGTCTGATATATATTTTCTGCATTTTCACTCTGTACCTGGCCAGCTTGCGTCTTGTCGAATCGAACACCCTTGCCTGGTATGTCACCTGGTGTCTTCCCCGGAGCATCAAAAGTAGCACCGGTAACCACTCCCGGTAAGGAAGGCGAAGGTTTTGAATCAACAGTTTTTTTAGAATCTGCCTCCACCAATCCTTCGCGCTCAAAACGAAGTTGCTGTTCTCCAATCCGGACAATATCTCCATGCGTCAATTGGTATTCAAGAATGCGTCGATTTCCCACAAAAGTACCATTGCCACTATGCAAATCACGCAATATGGCACCACTGCTTGTCTGCTCTATAAGCGCATGGCGACGAGAAATTTTCAAATCATTTAATTGGATTTCATTGTCAGGGTTGCGGCCAATATTCATACACCCATTGATAACAACGATTTTATTTTTATCTGGTCCAGTTAAAATAACCAACCTTTCTTTTAGCATGATGGTATATCGCTCCTTATGGCGCATTTTGCAGAATTGCATCCCGACCGTCAAACAAAAAGATACTTTATCACATTTAGAGTAAAAAACACCCAGTTGATTAAATTCTTAAAAGTGCCCTATTGGGTATAATAAATTACATGGAACTTGATAAGATAATGGCGGTTCATTAAAAACCATGTATCTGTTTCTTTGTAATTATATTTAATCGCAATAAAAATGAGAAGTGTTTATGGCGGACTATTATAATTCTGACCCATTTGGCGCTACTGCCGATCCTAAGTATTTTTATGTGACACATCCACATCGACAAATGCTGCATCGCTTATGGACAGCTATTGATCGGTCACAGGGGATATGTGTGGTTCTTGGCGATTATGGTTCTGGGAAAACCAGCTTGATGCGTAAAATTGCTACTTCACTTAAAGCTGATTCAGATAAATATTGCTTCGGTATTATACCTTATCCACTTCCCTCATGGAGCAGTCTGGACTTGCTCCGGGCAATTTGTGTCGGATTTGAAATTTCAATACCGGAAGATGTTGACCATGATTTGCTATTGACCTTGTTGCAAACGCATTTCATGCAACACTCAGACTTGATTCGCGTATTGTTGATAGATGAAGCACAACACTTAAATAAACATGGACAAATTGAAGTCTTGCGGCTACTACAAGAACTTGAAACACCAGATGGCAAGCTCTTGAATCTTTTGTTTTTTGGCCATTTAAGTTGGCGTAAAGTATTACAAGCAGCGCCAGCATTCGAACATCGAACCGGATTGATTGCACGTATGCAACCAGTACCTTTCGAAGAAACCCGTGCTTTTTTGCAACATCGTCTGACCCAGGCTGGCGATACTGATGATATAACAGTGTATTTTGATGACGATTCTTTAAGAGAGATTCATGCTTATGCTTCGGGAAATCCCCGCCGTATGGTCATCTTGTGCCGTCAGCTATGCATTACTGCTGAGTATGAGAAAAAGGATACGGTAACAAAGGAAATGGTAGAACAAACCATATCAGAGACGACCCTGGAAGGCTTGCTGGCAAATTCAGAGCAACCGATAATACGTGAATGGAATGTTGCAACAATTTCTATGCCTGAAAAAGACTCGGGACAAAAAACCAACATATCAGATAATAAACCCTCAAGTATTACACCGAATAATTCAGATACAACCACAGAAAAACAAATTGCCACTGAAGCTATCCCTGGAATAGAAAAACCGATACCAGATAGCACTTTGGATACCCCCGTAAATGCACCGAGCAAGATGCCAGTTCCACCACGAGGTAAACCCAGAGAAGCCATGAATCGGGATGAGCGTGCCGCAGACCTCTTGTTACAGGGAATGGAAAAGTCTAAATAATTTAATTACAAGAAAATTACCTTACCTATTTTCTGGACACAATGAAATGAATGATCACGACAACAACGAAATGACCAGAACCAGTATAGATGCCCCAGACCCAAGGTTTGATCATGGTGTACCTTGTGGTCAAGAATCTGTAGCGGAAGTTATTACATGCTGGAGCAGATACACAAGTCCATATGTGTCTGCAAAATCTAAAGATGAATTGAAAACAGATGACATGACTGAATTCTATTCGGATTCTGATATGTCCGCAACAAATTTTATTTCTAAAATCACCCCACCGAAATTCCCGATTGCAGTATCAGATGAAGCCAATGAAGCCAATGAAGCCAATAAGGCAGCACAAAAAGATGACACCGAGACTGAGGACTCTCCCGCCTCTGCATTGGAAAAGTTGATCGCCAAAATGGAAGCGATTTACTTTCAGGACAATGTACCTGATATTACTGACCGGCAAGATGAAAAAATACTCTATCCTACAGAAATTCCTAATTCAAAAATATACGTACCTGGTTCATTAGATAAAGATGATACTACAGATACTGTTGCAGACATTGATACTGACTTAAATACAGATACACCGGTTAACAACGCAGTCACTTTGGAAATAGATAGAAATACCACACCTGACGCTGATACGAACTCACAAGACAACGCTGTGGAATACCAAGTCTATATTGAAGAAGATACCAATTCAGATGTACATACACATGAGACAGTAGAAGAAGAAGTAATAGAAACATTTGATGATTCTGAGGACGCTCCTGAACCCATTGAAGACATAAAGCAAGAACAATTGTTGATATCAGACCCGGTACAAAATCTTGAAAAACAGGAAGCTTTGCGAAAAAAGATCAGTTCAACCCCAAGTCTTAGAGAAGCAGAAAAATTGCTTGAACAAATGGAGAAGCAACCACGGATGTCCGATGGTGCTGTTCTAGAATCTCCAGAAGACACCAGGCAAAATCAGCCAGATCAGGGAGAAACCAATTAAGGCAATCTACTTCTCAGAAACAGTTGAACCGTTTGTAATAACTTCAGCTAATGGCTGCCATGTACTGATGACTTGTCGTGCTTAATACTTTCAAGTCTTGGTATTGAATAGGTGCCCATTTGCATTTGATTGAATATGCTTTCATCTGTGGCATTCTCGCGTGCATGTTTGAGATCGATAATTTCATTCTTCCACAAGTTGTGTAGATACTTTTCGAATACAAAAGAATGCGAAACACTCTGCTGCATACCGATTCGTATCAGGTCTGTATATCCATCTTTAATACCATCGCTAATTGGTTTGATATCATTTAGCATCAACTCCAATGCCGGCACTCTGCCACCACCAATCTTTGGTACTAATCGTTGACAAATGACACATTTCAGACAGTCACGTAATTGTACTTTGACCAGATCACGTTCAACAGGATCAAAAAAACTCAATATGCGGTTTACCACTTCCGCTGCTGTATTTGAGTGCAACGTACTGATCACCAAGTGCCCGGTAGCGGCTGCGCTGATAGCAGATTTAATGGTATCTGAGTCACGCATTTCGCCAATCAAAATGACATCCGGGTCATGTCGCAATGCACCAGTTATGGCATCATTGAAAGTTTCAACATCACTGCCAAGATTTCGCTGTGAAATGATGGCTTTTTTGTTTGTATGTACATATTCTATAGGGTTTTCAATAGTGAGAATATGCGTAGCGCGATGACTATTGATCCAGTCAATTAATGCGGCCACTGTTGTTGTTTTCCCACTGCCTGTCATACCAGTCACCAGCAACAGCCCCCGATGTAACTCCGCGAGACTAATCATCGTTTTTTCAGGTACATTTAAATCTTCAAACGACGGGATAACTTCGGGTAAGAAGCGAAATGTACAATGAGGCGCTTCAGATTTAATAAAGGCCGATACACGTGAATAGCCCATTCCCACCTGATGATAGTTAAAGCTGGTCTGTTTGTGTTTGAGGAATTCTTCCCAGTAAATCGTTGGCGCAATTTCTTCGATAAGAGAACTTATCTGAATGGCAGACAAGGGTTCCAGGATTTCCGAACTGCGGGTGTCACCGTCTATGCGAAATACTGGTGATACCCCAGGAGAAAGGTGAACATCACTGGCCCGATATTGCATCATGGCTTTAAACAACAATTCTGGACTGATGTGGTCTACCCGATACTTGTCACCCTGTCCACGCCAGACTTCTGGCCAAGGCGCTGCCTGGCTGATTGCTGCCATAACAGTTTCAAATTCCTGATCATCTTCTGATTTACTTTCACATGTAATCACAACATGACCATTGTCACGACTCGAGTTGCATGATGCTTCATGGCCTGCAACAGAATGCAATAAAGCTTCACATACTTCGTTATCTTGGGACATGCAGAATTTAAATTCGGTATAATTCCCTTGGTAGTCAGCCCGATCTGCAATAATTTCCATAGTACGACTTTTAGCAATAACTCGGCGTGGGATGCCCTCTGTTCGCTCCAGATGCGATGAGATTTTGTTGATTACTTCCCGTAAATCAGTAACTACTCCTGTACCAAGTACAAATTCAGCCATGACAATTACCCCCAATTTTGACCGGACACGTTTCCAGATGAACCGGTTTTCCAAGTATTCTCGGTTCAAGACGTGCCACATCCAGACTACACAGATAACTTACCTCAACTCATGAGAACTCCACTTGTACAGATAGGATACCACATTTAGCTACGAATTATAACAATTTTACTTTTTTGGATCATTCGCTAAATATTCAGAATTCCCAAAAATAGAACTTTAAGGCGGGTATCAATACATATTGAATTTAAGGGAGGAGATCAGCATAGTTCACTGATGATTTTAAGAACTGGGAAGATCAATAGATTTTTATGTGATTTGCCACGATCATGACGCTACTATAAAATTAACACACATCAACTATTTTATACCGTCTGGAAGCGTACCATCTCCTGTCAATTCACCTTCCAGCATCCAGGAGAGATTGAATCGGGCAACATGGCAGCCTTGTTCGCTTTCATACTGAAGGAATATCCAGCCTTCTGAAGCGGTGTTGTCGCGACCGGCCGACAGGGATGAATAAGCAAAATAGCCTTCCTCTAACAGGCGCATGACCGGCTAGGTTTGTCCAGCATCAAAACTGGCCCAGACTGTACCACGTTCCCGTCTGGTATCGCTGACGATATTGCTGAATATCAGTATGTCATGGCCATCAATTGGAAGCCGAACCAATCCATGCATAAGGCCATAGCGTGTATTGGTATTTCCATCTGGTAAAGCTGGGCTGACTTTCAGGTCCCGCCACGTTTCCCCACCATCATGACTCCAGGCGAGATGCTTCATGAAGGTATTCAAGCCGTCGGTACCCAGGTGGCGACGCGCGATAAAAAGTATCTGTCCATCAGAAAGCTCCGCAATCGCTGCTTCATTGGTACCAAATGCCGGGAATGGCGTGCTGGTGTCCCAGGTCATTCCCCCATCATCACTGTAGATCGCGTTACAAAAGGCATCGGCGGAACCTCCAGAAATAATGCCCCCCATGTAATTGCTGGCTGACCGTATCAGGCGGCCACGATGCGCACCAAATCGTAATGTAATGCCATGTTCATCCATATGCATAGACGGTATGATACCACCAGGTTTTCGATGAAGCGGATGGATCAAAGTATCTACATCTGCAGCCCAGGATATACCATTGTCCTGGCTACGGTAGACCAGCGGTGGAGGTGAAGGCGGATGGTGTTCTTCGGTAAACACAAGAATGTCTCCGGTGACCTCATCGACTATAACGCCACCACCATGAAAACCTGGGGTTGCGATAAGTACTTCCGGCTCCCAATGCTCGCCACCATCGGTACTTCGACGAACCTTGTAACCGTTATCGTCCCACCAGGTCGCAATGACAGTACCATCCAGAGCAACAACAATATTTGGAAATCGACCGCCATTAAAGAGCGGTTGGATTTCCAGTTTTGCCTCACCCAAAAATGCTTCCAGGTGCCCCTCTTGCGGTGGTTTCCAAGAAGCACGTTCGTTGTTAGTTGTTGAATTCATGGCCGAATTTTCGATGCTATCTGCCTTTAAGTTTTCAGAAACACCCAAGGAAGCCAATAGTATCATGCAAAAAAACATAGTTTTGTACGTCATTGTTAATACCTGCAGTTTCAAAAATTGCAATCCTAAAGTAAGCAATCATTTAATAGTAAACGATAAGTAATGATTATATAAAAAATTTCGGGTAATCGTTGAAACTCACAGGCTTTTGGTATTATCTAATCACTATCAATACATTTATATCAATGAAAGAATAGTATTTCTGAAATAACAGAAGCTTGGCGACTTGTTGATATGAATATCCATGTGCAGAGTTATGGTCTCTGCCCAGACAGACTTTTCAGCACCGACAGCTTGCCAACCTTTGCTGGTGAGAACGCTTGAGCCACCGGGATATATAGCTTCTGCAAGCAGCTCCCATGTGCCACAAATTGAATCATACTTATATCTTTTCAACACTTCAGTTTTTGCTTTTGGGTACGCACACTTTATTGCTTTGGTATCACCTAAATACCAAGCTTCACCTTCCTCAATAGTTATGCAAAATCGTGTCAGCGGTGCAGGATCACAAGCATCAAGCACAGAATATAATTCATCTCGAAAAGATTTTAAGCACCGGTTGTCAAGATCGCAAACCACGATTATAGCTGGCCGAGAATCACTTGGGTAATTTAAATAGGTTTTCCCATAACCACGCAATAATCTTGGAAGCTGGTCTAAAAGAAATCGTCTTGTCGGATCTGAAGTAACTTTCAGGTTTTTTGGTATACGGCCTATACCTTTATAAGAAACAATTTTGAAAGTATGTTTCGCACCAATAATCTTTTTAAGAAGAATTTCTAGTGCTTTTTTCCCTGATATGTCTTCTGTCAAAACTTCAAAGTGCATCTGGCAGGCTCACGTCAAAATAATCGCTGTACCAGAGTCCCCCCAGTGGTAGGCCTTCAGCGACCATGTTTTTTACAATTTCATTGTCACTGGCACGATGAACCGTTGAATATCCATCGGGTCCCTTTTCCAGAGTCCAGACTTCATCCGGCTCTAACGCGTCAACCAAATAGGGCTGGTGTGTGGTCACAAATACTTGCGATTCACCTTTTCTGCCCGTAGCATGTTGTCGGAATTCACGAGCCAAGGTACCCAGCAGCTTATGATATAACCCATTTTCTGGTTCTTCAATACAAAGAAATGGTGGCGGGTTTGGGTCTTCAAGTAACAGAAGATATGCAAAAATTTTTAACGTGCCGTCTGACATTTGCTGGGCATAAAACGGGTCTCCGTAGCCCTTATCATTAAATCTTAATAACAATCGTCCGTCGTTAGTTCTTTCTGTATCAATTTTGGTAATACCAGGAATTTTTGTAGCAATACGATTTAATATATTTTGAAAACGCTTTTTATGTTCACGTTCCAGATATTGAACAACATTTCCAAGATTGTCGCCACGTATATTAAGATGTTTTTGTGGTCCAGCAAGGGGGATGCTTCGTGCAGCATCCGGAGTGATATAACTAAGGTACCACCCTTCTATAAAACGTCGAAAAGCAGAAATGCGGGGATGTTGTTTCAGTGAGCCGAGCGTAGCAATGCCCAGCTTACGTTTATCATCCAATTCTACCGATTCAATGTCTCGTGATTCTTCACGTTGATTATTTATATAATTTATATCACTAAACAAGTCATACGTTTCATTCTCTTCGTCGACTTGTAAGCCTTCCTTGTCTCCACTCCAAACAACCCCTTTGCCATCATTGAGTATAAAAAAAGAAAAAGGCCACCCTTTCTTTTGACCTCTTCGCCGCTGCCTGAGACGCTCTTTGATTACATATGGCCTATCGAAGTTATCCTGTTCGATTACCAACTCATAAGTGATTGGACGTGCATTACCTTCTTCTTTATAATAAATTTCAAAAGCAATAGGGCCTGTTTCGCCTTGCGTCCGAATTTTCTCAAATCCGCCGCGACCACGCGCATCGCATGCTTCCTCAACACCAGACTTCAAACAATCTGAAAGAAATCCGAATGCATCGAAGAGGGTGCTTTTCCCCGTACCATTTTTACCAATCACTACTGTCAGCGGTGTCAGCGGAGCATTTTCTTGTCGATTCCAAAGGCGTCCGAAGGTGATGTCTTTCAAGACACCGAAATTTATTACACGGAAGCCTTCCAATTTGGCCATATAATTTACCTCAACGAAAATTGCTAAAGACATTGACAA
>Ga0334884_1006623_pt1 | contig 10334 bp, 6 predicted proteins | sample GraSluR1_MG_7_FD_207215 | JGI IMG/M metagenome (GOLD analysis project Ga0334884, IMG submission 207215) | Sludge microbial communities from methane-producing bioreactor in Wageningen University, Netherlands - Granular Sludge_12_05 R1 | ecosystem: Engineered > Bioreactor > Anaerobic > Unclassified...
CGTCTTTTCTATCTTATCGTGTTCAATAGTGATACTATTTATCCCAAGCCATTCATCAATACCTTCTATCGAGAATTGAAGCGTATTCATAGTTAAGGCCTTATCTTCACAATGGATACCTAAAATGGCGGTACGTGCCAAGATTCTTGACTTTGAGGTTGTGCCAAGCGAAATGTTCCAGGATATATAGAAGCAATCGAAGAGAGTTACCGGGCCATCTTTCTCAACTCGACCGAGTATTCTCTCGATCCTTGGGTCTTCGTCATCTAAAAAACGCTTTAGCGTTTCTATGCTTTCGTCGAACGGTCCGTCAATCTCTAACTCTATCCTTCCTCCATCAAGTATCGTTAGTTTTCCTGGCACCTTCCTGTCAGGGTTTGAGAGAAGCCAGAAGTGCCCGGATCTTTCAATCTCTTCCTTCAATCTCAAAGCCACACCCCCTCTTTGTTGTCAGGAGTTAGAAAACACAATGAGAAATTGCTCTGAAAAAACTACATTCCGAGCTTCTATCTTGGCAGCATCACTCAGTTTTCCCCATTTCTTTAGGTTTCTCAGGTAGTTCAAATTCCTTGTCGCATACACCGACATCTTTAAGAAGCTTCTGATAATGGTATTTATAGCTTTTGTCATATTCTATCCTCAGCGCTCCTTCTATTCTTACATACGGAAGAAGTATCTTTGACGTACTTTTTAGAACTGGCTTCCATTGCTCGATAAAATTGTTTAGCGGTTTCAGTTCCTTTTTTTCATAATGCGAGAGAGCGCTTAGATAGTCAAACGAAAGCAGAATAAGCTCTATAACAGTAAGGCAGCTCATTTTCTCTTTCGAAGTAATGTTTACTTCTTCATTTAGTTTTGCGCGAAAGCGATCTCTAAGAGAATCTTTACTAGTCCTATCTTTTTCGGACAACTCTTTTCTCAGTTTTTCTAATAGACAGTTTGTTTCTTTATTATCTGGATCGAAGAAAGACTTTATTGAATGCGAATATATTCCATCAAGAGCACTGGTACTTCCAAAGACAAACAGAATTGCGTGTTTCAGTTTTTCAGCAACTTTTTCATGAAGTGCTTTCCGGAGATAATAGTTTTCTTTGGAACTGAGAACTCCTACAAGTCCCATGAAAACTTCATATCCTTGCTGTCTTTCAGATGTATTTCTGATTTTGTGAGTGCTAAACGTATAAAAGATTAGTGCAATAGTTCCAAAGCTTGTGGCAATGGCCATGATAAAATCATATATACTGTAGCTCGTTCCAAAAACCAAATGCAAACCTATCTTCAAGTTGCCATTTACAATCAGTTGTACTTGGAGACTCACAAGGAAAAGAAGTACACTAACCAATAGAAGTAGGGCGAGAATAAGTGTGGTTATACAACTTTTTTGCATATATCGACCACTCTCCTATAGTTACTTTGCATTTTCAAGCATCACCTAACGATGTTCTCATTTCAGAAAGTCATAATTATTGCTTTTTGACAAGTCTGGAAATTCGTTATTGCAAAAAAACAGTAGCTATGCCAAGTAACAGGAGTTCATCAATATTTAGTTGTGAAGTGTTTCCATATCTAAGGTGGAACGTTGGAAATCTGGTTAGCGGACCAATCGCTATAGCAATCATACCTGCAGCTATTGCAGCTTTTACACCTGCTTCTGAGTCTTCTACAACTGCACAGTCACATGGACTCACACCCAGTTTCTTGGCTACCAGTAAGAAAATAGCTGGATCGGGTTTGGATCTCGAGACACTGTTACCGTCAGCAATATAGTCGAATAGAGTCTGTCCTTTCAATTTGGAAATGACCGTTTTGGCATTCTTGCTAGCTGACGCTATGGCGGTTTTTATACTTCTCTTCTTGAGTTCCAGAATAAACTCCTTAATCCCTGGAAGATAGTCCTTCTCTGTCAGCTTCTCCAGTAAAGACTTATAGTACTTGTTCTTTGCATCGACGAGTCTTCTGGACTCTTCAATAGTAAGGTCTTTCTTATTGTAATCTATGATTTTCCTTAAGGATTCTGATCTCGATACTCCTCTGAGCTTCTGTGCTATTTCCCTATCGAATCTCAATCCCTCTGCGTTTGCTATTCTTTTCCAGGCCTTGTAGTGCAATTCTGAAGTATCAGTAACCACTCCATCAAGGTCGAATATCACCGCTTTTATCAAAGATATCTCCTTTTTTTCAGTAATTAGAGCCTAGAACTCTTTCGTCTATCTTCATTTACTTCCCCAAATAAGCAATTCCTTGACCCTACCGCTATTATTGATATAGAAATTTGCAGCTGCGATGACTTCTTTGAGTTTCTCTGGCATATCGACACTCTTGCTTATCGAAGGCTGCACAACATAAATAGTCGAAGTGAATACTCTGTCCTTTCTCAATGATTTCTTAAGAGACTCGTGTGTCCCACGCTTGAAGACGCACTTTCCACTTTTCCTACGATCATCTATCTTTTGTGACAGTGTCGACTTATTCTTCAACCAAATTATTGATTTAATAGCTTGCTGTAGAACTTCATATATGTCGTTGACGCTGCTATTAAATTGTTTTGCTTTCATTGCTTTTACATGAAATAGTGAGACTTTTAATTCATTTTCTTCTTCAATAATAGAAATAAAATCAGCAATTTCGCCAGTGCCGTGATCATGAATTATATATGAATAGGAACTGTCTTCACTTAACAAGTTTTCCAAGACACTCTGGATGGGACTTCCTAATTTCGACTTTTTCCCATATTCTCTTCTGATATTTGTACCATTGGAGTACCAGTCAATTGGATAAATATGTTCATCGGAATATGTGATTAAATTCGGGTCGCCGACAAAAACCTCATTACCTACAATGATTGTGCCATCAGTTGCTTTATATTGAAGCGGATGCGAAGTGAAATAATCGGAAAGAGAAATCAGCTGCTTTCCATCCCTTACAGAAATCAATGATGTCTTTGAAGAATATTTGGCCTCAATATCGCATGATAAGAGTTCTACAACATCATCAATTTCTAAACTAAGATTTATACATGTTTCTGTCTTTGGTTCTAATACCTTAATCAATGTATCTGTCAATATGTATGAAGATTCCTGACGCTCTTTCAAGAGTATTGTTGGTGGTGATGAATATGTCTTTTCTGAGAAAGAGCAAAAGACTATATTTGAAGGATAGGTCTCTATTTTACTTGGAAGTTGTAGAAAATCGTAATTGGTATTGGTTTTCACCACAATATTACCATCAGATATTTTTCTACCATATTCATCGCACCACTCAATATACTCAGGCAGCTTAAGATAAGAACTACTCCAGATCTTTGAGCCACTGCTATAACCGATAGTTGCTGGGATGTCATCTTTTGTTGCTTTACAAAAAGCGTGCCCCGCGGATCTCATTTTCCCCGTTGTCTCATCAATAGATGCGGCTGTGTTTGAGCCTGAGTATATACGATATGACTCGCCGTTCTCTGTGTATCGGCTTTGCATGCCAGTATTATAGAATTCATAGTTTTCCATCTTCCCTAAAACTCTGTTCATTTCATTTCTGGGTATTTTAACCGCATTTTCCGCAAATGCTTTCGCGATTTCATCATAGAATGTCTCGTTTCTGATTTGGGAATAGATGAAGAGCAACGATGTCTCTGTTTGATAGTGTATTATATATAGCAAGTTATCAACATCACACAATTGACCGATTTCGAGCCAGATAGGGTTTGTTTTACTTTTGGCAATCGCTACAATAGTATTGTTTGAATAGTTTCTGTAGATCTCATCCTCAACACCACAAATACTTGGGAACTCATTATCAATAAGAAAACTAGAGACCTTGAATATTTTAGCGTGACAATTTGGCTTTATATCATGTAATGAAACTGTCGGTTCTGGCATTCCCTTAGCTTTAACAAATTCGTTTGTGACGTTTTTGTTGGCAGCTTCTCCAAATATCTTTTGGTCACTAATCCCAATAATGATGTCTTGCCAAATGGCATCGGTTGAGAACAACCTGCAATTCTCAATTGCTAGACTCTCGTCGTTCATCGCTACGAACTTTGCGCTTCCTATATTTGGAGCATTTGTTCGCGTAAAACGCCCGATGAATTGAAGTATACTAGCTAAAGACTTATGTGCCTCATGTATAGCAGCAATTTTTAGGTTCGGAAAATCAAATCCTTCGCCAAGCATATTAACACATATTATTCCGTCGATTTTTTTCGCTCTAAGTTGCTTGATTGTGCGCTCTAAGGATTTGTATGTGGTTGAACTATCAATTCGTTTCAATTTTAGGTCTGTGTTATCCTTATAGATAGACTCTAGAGTCTCAGCCTTTTTCTTTGTATTAGTCCTAACCATCACGTAGTGATCAAATCCTTGAGCCTTATCATTGAGAAAGACTCTCTCTGCTTCAATAGCGATCAATCTGTCTTTTTCTGGAGCTTCTTCAATTGGTATATAGGTTATCTCGCCAAAAATTCCGTCCCTATATGCCATTGACAGAGGATATGAGTAAACTTGCTCTCCTCTTATCTCTTTTTTGTCAAGTCGAAAGGGAGTGGCCGTGACAAGCAGTACACTTGCATGTCGCATATTGAGAAGAATCTTCTGCCATGTGTCAGCAGGGACATGATGGGCCTCATCTACCACAATATAATCAAACAAACCACTATCAGAGCTTTCTGATAATGATAGAGAAACTTTGGGTGTTCCAACAACTACATCTGCTGTTATAACGAATTCACTTTGGGCTTCAGAATACATTTTCTTGAGTTCAAATACAGCCGGCGGTCGCACTCCCTTATCAAAAACACCAATTTGCTTTAGAGTTTTTAGATTCCTATAGTCATCACTAATCTGACCACGAACCACAATACTAGGTGTTACAATTAGCGCTTTCTGCTTCGCTAGTACATAAGGAGCCATCATTAGTACGGCTGTTTTCCCTGATCCTGTAGGCATAACTATGATGTTAGCCTCTTTTATATTCAAGGTTGCATGAGCTGCAATAGCATGAATAGCTCCTAGTTGAGCATTGCGCAAGCCCTTTAATCCTTTATCAGCACGAGGATAACGCAACTTATCATACACGTCAGAGAAGTAACTCATTAAAGCTTTTCGCCCCAGTTCGACTCAATATGCTTCCAAGGAAACATGAGGATGAGGCATCTGCAAATTGAAGAAATATTGAGTATGAAGGCTAGCGTAGCTCCATAATCAGGGGTTCCATCAGATTTGGTAAGAGTAAACACCAAAGTTCCAGTCAAAGCTTCGTGTGAAACATGCTTATTGGTTATTATCACCGGGACATGTGAATCTTTAGTACGCTTGAAACTGTAAAAGAAACCTGTTCCAGTTGAAGTCATTCCTCCTGGAAGACCACATTCAATACGTATGGTACTGTGACCCACTTGATCAACAATTGACATTTCTTTCATCGCCTAAACCCCCTGTACCCAATGCGCTTAAGCCATTTATGTCTGGTGAAACCTCAAGCTTTGCTCCCGGAACCAAAAGATTATGATGAGCGTTTTCTATTCAGCTAGATCACTACAAACAAGCTCTGCCTGTTCGAGTACGAGTTCGGTAGCCTTTGCCTGTTTGTCGGGTGGATATCCGTATCTCCTGAGTATTCGCTTTATTATCACTCTCATCTTTGCCCTGACGTTTTCTCTAACGGCCCAGTCGATGGTAATGCTATTCCTGACTGAACGCAGCAACTCCTGAGCGATCAACTTGAGCGTATCGTCTCCAAGGACCTCTACCGCACTATCGTTAACTTCAAGTGCATCATAGAAGGCTATCTCGTCTTCGGTAAGCCCAAGCTCTTCGCCTCTCTTTGCTGCATCGCGAACCTCTCTAGCAAGGGTGAGCAGTTCTTCCATCACCTCTGCTGTTTCTATCGCTCTATTCTGATAGCGCAGAATGGACTCTCTAAGCTTTTCGGAGAACTTTCTTGATTGGACGATGTTCTTCCTTCCCCTAACTTTGATCTCTCCTTCAAGTAGCTTTCTGAGAACCTCGGCGGCAAGGTTTTTCTGTGGCATGTTTCTTATCTCTCCGAGGAATTGCTCGGATAGAATAGAGAAATCCGGTTTCTTGAGACCGGCTGCCGTGAACACGTCAACTACCCCATCAACAGAAACAGCTTTGGAGACTATCTGTCTAATCGCATACTCGATCTCTTCGGGATCTCTCCTTTTCATTGAGTAGCTCTTTGCGAGCACGGCTTTCACAGCCTGGAAGAAACCCACGTCGTCCCTGATGCTGAGTGCCTTCTCATGCGGAACGGAAAGAGCGAATGCTTTTGAGAGTTGCTCGACTGCCTGAGAAAACCTTTCTTTGCCGTCCTTTTGCCCAAGTATGTGTTCTTGCGCGTTTACCAAAAGCTTCAAGCGAGTCTCATTGGTCCCCTGTTTCCAGGATGACCAGTCAAAACCATAGAACATCCCGCAGCAGATCTCGTATTTCTCGATCAATGCAGTAACGGCTTCCTCTTTGTCGATAGTTGTAGTTCCCTTTCCTCCACTTGCCGTGTAGGTGCCCAGTGCATTTCTTAGTTCGTTGGCGAGGCCGAGATAATCAACGACAAGGCCCGCGGGTTTCTCTTTGAACACCCGATTAACGCGAGCTATAGCTTGCATAAGGCCGTGGGATCGCATCGGTTTGTCAACATACATCGTATGAAGACTGGGCGCGTCAAAGCCTGTCAACCACATGTCTCTTACAATTACTATTCGGAAGCAATCTTTCGGGTCTTTGAATCTCTTGGACAACTGTTCACGCCTGACCTTGTTTCGGATATGTTCTTGCCATTCAACAGAGTCTGAAGCAGAACCCGTCATAACGACCTTTACAATACCCTTGTCATCGTCTTTATTGTGCCAATCTGGTCTTAGCGCAACGATAGCGTTGTACATATCTACACAGATCCTTCTACTCATACAGACAATCATGGCTTTACCTTCATCGCCAATATAGCGATACATACCATCAGCGCGATCTTCGAAGTGATTAACAATATCGCCGGCGATAAACTCTACACGTTCAGGTGTACCGACGATCGCCTCCAGCTGCGCCCATTTTGTTTTAAGCTCCTCCTTGTGATCGACTTCTTCCCCTTCGGTCACTTCTTCGAATTGCTCGTCTATAAGGGGCAACTCGTTTTCTCTAATCGCCAGTTTTGCTATTCTTGATTCGTAGTAAATCGGTACAGTAGCTCCATCTTCGACCGCTTGCTCGATATCGTAGATGCTAACGTAATCGCCAAAGACCGAGCGGGTACTCTTATCGGAAAGCTCAATTGGTGTTCCGGTGAAACCTATGAAAGAGGCGTTAGGAAGCGCATCGCGCATGTGCCTTGCGTAACCGTCTATGAAGTCATACTGGCTCCGGTGAGCTTCATCTGCGATGACAACTATATTCCTGCGTTCGGACAAAAGAGGCATATTGTCTTCATCATCGATAGGAAAGAACTTGTGAACTGTTGTAAATATAACCCCTCCAGAACTTGTTTGAAGCAACGCCCGAAGATTCGCCCTGCTCTCGGCCTTAACCGGCTTCTGCCTGATAACCTCATCACAGCGGGCGAAGACTCCGAACAGCTGATCATCAAGATCGTTTCTATCCGTAAGAACAACGATAGTCGGGTTTCGCATGTCCTTGTGGGATACTATTCGCCCTGCATAAAAGACCATCGTCAGACTCTTCCCCGAACCTTGAGTATGCCAGATTACACCGGCCCGTTTGTCGCCTCCTATACCAGAAGCCTTTACAGTTGATTCCAGAGCGGCATTTGCCGCATGACGCTGATGATAACCGGCCATTTTCTTTGCAAGAACACCGCCACCCTGATCTTCAAAGACAATGAAGAACCTGATCATCTCTAGAAACTTCTTCTTTTCGAAGATCTCCTCAATAATCACGTGTAGATCAGGCTCACCCTTCTCAATATCTCCCTTCTCATCTATGACTCTCCACGGCATGAACCACTCCCAGCCGGAAGTAAGCGTTCCTATCTTTCCATATATCCCGTCTGATACGACAACCGCCTCGTTATAATTAAACAAAGATGGGATCTGACTCTTATATGTTTGTATCTGCTTATATGCCGAATATATGTCTGCCTCTTCGGAGGCTATATTTTTCAATTCAAATACTGCAAGCGGCAGCCCGTTGACGAATATTACGATATCCGGCCGTCTCTCGTGACGGTCCTCAACCACAGTAAACTGGTTAATTGCCAGGAAATCGTTGTTTTCTGGATTCTCGTAATCGATGACCTTAATAATATCGGCTCCGATTGAATTGTCTGCCCGCCTGAACTCAACCGAAACTCCCTCCACAAGATACCTGTGAAGCGTGTGATTGTTGATAACAAGCGATGGGGAATCGAGATTGATTAGCTTTCTAAACGCTTCGCTTATCGCGTCATCCTTAGCTGAAGGATTAAGTCTTTGAAGAGCTTCCCGTAATCGTCTTTCCAGAACTACCTGAGAATACTCTTCTCTCTCCGCCAAGATCTCTCCGGGAGCAATATCTGGTCCAAAGAGAACCCTGTATTCCAGAGCTTCAAACCACGCGAGAGCTGCTTCTTCAATTCCTGTTTCTGTGAAACCCGTGATTCCCATATTTCATCATCCTTTTCGGTGTTTTCTTAGTTCTCAGCGTTCTCACTTGCTGAAAACACTATAAACTGAATACTTGAAGCCTAAGAAAGTATCAAGAGTTAAGCTGCCCAAGATCAAAAAAACGCGCTTCTATTATCTTCCGGAACCTTCACCGGACAGATTTGAACTCCTCGGCTATTTTTCTTGCTGCTTCATCTGTGAACATGTCAAAACAATCTATGATTGAAAGGGGATCGAATTCATTGAGTAATAGGTCTGCATTGTCGTTAGGAGCATTAGAAGCAGGGAAGAATAAGTCGGGTTCTCCGCTGATAAAGTCTGTATCAGTAAGCTGGAGTTCATTGGAGATATTCTGTACTTTCAAGTATACTTTTTCTTCGAAGTGAACAAAGCTAATGCCTGCAATGCTTGGTTTGAGACATTTCGGATACTTCGATTTCAGTTCGGCGAGGAAGTCTCTCGATTCCTCAAGCAAAGCTTCATAGGATCTATAAGCATCATAATCCGTTGCAAACAATAAGTCGCTTGTAGGATAGGGAATCCCAGCAACAATTACTGCTTCCTCATCAAAATCCAATAGCTTATCCAAGAGATCATTTCTAGTTTTCTGATCGCTGTCCTTTGCTTCTCTTTCTTTTATAGACTCATCAAGAACCTGTTCAATATCTGGAGCATCAAACAGCATAGCGAAAACGTCCAGTGCAGCAGACCTTATTTCCTCAAGATCGTGAACCTTCGGAACCCCAGATCCACCACCATGATAAAGATCATTTCGTATGTTGTGATAGTGTACTATCTCATCACTTGGGACTTTGAGACTACATCCCCTATATTTCGATTCAAAGTTTAGAAACTCCAGTTTTGTATGGTAGTTTCTAAGCCATTTGTCGACTTCGTCTCTTACATAAGTTCTGCCATTACGTTGAATCGGGTGAAGTCCTAGATACGTTGTTACCGCAACCTCAATGGCATTATCGTAGCTTATGTGAGCAATGCTTCTGTCGAAGTCTCCACCTGTCAATCGATGCTCTTCGGCATGGATAATGAGATCAAACGTCGCTCCGGTCCATGGCTTAAGTACTCTCGGCATTGGAACCCCTCCCCAATTTATCTTCAATATCGGCAACTCTTATCTCACCACTCATGAGCTTTGGTAGGAGGGTATCTCTTAACGAAATCAATGTATTCATCTCAGATTGGTTAAGAAGAATTCTCCGAAAAAGGCATTTAGCCGTTTCATGGAATCTAAGAATTATCAACTCTGAAGGTAAAATGATGCTGATATCCGAAAACATCTTGGTGTTCAGATTCAGTGTGGCTGAGCCACTACTTGCCATTTGAACCAGAGTGTTCCTAAGTTCTTTCATTAAGAAATATGTGTAGTATACCAGACATTCTCTATTCGGGATAATGCTGTTAATCTGCTGATTCGTAAACGATTCTCTTGAAGTCATTACCACTTTGCCAACAGTAGCAATGCAGCTAACGCAAATGGAATTCGCAGGCAGGAGTTTCTTTCTCATGAATTTTATAGCAGCACAAGACAGCCTATCGTTAGTTTTAACAGCAAATACTTGACTATGCATATCGGGAATCTTTATAAAAGGAATATTGGCGTTCTCATAGAAGACTCTTTGGTTCTTCGGAGGTGTCTTGCCACAGATAATGTCCCCAAGCGTATTAACTTTGGCAACTCTCCAGCCTTTTGGAATAGGGCCGAGGGGGGAGT
>Ga0334884_1006624_pt1 | contig 10334 bp, 11 predicted proteins | sample GraSluR1_MG_7_FD_207215 | JGI IMG/M metagenome (GOLD analysis project Ga0334884, IMG submission 207215) | Sludge microbial communities from methane-producing bioreactor in Wageningen University, Netherlands - Granular Sludge_12_05 R1 | ecosystem: Engineered > Bioreactor > Anaerobic >...
TAATAGCCCAGCCCATCTGCTCGTATCGGGGGCCCAAAACAATTTTCCAGGTAGGTAAACATGTAAATGAGGGCCATCACGATTCCAACAATGCCGATGAAATGGCTGGAGAGAAATCGAATCCACGGCGATTCCTTGCCACACAAAATCGAGTCCGTTTGCGTGTTTGTCGAATCTTTTATCATCCGGTCCTTATCCACTAATTAAACCGCAAGATTACTCGAGACAGCAAGCCAATAGCGGCGATTACAGCATTGCCGAACACGCTTGCGTTGAACGCCGCCATGCCGGAATAAACCGCCTTCTCAGGGCATCACAAAGTCCCAAGATCGTTGTCATATTCAAAACCACAAACACAAAGGAAGAGGAGGCAAGAAGAGAAAGCATGTCATTGTTCTTCCGCAACAAACATCCGCAAATGGATAGCAGATAAAAGATCCCTTGGAGCATCATGAACACTAAATACATAAAGCTACCACCCAACAGACATACATTGAGGACCAGAAGGAAAATCATAAAGCAGGGCGACAGCAAACGCGCAATCTTGTGCGACACAAACTGAAGCCAGATCGGGTTGCGCCAGGGCAGCAGCCATCGAGGATACATCAGGGCCAATTGGACATTTCCAGCGACGGTTCTCCGTTTTCTAACGGACTCCTGTTCGGGTGTGCAAGACGGGTCATCGAACACGATCGCTTCCTCTTCGAAGACGCAACGCAAGCCTCTCATGACAGCCTGCATCGGGATCACAACATCGTCCAGCAAGGTCGTGGCCGGAATAGGGCTGAACGCTTCCTTACGGATAGCACACAATGCGCCGGTCGCTCCTGGTACAGACGCGAATCGCGCTTCCGCTTTGCGGATCATTTTCTCGTAAGACCAATAAGCGCCCATACCCGCCGCGGTCGCCGTTTCCTCGCCCGAGCCCGAACGGAACACCAGCTCTCCGGATACCACACCGACATTGGGATCGGCAAAATTCTCGAGCAATGCCCTGATCGCGTCCGGATGGACTTCCTGTCGCGCATCGGTCAACACGACGATCGGACTCTGGCATTGAGGAATCAGTTCGTTCAGCACCGACGCCTTACCGCGTCGTTCCGGAAATTCCACCACGCGAATTCGCGGATCCAGTACGGACCGAGCCTCGGCTGCGGTCCGGTCGGATGATCCGTCGGATCCGACCAAAATCTGACCGATCTGCGCCGAATCATGCAGTGAAAGCAGATTATGCAGTTTGCGCGCAATCACCGCCTCCTCGTTGTACGCGGATATCACGACTGAAACAGGAACATCACACACACCCTTCTTCACCGGACTCGGACGAATCCGGGCGAGCAGCCAGATCAGTAACGGATAGCCGAGATAAATGTAGAAAAACCCGAATGCGCTGAGCCAGAAGATTGTTTTTGCCAAGAGCATGGGGAGAGGAGTTATTGGTTATCAGTTATCAGGAGAAGAGGAATCATTTAACCACCCGCTCCCGTTGGTCGCTGGAGATCACAGAGAGGATGGAGGTAATTCTCTGCTCTCCTTCTTCTCCGTGTGCTCCAGCGACTGAAAGGAGCGGGTGGTTGAATTCCTATACAGATTAAACGACCATTCGCCTTATTCCGTCCCGCAGTCTCACGACATTGAAGTTGATCAACAATCCGACACGGCACTTGGTCAATTTCATATAAGTCAGAAGCTGCGCTTCATGAACAGGCACGAGTTCCTTTACAACCTTCAATTCCAGAATCACCTTCCCGTCCACGATCAAATCCACGCGGAAATCGTCGTCCAGTACCAAATCCTTGTATCTGAGGTGCAGCGGGACTTGCCTTTTGACCTCAATGCCTCGCAAGGCCAACTCATGCCGCAGGCTTTTTTCATAAATACTCTCGATCAGCCCCGGTCCCCAATAGCAATGCACCTCGATGGCCGCCCCAATAACCTTCTCTGTCAAAGCCTCTTCAAGCATTTCCTCTCCACTCCTCGGTTTGTAAATTCTGTCACCCATTGTAAAAGCGCCTACGACTTTATCAACTCTCCAAGAATATTGACCACCCGCTCCCGTTGGTCACTGGAGATCACGAAGAAGAAGGAGAAGAGGAAACCACCTCCACACTCTACGTGTACTCCAGCGACTGAAAGGAGCGGGTGGTTAACACTTCTCCTGCTCGGATTTGACTTGCACCGAACACAGCAGCAACAGCGCTGTCACAAACAGGTAGCGGTTGTAATACAGATGCGATGCAACAGCGCCCAATTGATCTCCGAGGTCGAAGGGCCGGTAAGCCGGAATGATAAACAAAACCGCCATAAACGGCACAAGCAGCGCATACACCCACGACCGCTCAAAAAGAGAATGCATCGCCAGCATGACTAACGGCAACGCCAGCATGTACGTCCCGCCCCACCCGTATGTCACAACAATCGGCGACGCAGCCAGGATGCACGCATAGTGCAACAGCTTGCGCTCGCGATGACGATAATACCCCACCATGATCCATCCAAAGACCGCCGCCATGGCAAGCAGATTTGCCACCTTCACACGCGCATCCACCAGCAACGGCCCCCAGTTGTAATACATGCTGAGCGGCTCAACGAATCTCGTCAGCCAGCCGATCACCGATTGATTGTAAATATGTGGCGCGGTCTGATCCGCCAACCCCGGATAGACTTCGAAGAAGTAACGCCGGTACAGCTCAAGAGGCAGGATCGGCTGCAGGATCAGCGGAATAAGCACGATGCTCAGGGCGGAGCTTGAAATGAGCCGGATCGGCCTCTTTTCAAAAGGAGCCAAAGCCAGTAGAAACACGGGATAGAACTTCAGCCAGAAACCGACTCCGACAATGAATCCGGCGAGAATAAATCGCTCATCCAGAATGCAGGCGACATACATCAGGCAGAGGATCAGCACCACGGCATTCACCTGCCCGAAAATGTAAGTCACGTATGTCGTACCCGATGCAAAAACGAAAGCAAGAATTGCCCACCACTTCAAACCCCAAACTGAACGCTTTCGATTCCAGTCATAGAGCCACTTGAATAGCACTACGCAGAGCGCCGTCAAAACGACGCTAAACACCGTGAAGGCGAGATATGCCGCACGGATTGAAAGAAACGCAAATGGAACAAATAACAACACGGCAGGCGGCGGATAACCGTAATCTATCCTGCCTTCCCTTTCGATTAAAAGGAATCCGTCGTGCGTGTTCCCTTCGTAAAGCAGATATGGATCTTCCAGAAAACGCTGAGCGCCCTCGTAAAAGAATTGAAAATCGGCGATGAACCCGAATTTTTCGGCCCATATCGGCCGGACATAATCCACCACGATATTCCAACCCTCATACACCAACGCCGCCAGGCACATGCAAAGGGTCAACAGGAGGATAGTATTTTTTATTACGCGGTCCATATCTGAAGTCGGTAACGATGCCCGGCAGTCAACTAAACAACCCAGGCCTCAAGTCCTTCTTCCCGCATCGGCGCTGCGGGAAGACATCCATTGTTTTATCCAATTACATTCACGCATCATATCGGCCAGCCGCTCCGCGCATCTCAATCCAACAAGCTTCAATGCCATCAAGTATGCTGCATTGACATTAATACCACGCAATCCCGGCGTAAGGCATTCCGCAAAACGGAGATATAACCGAGCCACCTCGACCTGTCCGGCTCTTGATGCCTGCCGCGCAGCAAGAAGCGCTACACCAGCTAAACATGCCTTTTGCCGCGATATGTCCGCGCCTGAACCATGATAAACACGCACACGCTCATGCATAACAAGAAGCGCAAATAATTGTGCGTAAGGATGTTTCAACAAATATTCTGCCGCCCCCATCCTGAAAGGCGATTCATGATGCCGGACAGCATATACAATTCCGCAGACCCGCTTGAAGAGACAGCCATGATATAACAATCGAAGATTCAACTCTCTTTCCTGGCTACGCCGGAGATCTTCAGAGAAATCACCAACCGCTTCAAGCAGGTGGCGGGGATATAATGGCTGGCTGATCAATAATGGGTGTCGCAGAAGATCAAGATCTGAAACGATTTCATCCGTGCCGCGATGCTGAATCGGCTCCGATACCCACCGCCCTTGCACCTCTTTCAGCGTTTCCAAATCGCTGAAATAAATGGTTAGATCGTTCCCGCTCTTATCATAAGCGGACAGTCGTGCACTAAGACCATCAGGTAACATAATATCATCGCCATCAAGGAACTGCACGTAGTCGCCCGTTGCATGCTTAAGGCCAATATTTCGCGCTTTGGCCGCCCCCCCGTTAACGGCTGTTTGGATTAATCGAACACGGTCTCCATACGAACGCACCACGTCTGGCGTTCCATCGGAAGAAGCATCATCGACGATTATGACTTCCGACTCGAAATCGCCCCGAATTGCCAGGGCGCTTTGGACAGCATCTCGTATGAATGAGACACAGTTATAGGAAGGAATGATGATAGATACCTTTTTCATGCAACCCACGCAGTCATTTTCCGATCGCACACCTTGTCATGCCGTTTTTTTATAGAGTCCGCTCCATCCTGTGCGCATGGAAACCAATCCGAAAGATGCCATGTATGCAATCAGTCCAACCGTGGTAATGCAAGTCGCCACGGGGCCGCATCGCCCAAGGAACATCTCATGAATCGGTCCCTGCCGATACAATAACGCCAGGCGTTTAAGCCTGTTTTTAGCCTCAAATTGCACCTGGGCTTCCGGCTCTTCAAACACCTTGTCGATCCCAAGAGGATAATAGGGCCGAACATGATCAAAATCGTTATAAAAACCCGGCGTCAGGAGCGGTGTTGCGATGATAAGGAATCCGCCCAACCGCAAGCGGTCCAAGTAACGATCCATGAATAAAAGCAACTCACCTGGTGAAAGATGCTCAATGACATGGGACATAAGGATCATGTCGTATACCCGGGCGTCGGTCATAAATTCCACGTCATTCAAGCAGACAAAACCCTTTGCCCGGCTCTCATCAATCATTCGATTGCTCGCATCAACACCTATCGGCTTGTAGCCATGCCTCGCAAGAAGTGCCAAGTAGCGTCCTTTCCCGCAACCAACATCAAGAATAGCCGCAGTCTTTGGTAATTGCGTCATTTCCATCAGGCGCAACACATTGGCTTCTTCACGGGCATAATGGCAACGCATCGCCTTGTCAAAAACAGCCTTACTCAAACTTGCGCCCGACCGAGTGATCATAACCACCACGCTTTCTGTTCGATCATATCCTCTGGGACTGTGCCCCTTTTATTCCAAGGGTGTACGACGTCCGTGCCAGAGAATACTCCAACCCTTGGAGAGAGCTCTCGTCCAAAAGGGCGATTCATCTATGAATTTCTCCACCAACACCCTATTCACATGGTGTAAAGGATACTTGCGAGCAATCCGAAGCCATAGCTCATAATCATCGAAGTAAAAAGCTGGATTCCAGTATCCAACCTCATCCAGCAACGATCGCCGGTGAATCACACAATCCGTATCAATAAAGTTATATCGTTCGAGCTTTGCCAGCGAATATCCGTGCATCCATCGTTGAAAGGGATTGCCCCATATTCGTCGTCCCGTTTCCTTGTCACGATACATGCACCGACAATAGGCTAAACGGCAGTTAGAATGCGATTCCAGATATCCGACCATCGTGCTCAGGAAACTCGGACGATATTGATCGTCGTCGTCAAGATACACGATGTACTTGCCCGACGACATTTCCCGAATCGCGTGATTTTTTGCAATCGCGCCGTGCGCGCGCGGCGGCGATTTTTCGGGTAGGTTGAAGAACCGCAATCTTGGATCGTCATAAGAAGCTACAACTTCAGCCGTGTGATCCGGCGTGCAATCGCCGACGATGTTCATCTCCCAATCGGTGAAATCCTGCGCCAGCACCGATTCGATCGCCCGTCTGATCGCTTCGGCGCGATTGTATGTGCTGGTGATAATGCTGACGATGCGTGGTGAGGCGTTTATCATTTTCTTATATCGCCTTCTCTGCATACCTTCACAAACTGCACTAGACGTTCGCCAACAGGCTCCGTCACAAAATACCGCGTCAGCGCCTCCGCATCTGTTCTCATCCCGAAGCTGTCCGCCAGCATTGAATCAAAGAAAACCAGGCCTTGATTTGCAATCTGCTCACCAATCTCCTCCAGCATTTCCATCGCAACAAACGCACCCCCTCTTTACGCAAGGCGGAATATTTAACGGCATCTTCCACTTTCGTCTTCACATGCCTGTATGTCCCTTTTGATGCGTATTCCTCATCGCGAGATAGGGGAACATCAAATCTCTGATCATCGAATCCAAGCATCAGTCGCAGATAAACCGGGTCCACACACGAGATAACCACAGGTTGTATAACGAGTAAACCACGAGCACCAAGGCCACGCCTGCGATGCAGGAGATCATTCGCCCCCATAAACGGCTCCGTCATGCGTCCAGAACTAAAGGGATAACAAACAGCACATACATCGGACGGAGAAGCACGCCGGTTATGATAACGCCAGCGTTCACCCTCGCGCCGCTTGCGGGGCGTAGTGATGGAACGCACTGTTAGGCTTCTCGATATTACAGCTTAATGACAACGGCATGACCGTTCAAATTATGAAACACGAACCTGTCTTTGCAATTGATTTGTTCTTCCACATATTTTGTAATCCCATCACAGCCCTCGAAACCGTAATCGTCATAAACAACGATCCCGCCGGGGACAATCCTATCCCAAATCCAATCAACAATATCCTTAGCTGATTGATAAACATCTACATCTATGTGACAGAATCTAAATTGCAGCATTTCTATTTGATGACCTGTTTGATCTGGAAAGATCCCTTCTAATATCTCAATATTGTCAAGATTCATTCGCTTGAAGATCAGGTCTTCAACAACACATCTTGTTGTATTCGCGTGTTCTCCACCCTTGTATGAGGAGTCCTTTGGACCTGCTTTTACCACTCCTGTGAATGTATCACACAAATATACTCTGTCTTGGATGTCGCAATTCTTTGCTTGTCTAGCAATAAGCGCACCTGTCCCGCCACGCCAAACACCGATTTCAATAATGCTGCCGTTGCTAAGTTTCGCGCTTTGCTCAATGAGCTTCCAAAGCTCATAACACCTATATTTATCAACAAGTGTGTATCCCTGAATCAAAGCACAAGCTTGCTGAAACAGGCGGTCCTTATTCCAAGGACTATATCTTGCTAACGGAGTAACTGGTGCGTATTCCTGAACGACTACTGGAGAATCCCCTCTTTGGCGAATTCGATATATCTCGAACCCGAAGTGATGAAGGAGGCGTTTTACGACAGCCTTAATTGGTTCAATCACACTAAATCTCCTTATTATATTAATACCTAACAATACATTCAATGAGCGCATGAATACATGTGCAACAACGCGTTTATGTTCGATTCACATATAGCAAGGCTGCCCACAACCCCGCGACGGCAGCCGGCACATCGATCATGATTTTTCGCACACAAACATAGTAATCCGGCAGAAACACGGTAAACAGAGATGACAGCACTCCGCCTGCCAACCTGGCGATGCGCCGTCCAAGAAGAAATCCTGCCACCACACCCGGCAAGCCGGACAAGGTCACCAGAACTATGCCATTACCCGGAATACTATCGGAAACAACATGCACGGGAGCCAGAAAAAGAACCGAAAACCGCGGAGGGTATCGAAACAGCAATTCACGCCCTTCGATGTTCAGCGTAATCCCGCCTTCGCGCACCAATCGAAGCCCCATGGTGGCATACTCTGCGGAATCCGGGAACGTCTCCATGTTGGATACAAAATATGGCGGCCTGCACAAGACAACCAGCGCCAATAGAAGCAGAAGCAACAGTACCCCTGCATCGCGATAATTACCGGTAATCCATGCGTGCCCGGCCGGCGGTATCTGGATTCACGTTGCACTTGCAATCAACGGGGTTAGGGATTGTTTGACAATACTGCAAAACTTTTCAAAGGTGTACTCACGCTGAACAATCTCACAGCCCTTGGCTGCCAATCGAGCACGCAGCACTGCGTCCTCAAGCAGGTGGACACAAGCCTCGCGCATATCCGCCGCGTTCACCGCCACCAGCAATGCCTCGTTATGCCGCAGTGTATGTTCATAACCCCGCCGAGCAAAAGGCGCCAGGACACATGTGCGCCCATAAGCCAGCGCCTCCAACACTTTGATATTGGTGCCCGCGCCCCACTGGATGGGCACAACCGCAAAAGCTGCAGATTGATATTCCGAAGCAAGATCCGGCACAAAACCGATGACATTCACTCCGGGCACGCCAACCCACTTTTTGCGCATATCATTGGTGATCCCGGTTCCCACTATTCTATACTCCGCTGAAGGAACGCGACGGCGAACCTCGGGCCATACGTGCTGCACAAAATAATCAACCCCCTCCTCGTTCGGCTTGTGAGAATAAGCGCCAACGGTCAGTGCGTTCAGACTTTCGTCATTCTCGGGAAAAGGATTCTTCGACACATGATCCGGAAATGGAATGTTCGGCAGCAAAACCCCCTTTTCCAATCCCGGAAACAACCGATCCTTCTCATTGGAAATGAAAACGGCCGCACACCGACGGAACAAGGGGGGCAACACCTTTTTTAGTTGGCGCAAATGCCGGGTGAGGAGAACTCTGCCCGGATTAAGCCCACCCCCCGCATCAAGACGAGATTGATAGTACGATGCAGCAAGATCGTGATTATCCAGGATCACTGGACAAAAGCGAAAGGGATCGCTTCTTGCCATGGTCTCGGCAGGACATCCCACTATGATCGAGTATTTTCCAGCCACGAGATGTTTCTCGATGCGTTCGGACACGCTCGCATTTCTTTGATACATCCATTGGATTCCGCCTAAGTGATGGGCTAGCCGATCAGTCCAATTCGGCGCCAGCCTTCGCACATCCGCCCATCGCCCACTCTGACCGGCTGAAGGGAGGGCAAAGGCATCGAGCAGATTGAACTGCTGTCGATGGTTCTCTTGCTCCGCTATAGACATATTGTCCATGACAACCAAATCCACGCTTCCAAGCGCGGACAACGCCCTCCACAGCAAATTAGCCCGCTGATTTCCTCCAATACTTATCGGAACCGGAGGGCTTTTTGTAACAAAAAGGATTCGATGCATGGTCTTATCATCCGGGTGTCACGACACGATCCGCGATTGGCATTCTGCCGCATAACCATCCCTTTTTTGTGAAGATTCCGGCAAGACGGAGAACCCCGTCGTAATACAGGCGATCGTTCTTTGTCGGACCGACATAATGGCAGGCCACACGATGCTTTCTCTTCTCCCGAACGCCGGCATCATATCCTGTGATATAGGTCTCCGGCAAGAGTCCCCCGGGCGACCGGGTTGCCACAATGGCAAGCAATGTTTGCTCGATATACCACGCGGCCTTCCCTACGAGATCCACGCCGCGTATCTTCTCCAAAAACTGTTCCGACTGCTCAAATGATATCGCCTGTTTGTCGAGCAGACAAAGCCCGGTGTTCACCCCAGCCTTTACTTCGGCCCCATTCAACGCATGCAACTGTTCCAGCGAAAAGGAATAGGCATACACCTCTTCATATTCTTTCATAAACCAGCACTCCCCCGACTCTTCATCTGCGATCCATTTCATCAGCTCAACAGGCGGGGCAAAAAAGAAAACATCCGGATCTATAAAAAGATACCTCTCGTATGGCGCAAACAAACAGGGATCAACAAACTTCACCATGAGATTGTTTTCGGCACGCCGTTCCAACAAGCACGGATACTGCTTCAATGCCGAATGGACACGTGCATCGGCGTCGGTTCTGGTTACGAGAATCCATTCGGGATGATCCCGCCGGATAATCCTTCGGACACGATCTGCAAGGCTTCCGTCCTCATGTATAAACACCTTCCAGCGCCGTCCTGTCTGAAGAATAAAACTGGAAAGAGCAAGGAGTCCGAGCCTCCAATTCCCGGCATGAACCAAGGTATGCACCGAGATCGCGCCACCATCTTCACGCCCCCGAAACGTAATTCGGGAAATTAATGGCAAAAGCCCCATGCGTATTGCCGATGCAATGCAATGCTTAAGCACGGTTCTTGCATAAGATGTATTTGCCCCTGCCATTGATCCGATTATGACGACACCCCGGGATTAAAACGAAAAAGGATAACTCAAGCCCGACTCACCAATCACTTTGATTCGAAAAGCAGCGTCCTCGTATGACTCGCTGCCTTTCGGCGAAAGCCAGCGACGCATACTGAACTTGGCAATCATATACCATTTTATAAGCCGGTAATAACCGTAATGCTTTTCGAAATATTTGAACATGCTTGAATAGAAAA
>Ga0334884_1006628_pt1 | contig 10328 bp, 9 predicted proteins | sample GraSluR1_MG_7_FD_207215 | JGI IMG/M metagenome (GOLD analysis project Ga0334884, IMG submission 207215) | Sludge microbial communities from methane-producing bioreactor in Wageningen University, Netherlands - Granular Sludge_12_05 R1 | ecosystem: Engineered > Bioreactor > Anaerobic > Unclassified...
TCAACCTGAAGGGGACCTTCTTCATGAACCAGCTCTTCGCCAACGCGATGATCGGCCTCAAAAAGCAGGGGCTCCCCGACTACTCCCCCCGGATCATCAACATCGGCTCGATATCGGCGTACACGGCTTCTACGAACAGGGGCGAATACTGCATCTCAAAGGCGGGAATCGCCATGGTGACGGCGCTCTTCGCCGCCGAACTGGGCGCGCACAACATCCCCGTCTTCGAGATACGCCCCGGCATTACAAAAACCGACATGACCAAGGCCGTCGAGGCCAAGTACGACACGTTCATCTTCGAGGACGGCGGCCTCCCCACGCCGCGCTGGGGCCTTCCGGAGGACATCGGCGAGGCGGCGGCGGCCCTGTCGGGCGGCGCGTTCGACTACTCCACCGGCCAGGTGATCAACGTGGACGGCGGCTTCCACATCAGGAGGCTCTAGCCATGCCCGTCCGAGCCGACCGCACGGTCGAACGCGGCATGCTCCGCATCGCCGGGCTCGACCTGCCCGTCCACACCTTCAACACCGTCGTCGTGGGCACCGGGTGCGCCGGGTACAACGCCGCAGACACGCTCGTTTCTCTGGGGCAGGAGGACGTCGCCGTCGTCACCGAGGGGGTGAACATGGGAACGTCGCGCAACACCGGCTCGGACAAGCAGACCTACTACAAGCTCACCCTCGCCGGAGGCGAGCCCGACTCCGTCCGCAGCATGGCCGAAACGCTCTTCTCCGGCGGCTCCATGCACGGCGACATCGCGCTCGTCGAGGCCGCCATGAGCGCGCGCGGCTTCTACAAGCTGGTCAATCTCGGCGTCCCCTTCCCCCACAACGCCTTCGGCGAGTACGTCGGCTACAAGACCGACCACGACCCCCGCCAGCGCGCCACATCCTGCGGCCCGCTGACCTCCCGTCTGATGACCGAGCACCTTCAGAAGAGCGTCGAGCAGAAGGGCATCCCCGTCTTCGACGGCTTCCGCGTCGTCGCCATCCTCACCGATGACGACCCCAGGCGCGCCGTCGGCCTCGTCGCCATCGACGCCGCGAACTACAACGAGACCACCTTCGGCCTGACCGTCTTCAACTGCACCAACATCGTCTACGCCGTCGGCGGGCCGTCCGGGATCTACCGCTCCTCCGTCTACCCGCAGAGCCAGACCTGCGCAACCGGCGTCGCGCTGGAGGCCGGGGCGAAGGGCGTCAACCTCACCGAGTCGCAGTACGGCATCGCCTCGACGAAGTTCCGCTGGAACCTCTCGGGCACCTATCAGCAGGTGATTCCGACCTATATTTCCACCGACAAGGACGGCGGCGACGCCCGCGAGTTCCTCGACGACTACTTCGAAACCACCGGCGACATGCTCAACGCCACCTTCCTCAAAGGCTACCAGTGGCCGTTCGACCCGCGCAAGCTGGGCAAGGGGGGCTCCTCCGTCGTCGACATCGCCGTCTTCACCGAGACGCGCTTCAAGGGGCGGCGCGTCTTCCTCGACTTCCGCGTCAACCCCTCCAGGGGAGGCGACGAAAACGGCCTGCACACGGAGCTGCTGAACGACGTCGCCCGCGACTACCTCGAAAAGTCGCACGCCCTGCTGGACACGCCGCTGCACCGCCTGCTGAAGATGAACCCCCTGGCCTACAAGCTCTACCTGGACAACGGCATCGACCTGAAGAGCGAACGGCTGGAGATCGACGTCTGCGCCCAGCACAACAACGGAGGCCTCGCCGCGAACATCTGGTGGGAGAGCGACCTGCAACACTTCTTCCCCGTCGGCGAAGTCAACGGGACCTTCGGCGTCTACCGCCCCGGAGGATCGGCCCTCAACTCCACCCAGACCGGCAGCACACGCGCCGCGCAGTACATCGCCGCCAAATACCGCGAAGAGCCGCCAACGCCCGACGCCCTCGCCCGGACGGCGGAACCCGCGCTGCGCAAACTCCTCGCTCTGGCGAAAACCTTCCGCGAGAACGCCGCCCGCAACGGTGCAGCCGACCCGCGCGCCCTCCGCGAACGCTACCAGCGCAGAATGGACGAGACGGGCGCGATGATCCGCCCCGCCCACCTTGTCGGCAAAGCCGTCGACGACTGCCGCCGCGACCTCGAAACCATGGCACGCGAAACCGGCGCGGCCGACGCCCGGCAGATAACCGACGCCTTCATCAACCGCGACATCCTGCTCACCCAGCTCGCCTACCTCTCCGCCATCGACGAGTACATCCGCAAGGGAGGCAAAAGCCGGGGCTCGTACCTCGTCCGCGGTGAGGAGAGCCTCGCCCCCGGCGCTTCGGCAGGCAGACTCGACGTAAGCGACTGCGCGCAGAATGGCGTCCCCGTCGAGCTGGACGACGGCGCGTTCTCCGACCGGGTATGCGAAGTCACGCTGGACGCTGAGGCGATGCGGTGCCGCTTCGAGTGGAAGGCTGTGCGGCCGATACCGGCTAATTACGACGACTGGTTCGAGAATGTGTATAATGCGTTTGTTAGGGGCGAGGTGGTGGGGTGAGGGAATTTTAGGAATTTCCAACATCTCCCTGATGAGGAAGCACCCAAGCTTCGACTCGACCACCATTTCTATTTGTTACACAATACCTTTTCGAGAGTTGAGAGCGTAGGATCCGAGTTTTCAAATCTGTCTAGAAACTTTGCAACCCTTAAAAACACAAAGAAGCATTGCATTTATTGATTTTACATAGTAGAAATATTCAACAATATCAAATGCATACTTGTAAAAAGTTACCTATAATAGCGCCCTAGACTTAATAACCTTCTTAAGTTTTTCAATATTTTTTTGTGGAACATCTCCAATCACAAATACATCGATTGAATTCGAGGTGTAATCGACCATTTTATTGATAAGAGACTTATTATCTGAAGCTAAAAACGAGGTTTTTCCGGCTTTATCAACAATGCGAATGGCCCCTCGGACATCATCTAAAAAGTTATCTGAACGGCAGTCTTCAGTTTTTAAATGCGAGGGTATAGACTCTAGGCTAACCTTTGATTCAACAAATCCTATGTACTTTGAATCTATATTAGCTTCTTTTGCCAATTCATCTTTTGAATTTTCCAAAAAGTATCTTGTAAGAAAAAATGAAGGGTCGTTTACCGGCTTTGAAACTGGAGAAACCGATGCCTTTGGAACAATATCGGTTATTGTAAGAACATGCGTAGGGTTTTTGCGTTGAGCTAGACTTTCCCACAATACTTTAACAAAACAGTTTTTATCCATTTTTTTACTCGCAGAAGCAATTAACTGCCAAAAACAATCGTCGGTAAATTCATAAAATCTATCGGAACCTATATCACTAACAATATTATCATAATCCCTATATGGCATTGTTTCCTGCTGAGTAGAAAGAACCTTATATATTAACGCTTTTGCTATAGCTTCAAAAGCCATAGAAGTTTTATGCAAAACAACCTGAGTATAATGAAAATACCTACCCATTAAAAAATGTTCAATGGCATGCTGAGCACGGCAATCAAAAGCGATTAAATTTGTTGGCACACCAGAAATAAGGGTGGAGATAATCCTCATTTGACGCAAAATATATTCCAGCTCAATCTTCCCAAACGATACCCCAGCCTGCCTTGAATCTCGTAACAAGTAATCCAATCTATCAGCATCTAAGCTAGAATGCAACATTTGCGCATAAATAGGATGAGCCTGCACATCTCCCGTAATAATACATCCAACGTCTTCAGGCTTCAACTTAGCCTTCTCCAATATCGAAGAGATTTCCGGATCCCTCATAATTACCTCTGCACCTAAATGTTCATGGTCTTTTTCCTTTTGCTTAAGATGATTTGCAATATTGCTTAATAAATGAGCATCTTGCTTAGAAGAATCCTCGACATCTCGCCTCATCAGTTGTGCTGATTTTGTATTTTCAATATAGCCATACACATTTTCCGTTAAATGCGAAAACGGGAAATGGCCGACGTCATGCAAAAGAGCGGCAGCTCGTAACAATCTGATGCTGTCCAGTGAAAAAACATACCCAACATCATTCCGACGTTTTGAAGTCTTTCCATATTTTCGATAAAGATGTTCGCACATTTTACCAATAATACAAAGAACTCCAAGTGAATGAACAAATCTAGAATGCTCTCCGCTGGGAAAAACATAAGAAGAAAAACCCATTTGACGTATTCTTCTTAAGCGTTGCATCGCTCGCGTATCAAGCAATCTCACTTCTGTTTGCGATAAACCGATGCAACCATAGATAGGATCATTAATTATTTTATAATTAAACTCAGACGAGTAATCAACCATCAGACCTCTCTCCGTCACTATGGTCCTTAAACGCCAGATAAGCATTATAGGCAACTTTAGTTTGATCGCAGGTAAATTGAGGCTTGCATTCTTTTATTTTAGCAATCATCCCGTTCAACTCGCACTTCCCCCTCTTATACCAATAGGCAATAGAAGCGAGCAATTCATACCATTCAACCCTACTTAATGGCGTTTCCATGCACTTATTTTCAAGCTCGAGAGCATTAACCTTCGCTATCATTCGAGCAAATTCAGGCTTAAACCCCTTCTTTTCAAGGGAATAAAAACCCTCTGGTATAATTTGATAGGCAGCTGCTGTCAAATCAGTAGAATAAGGCCCATGGATATACCATCCATATCCGTAACCCAAAGGCAAACCTATATCTTGAGCCAAATACACTTTTTTTTGTAATAAGATTCTATCGTCAAGCGTATCCAAAGAACTACAATGAAGATCACGGAGAGCTATAGCTGTCGATATATACGTACTATTCATAATCAACACCTCCTCATTGCTTAGAAAATCCTTAAAGATCACAACTTATAAAAAATAAAACAATAAAGACCTGAGATAAATTTTCACAATAAAAATTAATATAGTGCAATAAAATAAACTTAAGACAATTTCATTAACGCGCCAAGACAAAATATAATACCAATTCGCTCTGTTTAAAATAGCTCGAGCCAAGAAATTGCTTCCGGTGTTTCCAAGGTTTTGAATCGCGATTTTGGACATCGACGCCAGATTCGAAAAGGACCTTCCGGATTTCGACAGATAGTGGAGCCACTTCAAAACAAGCAAAGCGATCATGGCTGTACAAATCTGGATGCGAAGAGCGTTCTCGCTCGTTCCTATGAACATCTTCATTTTCAGGTTCTGCTTCAGGGTCTTGAAGAACAGTTCGATCTCCCACCGGTCCTTGTAGATGGACGAAATGGTGGTCGAGCCGAAGCTCGGGTGGTTCGTCAGCAGCACGATATCCTCGCCCCTTCTTCTTGTCGTGCACCACGATTCTCCGCAGCGGTCCGGGGAACTTTTCCGACGTCGTTTCTCCGGTCAGCACGATGATCTCGTCGAAGACGATGTTCCTCTTCTGCGGAACTTCCCTGCTTTCAACGACGTCGTAGCTCGCGTTGCTCTTCATTCTGGTGACGAAGAACACGCCCTTGTCGTTCCAGCTTCGGAACTGCTCGTAGTCGATGTACCCCCTGTCCACCGCCACGATGGAGCTGGGGCTTGAGGTCGAGCTGTTTCGCCTCGTTGCTGTCGTGCTGTTTCGCGTCCGTGATCGAGATGAAAGACGGCATCTAGTCGTCGTGGTCGAGCAGCCGTGCACCTTCACTCCGCCCTTGGTTCTCCTGTAGTTCGCCCACGGAAAGAGCGACAGACAGAGGCTGATGGTGGTCGAATCGAAGAAGAAGATCTTGTTCTTGAAGCGGACTTCGCCTTTCTGTTCCCCAGTCTCGTGGTCGAGCGGAAGTGATTGTTCAGAATCCGGAAGAACTCCTCGAAGAGAGCGGCTGGACGATGCGCGTTGATGAACAATCTAAGCGAACGAATCGACTCGGGAAATCGCCTCGTCGGTCGCCTGCTTATGGCATAGGAGAAGAAGAGCGGCTCGGCGCCTTCTTCAGCCCGATATGAGACATCATTCCGTTGCAGCAGGCCAGCCGCCCGCTATCTCTCGAAGCGAATCGGCCTTTGCGGGATGACGGAAGAGCATGGATAAGAGCTGTGTCTTCGATTCGAAGCCTTTGGCGTTTTTCTCCGCCTCGTGTTTGGCTACCAGGTTGTCAAAGTTCGCTGCGGTGCGGATGGTTGAAATTATTTGACTGAACGGACTCGCTGGCTTTATCATTTGGTTTGCCCCCTTTTTTGTTTTGGGATCTTTTTGTGTTGGCAAACCAATGATATCTCAAAGCCGAGGAAATTTTTATTTTTTCAGAAACCTATTTTGGAGAAGAGTGATAATAATTTAAAAATATTGCAAATGCCCAGCGTTTAAGAAGAATATCTTTTACTGTTAAAGGTTATTTTTTGAAAAAATTATTTATAGAAAAACAGATTACCCCCCGAAAGGTAAAAGAGATAATAAGAATAATTGAATAAAAAGTGCGCTTAATGACATTTCACTCACTTTTTCCAACATTGCAATTTCAATCATCGTTCAATAGAGAATTTTACGGCACCATTTTTTAGGTCTTTTACGATAGGGGAATATCATCTCATCAGGCCGAGTTTTTATACTTCCGCATGCCCCTATTCAGCGAAGAGACATTAGTTTAATAAGGATTTTCCTCCCGTGTTGTATCCAACATCATCTCGGTACAGTTTTTCGCACCGATACCAGTGTGAAGTTAATCTTTTAGGATCTTCTTCCATTCCTCATTACGCACAATAACATGAAGAGATGACTTCTTCAAGACCGAGAGAAAGAGAAATTCCAACGATTTTGTAGCTGAGAAATTAGGATGCCTAGATAGTTCTCAATTAGTATAATCAATCATAACCTCTTTTTCCGCAATCATTACAAATGTAATAATCATCATTAGTCCAATAATCGACAACTGCCCGTACTGTATGACCAGTAGCCGTCCTCTCAGGACTTCCGCCGAGAATTCCAAACGTGAACACCTTGGCAATAACACCGACGCAATCTTTAGCAAACTTTCCTGCTGGCACATCACGTTTTACATTTGCACTTCCACAATGCTTACATTTCATCGAACTTCTCCTTATCATGAATATCAAGTAGCCGTACCCATCGTCTTCAAGGAAAATCCGCGCTTCGCCCCCCCCCCTATCCTCCGCTCTTCATCGACTACTACACAGGCTCGCTAAGCATGGTATTTTTCCAACCCGATACAAGCAATGCAGCCGCAGCCCGCTCTCCTCCGGAACGCTCGGATGCTCGAAGAGGCCGGATTCGGTCATTCCGAGGCGCTCCATGACGGCGCGGGATCGTCTGTTGTTCACGGCGGTAAAGGAAACGATCTCCCTGAAGCCCAAGCGCTGAAATCCGATTCGGAGCGCCTCTTTCGCCGCTTCCGTCGCCAAGCCTTTTCGCCAATGTTCGAAGGCGAGGCGCCATCCGATTTCGACGCACGGAGAGAAGGGGAGCTGCGCCGCGGGCGTGTGCAGGCCGACGTAGCCGATAAACTCGCCGCTCTCCTTCAGCTCGGCGGCCCAAAGGCCCCACCCCCGCTGGTGGATGAGCGATTCGCAGCGATCGGCCATGGCGTCGCTCTCGGCGCGGGAGAGGCGGGACGGGAAGAACTCCATCACTCGCTTGTCGTCGTTGAGGGCGGCGAAGGGGGCGCGGTCGGCGGACTTCCACTGCCGCAAACGAAGACGTTCCGTTTCAAATTCTATAAGCTCGGTCATATTCCAGGGGCCTTTCCGGATGATTGCGGGACATAAGTATTCTCCGCAAGTAATTATTAGCACATTCGTTTAGTTTTTGCAACATTCATTCGAATCGATTGTGACGAGACAAGAAAACCTCCGAAAAAATCCTCTGCTGGAACGCCGAAAGCCTGCTCCGCCTTATTCAGTCTGCGATGCGCAAAGCGCCGATGTCCGTGCGCTTCGTGATGGATGCCTCCGTCGTCATGTTATGGCGCTTCGAGGACGAGAGGAACGGCTCTGCGGAGGTTATTTCTCGGAAGCGGGAGAAGGCGTATCATCGGGGGGGCAGATCAGAGGATATCGCTGAACGGGTTGACGATGGTCATTCGGTTCGCTACGAGCAAACCCGTCCGCATGTCCTCGGAATACAGAACGGTACATCCAGCCTGCAAAGCACAGGCGACGACAAGGCTGTCCCAGTAGGAGAAACTGTACTGTTCGCGAAGTTGCGACGCTTGATGTATTGCGACTCGTTCGGTTGGAACCACTTCGTATTTCGTGTAGAAGGAGGCGATCAACCGCTGGATTTCGGCTTCGGCCAACCGCGCTTTTTTCAACAAGTTGACGCAAGTTTCGTTGATGACCTGCGTGCTTACAACCGCTCCCGTTCTTTGAACAACCGCTTGCGCACGGGAGTGCTTCAGGCGGTCCTGCCCCCCCTACCAACGCATAGAGCGCTCAACCGCGGTCATGGGTCTCGTCCCGATGCATGGGCTCGAAATCCGGTACCCGGAGCGGCTCCGCAAGAAGCAGGTCAATATAGGTCTCCTCTGTAGCCGGAGCCTCCATCAGCAGAATAACGCGCACCATATCGTTGATCTGGTTGCGGTACGGATCAGGAATTGGAATCATCCCGTCCGCCACTCTGGCCGTGAATTCGACGGCATACATCGCGCTTTTCCCCTCTCTGCGTGACTCGAATCATCCGAACGATGCGGATGATTCAACTTATTCGATAATTATACCACTTGCCGATGGCGCGGCATAAAATATAAGGTGGAGGGTTGTTTACGTGCTCTTCATATCCTCCGTTCCACATCCATTACACACGCTCACTAAACAAAGATTCTTTCCCAACCCGATACAAGCAATGCAGCCGCAGCCCGCTCTCCTCCGGAACGCTCGGATGCTCGAAGAGGCCGGATTCGGTCATTCCGAGGCGCTCCATGACGGCTCGGGATCGTCTGTTGTTCACGGCGGTGAATGAAACGATCTCCGCTAAGCCCAAGCGCTGAAATCCTATTCGGAGCGCCTCTTTCGCCGCTTCCGTCGCCAGGCCTTTTCGCCAATGTTCGAAGGCGAGGCGCCATAGGATTTCGACGCACGGCGAGAAGGGGAACTGCTCTTCGGGCGCGTGCAGGCCGACAACGCCGATAAACTCGCCGTTTTCCTTCAGTTCGGTCGCCCAAGGCCCCCACCCCCGCTCGCGGATGAGCGATTCGCAGCAATCGGCCATGGTGTCGCTCTCGGCGCGGGAGAGGCGGGACGGGAAGTACTCCATTACTCTTGGGTCGTCGTTGAGGGCGGCGAAGGGGGCGCGGTCGGCGGACTTCCACTGCCGCAAACGAAGACGTTCCGTTTCAAATTCTATAAGCTCGGTCATATTCCAAGGACCTTTCCGAATGATTGCGGGGCATAAGTATTCTCCGCAAGTAATTATTAGCACATTCGTTCAGTTTTTGCAACATTCATTTGAATTGAGCATCCGAAATCTTTCGATTGTCTGTCATTTCTTCTCCTTGCGATCCTTTATCCTGTTTTCCAGCGCTTTGAGTTCGGCCTCGTCCTGCGCGTCGGCAGCCTGGGCTTCTTCGGTGTTTCGGCGTTGTTCGTAGTCCAGAAACAGCGGGGCGATGCGCTGTTCCATGCGGGCATGGCTGACCGATCCTGCTCCCGCCAACAGGGGGAATCCGTTGGCGGCTATGATCTGCACAACGTTCTCGCGCCAGAAGGCCATGGTGGTGACAACCTGTCGCTTGGCGCGCAGTTCGGCGGTTTCAAGAAAGATCACCACAAGACGGTTCAGCGTGTCGAGTTCATCTTCGGTCAGGTAGTTTTTGGCCACCAGAATGTCGTGCTTGCGCACCCGATCACCCTTCCAGGCCAGCAAGCCGAAATGCGCATCTTCAGGATCGGCGCGGTCGAGGACGATTTCGGCGGCGGTCCGCTGCGTGACAGCGTACAGCAAGATGTTTTGCACGGCGGCGAAAAACTGCTGGGTGGCCTGATCGGTCTTGTCGTAATCGGCAGCCAACGCGAAGAGATCGCGTACCTTTTGATAGAAGCGCTTCTCCGAGGCGCGAATATCGCGGATGCGCGCCAACATCTCGTCGAAATAGTCCGGGCGGCCGTCGGGGTTCTTCAATCGTTCATCGTCCATGGCGAAGCCTTTGCGCAGATACTCCGCCAGCACGGTGCTGGCCCAGCGTCGGAACTGCGCGCCGCGCGGCGAGCGCACGCGGTACCCCACGGCGAGAATGGCGTCGAGGTTGTAGAGCGTGACAATGCGGCGCACCTCGCGCCCGCCCTCGGTTTGAACTACCGAGGATTCCTCGGCAGTTGCCACGCGTTGCAGCTCGCCGTCGGCGTAGATGTTTTTCAAATGCAGGCCGATATTGTCCGGCGAGACATCGAACAGTTCGG
>Ga0334884_1006630_pt1 | contig 10327 bp, 5 predicted proteins | sample GraSluR1_MG_7_FD_207215 | JGI IMG/M metagenome (GOLD analysis project Ga0334884, IMG submission 207215) | Sludge microbial communities from methane-producing bioreactor in Wageningen University, Netherlands - Granular Sludge_12_05 R1 | ecosystem: Engineered > Bioreactor > Anaerobic > Unclassified...
GAGAGGACGCCGCTCCTGCGCCAGATGCACAAGAATTGAAAATGCACGTGAAACAACTCTGATAGCGCCGTTTTCCATTTTCGTTTCGCTCCATGGATTTTTTATCCGCATTGCAGACTCATCATAGGACGCAGTATGCATAATGTCAAGAGCTCTTGTTGCAGTCTCGCTGCAAGGCGCATTTTCTTCATCCTCGACCTGCAAGATGTCGGTTTTATTTTTCTTGAAAATGAGAAATTTTCATGTCATACTCTTCGTCAACGAGAACCGGAATCTTTCGGACTCGTTTAAAATAAGGAGGGAGGAGGGAGAAGAGAGCAGAACAGCGGCCAACACACAATGGGTAGCGTAACAACTTCGGGCAATGGCAAAGGAAGATACTGAAAGGAGAGACTGGAATGAAAAAACCTTTTTTTGCACTAACGGTTGTCTGCATCCTCGCGCTTTTTATTGTCTCCGGAGCTTCGGCTGCCGAGAAGAGCAAGGCGGAGACACTTGATGCCGCGTACGAGCATCTGGTCAATGTAATGAATCCTGATGAAATGAAGGATCTCTTTGCGCTCTTCGACACTATGAAAGATGTCGGCCTTTCGTGGAACGAAGATCTTCTTCTACCGCTCCAGAATATCATCGCCTGCAAAACCAAAGAACAGCTCTATGTTCTCTGGGGTGTCGGCGCAATGAACATCAGCTACGCGATGCTCTTCGACAAAAAACCGGAAGGAATTTTGGAAGGCGGAAGGGAGATCGACGAGCGAATCGGCTTCCCGAGGGCGGAACTCCGTGAAGAAAGCCTCGCGTTTGCAAAAAGCCGCGAGGGACAGTCGGCCGGCTCGGTCGACTTCATCCACGCTATGCTGAACAGGGCGAAGACCGATGAGGCCGTGCTCAACACGCTTGTGGGAGGCTTCTACGGCAGTACGCTGGAGCTTTTCTATCTCTTCTCCAGCCTCGGCCTCGCTTCCGGAGTCACGGAGGAGTTCGTTCAGTTCGTCAACGCCCACCTGCCGCAGCTGACCATCGCGCAGGAGATGCTCAAGGCTTATTCGGAGAACGGAGAGTTGGCGCAGCTGCTCGACACGGGAAACCGGAAAGCCGTCATCGACTCCATCGCGGACATCATCACGAAGGATATGGGGAAGCTGACGGAGGATGATCTGAAGCAGATTCTCTCCATCGTCAAAGCCGTCCGCGATCCTCTGGTCGCCCCCTGCAACTGATCCTGACTCGGGGGGAGGTCTCATGCAGGCCACCCCCCCACAGCAGAGAAAAAGCAAAGTTCGCTCTTGTGCGGACATCCTTATCAGGGAGAATATCCGATGTCGATGACTGAAATCCTTCTCAACGCCGAGCTTAATCTTTTCGCTTTGCACACGGCTTCGCTTCCCGTTCATTTTGAAGAAAGCGCCAAGGGGAAGGTGGCATTCTTTCTGCGCGATAATCTCGGACTCGACGCCATCCACCCATATTTGGAGCTGTACGATCTGACGCTCGACATGCAGCGCGGCAGCAACCCGGTCGCCTTTCCCGAAAGATGCGCAGCCGTCGCATCGGGCCTCCAGCCCCAGCTTCCGCGCGCCGAGCAGATCATGCTTCTTGCGGCGCTGCTTGAGCTGGTCTCTCTCGCCGAAACAGCGCCTTCGGAAAACAGCCTTCTCCGCTCCGTAGCCGAAGCTTTTGCCGTAGAACCTTCGTTCCTCGACGGCTACGCGCTCTTTTCGGGCGATAGATTTCCGCAGGAGGGAGAAGGTCTCGACGACAGATTTCTGCTTCCGTCGGATTCTTCTCCGATAGGAACCGTACATGCCCTTCAGTACCGAATGCTGTGCAATCCTCGATTCAAAGGGGATTTCGCGGTTTTTCGAGCGGAAGAGCAAGGTCCGTGGTTTCTTCGCTCTTTGAAAGCTTCCTGCTCTGGCGAGAATGAACTCTTTCTGGACGGCGTCCCGCTCGACGGATGCATTCGACGACTAAAGCAGGGTTCGGTCGTCTCCAACAGAAAACGGGATCGCATTCACTTCGGGGAAATAGCGGCCGTCTTTTCCGGGCCTTCGAACTCGGAACGCATCCACATCCTCCAAGGAGAGCGCCTCGATTATCGCTACGACAACGCGCCGGATACGGGACTGCACGACTTCACTTTCTCCGTGAGAGGAGGCGAACTCGTCGCCGTGATGGGAGGAAGCGGTTCGGGAAAGTCAACGCTGCTCTCGCTGCTCACAGGCACGCTCCGCCCCCGGTCGGGAAGACTGCTGCTCGACGGACGGGACGTCACCGACGGTGCTCTGATCCGGCAGGGCCTTCTCGGATACGTGCCGCAGGACGACCTCCTCTTCGAGGATCTCACAGTCTTCGAGAATCTCTACTACGGGGCGCGCCTCGCTCTTCCAGGGCTTTCCGACGACGAACTCAGGAGAAGGTGCGAACGGCAGCTCGACGAGCTGAACCAGCTCGAAACAGCCAATATAAAGGTCGGCGCGCCGTTGGACAAAACCATTAGCGGAGGACAGCGCAAACGCCTCAACATCGCGCTGGAACTCATACGAGAACCGGCCGTGCTCCTTGTGGACGAGCCTACCAGCGGACTCTCCTCGGCGGACTCGGTGAATGTCGTCTCGCTGCTGAAAGCGCAGGCCGCCGCGGGAAGACTCGTCATCACGGTGATCCATCAGCCGTCCTCGGACGTCTATAAAATGTTCGACAGGCTCTGGATGCTGGACACCGGAGGACGCCCGATCTACGACGGCAACCCCCTGGACGCGCTCGTTCACTTTCGCAGTGCGTCTTACCGTGCGGGCGAAGAGGAGTACGCCTGCCCCCGCTGCGGAAACGTCAATCCGGAGCAGCTCTTCGAGATCGTGGAGGAGAAACTGGTCGACGAGCGGGGCTTTCCGACGAAACGGCGCAAGGTATCTCCGGAAGAGTGGCATCGATTGCACTTGAAAGGCAGGGCGCCCTTTGTTCCAGTCCAGCCGGCTCCATCCACAGGGACGGAAAAAAGAGAGACATCGCCGCCTTCTCTCGGGGAGCAGTTCGCCGTATTCTTTCTGCGGACTATGAAGAGCCGTCTGGCGAACGGAAGCTACCGTCTCTCCGCTCTTCTTCAGCCGCTTCTGCTCGCCCTCGCCGCCGGGCTGCTTTTCAGAGGTTCGTGGGGATCGGAGTATGTCTTCCGGAACAACGCCAACCTTCCCGGGTACTTCTTCATCAGTACTGTAATCGCGGTCTTTCTCGGAATGGCGCTCAGCGCGGACGAGATCAACCGCGACAGAAAGATCCTTGAACGGGAGAAGCTGCTCAGGCTGAGCAGAGGGGCCTACCTTGCATCGAAGTGGGGATGGCTCATCCTCGCCGCAGCGCTGCAAACGGGACTCTATACGGTCGTCGGCAACGCTCTGCTCGAAATACCGGAGATGGGGATCGCGACATGGACGATTCTTTTCAGCACGGCTTTCTGCGCCTCCATGCTGGGATTGAACCTGTCGGACTCGCTCGCCTCCGCCTCGACGATCCACATCCTCATCCCCGTTCTTCTGGCGCCGCAAATCATGCTCGGCGGCCCCACCATCCCCTTCGACGAACTCGTCCGAAGGGATGCCGGACACGGAAACGTCCCCCTGATCGCGGAAATCATGCCGACCCGCTGGGGGTACGAAGCGCTGATGGTGGAGCATTATAGCAACAACCCATTTCAAAGAGTCTTCTTCCGGGACGAGACGGAGACGAAGTGGATCGATTTTATGACGGATCTGTATATCCCCGAGGTACGCGGCCTGGCGAGCTACCCCTTCTCACCGACGCTCGACATCGGCAAAACCCCGGAGGACGCGGAAAGAGCGCGCGAACGGCTCCGCATACTGCGAAACGAACTCGATTATCTGGAGCGAACCACAGGGCTGCATTGGAGAAAGAACGGACTGAACGACGCGTCTCTGATTCTGGAGGATTACTCCCGAAGTTCCCAACAGGGAGTGGTCGCATGGCTCAAGGAGGTCGAGGCGTTTTTGAAGTCGCGCAAGGAAGAGGTAGCGGGCAGGCGGTCGGAAAACGAGCGCGCTCTCCGGGAAAGTCTCGGGCACAAAGGATTCGCGGAGTTTAAAAACAGGAGTTTCAACAAGGAAGTCGAAAAGTTGCTCCTCGGCTTTTCCGCGGAGGAGAGCATCGTCATCTCCGGCCCGCGCCTTGTTCCGAAAATACTGCCGATCACTCTGCAACCGGAGTCTCGCTTCGGCAAAGCGCATCTCTTCGCCCCGTTCAAACGCATCGGAGAGCAAGAGATAGCCACCCCCCTCTTCAATGTCGGTATCCTCTGGCTCCTCTCCGCGACGATGGGCGTCGCGCTTCAGAAGAGATTGATCACCCGGACGGCGGCGCTTTTTCGCCGCTTTCGAAGAAAATAACTCTTTTCGAATTCGAAAAGGAAAGTAACACGAAATGACCGTTCTGGCACCGCACCGCTCCACGGATGTACAATAGCTTCGCGCCCATGCCCGGCATGTCCGCACCGGACGAATCGAACGGGGGGATAGGAACCAATTCGGGACACATCCTCCCTCCGATCGTTGCTTCCGTGTTCGTCATCGAAGGAGCTGTTCGCAACACCGTAGCCCCTCTTCCCTACACCGTCTGCCTTCGGACCAGTTCGGCGAAGAGACCGTCCTTCTCCATCAGTTCGTCGTACTTCCCCTCCTCGACAAGACGCCCGTCCTCGAGGACGCAGATACGATCGGCCCCGATGACCGTGGAGAGGCGATGCGCCACGACGATGCGCGTCGCCTGGATGCTCTCGAGGCTGCGGCTGATCATCGCCTGCGTCCTGTTGTCCAGCGCGCTCGTGGCCTCGTCGAAGATGAGGACGCGCGGCTTTCCCGCGACGGCGCGGGCGATCAGGAGTCGCTGCTTCTGCCCTCCGGAGAGGGTGTTCGCGCCGTCCGTGATGACCGTATGAATCCCCATCGGCATCGCGGCGATATCTTCCTCCATCCCCGCGGTTCGAAGCGCATCCTCTATCTGCTCGACCGTCATATTGCGGGAGCAGCGGACGTTGGAGGCGATATCCCCGGAGAGCAGACCGCCGCTCTGGAGGACGACGCCGATCTGCCGCCGCAGCTTCCCCAGGTCCAGCTCGGCGATGTCCTTGTTGTCGTAGAAGATGCCTCCCGCCTCGGGCTGGTCGAACCCGAGCAGCAGACGGATGAGGGTGGACTTGCCCGCCCCGGAGGGCCCCACCACGGCGACGAACTCCCCCGCTTCGATATGCAGGTCGAGCCCCTTCAGCACGGGCGGCCCGTCCTTAAGATAGCGGAAGACCACCCCTTCAAGGTCGATCCGCCCCGTGATCTCGCCCGGATCGGTCTTCAGATCGCCCGTCTCGGGTTCGGCCTGAAGGATGGGGGCGAGGTTCTCCACCATCGGGAGCATGTTCAACGTCGCGGTCACGGAACTCACCATCTGGAAGAAGGCGCCCTGCAGCGCTCCGAAGGCGGACCAGAAGGCCATGAAACGCCCCGTTTCGTACGAAGCGTCCGCGGCGCTCCAGCGGACAAGGGCAAAGAGAATAACAATGGAGACAGAGAGAGGAAAGAGCGCCATAACCGTGTTCAAAAAGACCTCCAGGCGTCTCGCCGAAGTCCCCAGCGTCCGCTGCGCCCCGAACAGCTCCGCCCATCGTGCGAAGGAGCGCTCTTCGGCGCCCGCCACCCGGATCTTCGATATGCCGGTCATGATCTGGAAGGTCAGCGCAAGAAGCCTGTTCTGCAGCCCGATCATCTTGCGCTGGAAGCGAAGCTGCACGACGTTCACCACCACGGTCAGCGCGGCCGGGACGAACAGGCACGCCAGGCCGGAGAGGGCGAGCCTCCAGTCGTACCAGAACGACTGCCCCAGAAAGAAGATCAGGAAAACGCTCTGGACGAGCAGCGTCTTCACGGTTCTCGACGCGGTCTCCCGGAGCATGAAGAGCCCGAGCGCCCGGTTCGCGAGATCACCGGACGTCGTCTTCCGGAAGAAGCCCACCGGCAGCCGGAGTATCCGGTCCCAGATCCCTGCGGAGACGTCGTGGTCCATCACGCTCTCCGTGCGGAGGAACGCCGTTCCGTTCGCCAGGTGCAGCAAGCCGGACGAAAGCGCGACGGAGACGAGAATGCCGAAGAGCTGGAGCATCCTCCCCCGTTCGGCCTGCGGAATGACCTCGCCGAAGATCTGGCGGTTCACCTCCGGGGAGATCAGCCCCAGAAGGGCCAGACAGACCGAGATGGCGAGGACGGCCCCCATGTCTCTCTTCGCCCCGGCGAGGCCGAAGCGGAGCAGATCGACGCCCCCCAGCGGCGAGCCGGGCAGCGGACGGTAGACCTGGACGGCATCCGGTCCGAGGGTGGCGGCGATCCGTTCGTCCACAAGGCGCTCTCCCTCGTCGTCGACAAGGCGGTACCCGCGTCCGGACGGAAGGAGCGCGACGGGCGTCCCGCTCATCTCCCCCCCCCCGGTAGCCTTTTCCGTATTCTCCTGTACGTAGGCAATCAGCGGCGCGCCGTCGGAGATCCACCACGGTCCGGCGAGCGTCACGCGGCGAAGCTGGAGGTTGGAGGCGCGCGCAAGGTCGCGGAGCGATTCCCCGCGTTCCGAGGCGAGTTCTTCTCCTTTCGGAGCGGCGACGCTCCGCCCCAAAAACGCGGCGACCGTGGAAAATGCCCTCCGAAGGGGCAATTCCTCCCGCGAGGCCGCTTCTTTCCGCCGTTTTCCCGAAAGCGCCTCGGCCAGCGTTCCGAGAGCCGAGGAGAGCGCCCTCCTGCTGGATTTCTGCATCTGCCGGAGCGCTCCGAGGTCGTCCGCGGCCCGGAGCCGGGCGTTCATCGCCAGCGAAGAGAAGATCATCTCGCAAAACGCGTCGAAGACGACGGCGAACTCGCCCCTGCGGAGCAGCTCTTCCGTCGGGACCGTTCGCACGGCGCACTGCTCCAGCGGAACTATCCAGCAGTTCGGAGGAAGTGCGAAAAGTCCGCTCCCCGGCGCAAGGTCCTCGGTGCCGACGAAGAGGGCGCGCCCCTCCTCCATCTCCCCCCAGAGCAGCGATTCGCTTCCGGCCGGCCTGTTCGGCGCGAGTTCCGTCCTTCCTGCGGCGATGGACTGCTTGACGCGCGGCTGCGGCACGATGTCCTTGACGATACCCCGTCCCAGTCCCTCAAGGAACCTGTCGGCAAGGTACGCCGCGAACGCGGTTCCCTCCCCGTCCGTTCGTTCGAGAAGAAGCGACCGGGGAATCCGCAGCACCCTGGTCCCCGGAATGCCGCCGGCCAAAAGCCCCATGCTCGCGCCGAAAAAGCCCGGTTCGACCCCGAAAAGGGCCTCTCCCGCCTCCATCGTGAAGAGGTGGTCCCGCCCGCCCGTCTGTCGAGCGCCCTCCCGCGCGGTCACGTAGACGTCGATCTGCCCCGCGAGGACGCACCAGACGGTCTCGGGATCGTCGAGGAAGAAGGGGGTCTTCCCCGTGATCTCCAGCTCCGTACCGAGAGGACGGAATGATTCGAAAGTATGGCCGCCTAGCATCGGGAACCGCCTCTTCCGTCGCGCGGATCAGTTCTCGATAAGACCGGCATAGCGCCCTCCGAGCCGCAGCAGCTCTTCATGAGTTCCCCGCTCCGCGACCTTCCCCTGGTGGAGGACGATGATCTCGTCGCAGTCGCGGATGGTGGACAGGCGGTGCGCGACGATCAGGCAGGTGCATCCGCGCCGCCGCAGCGCCCGGTCGATAGCCTCCTCGGTGGGGGCGTCCAGGGCGCTCGTGGCCTCGTCGAGGACGATCAGCGACGGAGAGCGCACAAGCGCGCGAGCGATCTCCAGCCGCTGCCGCTGCCCGCCGCTGAAGTTGCGCCCGTTCTCCTCCACGATCGCGTCGTACCCCCCCTGCCGCGCCATGACGTCCTTGTGAATGGCGGCGTCGCGGCATGCCGCTACGAGCTGCTCCGTCGGCACGGAGGGGTCCCAGAGCGAGAGGTTCTCCCGTATCGTCCCCTCGTAGAGGGAGATCTCCTGGTCGACGAAGGCGAAGGAGGTCGCCGTCTCCTCCCGCGAGATCGTCGCCAGCGGGCGGCCGTCGAGCAGCACCTCCCCCGACCACGGCTCGAAAAGGCCGCAGACGACCCGCGCCACCGTGGACTTGCCCGACCCGGAGCCGCCCACGAGCGCCACGCGGGACCCCGGAACGAGGGTGAGAGAAAAGCCCTGGATCAGCGGTTCGCCGAGCTTCGAGTAGCCGAAGGAGACGTCGCGCAGCTCAAGACGGCCGGAGAGACGCACAGTACGAGCCCCGGCCTGCTTCGACGAGGTCATCGCTCCGTCCTCCAATGCGGGGCGCTCCGGCATACGGGGGTAGCGGAGCACGTCGTCGAGGCGGTTCAGGTTCCCCTGCGCGGTCTGGAAGGAGTCCCAGAGAGTCACCAGCTCCGTCACCGGGTTGATCGTCTGGGTCATCAGCGTCTGCAGCGCGAGCAGCATGCCCATGGTGAGCACGCCGTCCATCACCCTGAAGCCGCCGAAGCAGAGCACCCCAGCCGCGGCGAGGGCCGTCAGCGTCGGCAGGACCGCCTGAATGCGCACCGCGAGGCGCGAGAGTTCGATGCGACAGTCCGCGATCTTGCTTAAATACCCCGCGAGCCGGGCGAACTGGTCCTCCTCCCCGCCGAAGGATTTGATCGTCTCGATGACGGAGAGGCCGCCGATCGCCGCCCCGGCGAACTTCCCGACCTCGCCGGTGAAACGTTCGTTCAGGTCGGTCCGCCGCCTGTTCACCGAGACGATGAGCAGTCCGCAGATCGCCGCCGCACCGAGAGCGATCACGGAGACCGGAGGATCGTAGAGGGTGATCATCACGGCGTAGAAAAGCACCAGGATGCACTGGAGCACCGTGGTCGCCAGCTCTCGGGAGAGAAGCTGCGCCACCCTGTCGTTGAGCTGCACCCGGTTGCCGATCTCCCCCGCGTACCGCTGCAGGAAGAACGTGTAGGGGAGCTTCAGCAGATGATTCATGAAGGACGCCGAATCGCGGATCGCCATCGCCAGCTCCTGCCGCAGCAGCACGGACCCCTGGAGCCACGTCAGCGCCCCCTTGACGAGCGCGACGATCGCCATGAGCGTCAGCATCGGGCGGAACCATTCAAGACGCCCCTCGACGAGGAGACGGTCGACGAAGATCTGCTGGAAGGCGGGCTCCATGAGGCCGGGAATCACCAGCGCAAGCCCGGCGAGCACGGCGAAGAACAGCGCCGCGCGCGCGCCGGAGAGGCGTCTGCCGAGCGCGGCCCACGGGCTGCGAGGACGCCCCTCCGGCACGAAATTCTCTCCGGGGACGATGGAGATGGCCACCCCGGTGAACGAGCGGTCCAGAGTTTCGCGGTCCACCGTGCGCGGCCCGGCCGCGGGGTCGTTCAGATAGACCTTGTCGCCCTTGATACCTTCGAGCACAAGAAAGTGATTGAAGTTCCAGAAAAGAACGATCGGGAGGGGGAGGTCGCCCAGCGTCTGCGGCTCCTTTCGGTAGCCCTTCGCCTCCATTCCGTGGCGGCGCGCCGCCTTGAGGACGTTGGTCGCCCTGCTGCCGTCGCGGCTGACGCCGCACTCTTCCCGCAACGTCTCAAGCGGCAGATGGAGCCCGTAGTATCCGAGGACGATTCCCAACGAGGCCGCCCCGCACTCCGTGGCCTCCATCTGAATCATCGTCGGCGTCACGACGCGCCTGTTTTTCCATAAGGGGAATTGCCCCGAAGGGGCAAGGGAAGACCCCCTGGGGGGGGGCGTCTTCATCGCCGTCGGGCGGTCAGGCATCTTTCTTCCCTCCGTTCCTTTCCTCCCCGACGCCGAGGAAGAACTTCTTCAAAAACGGGAGGACGAGCGTCGCCGGAGCCTGGCGGCGCACCACCACCGTCACGCCGCAGAGAGTGCCGCTCTGGAGCGTCAGCGGAGGACCGTCCGTGGAGGACCAGACATAGCCGCTCTCCGTCCGGTCGGACGGGTAGAGAGCCATCGTCACCGCTATCGGCGCGCCGCCGCGCGAGAGCGCCTGGACGAGCTGCTCGTTCCCCAGCACGCGCGTCATTCCCCTCGCGGACGCCGGGAATGAAGAGACCTGCGTCACCCGCCCGCGAAGCACGCCGAACTCCTCCTGCTTCACCACCGACGGGGAGATCTGCGCCTCCATCTCCTGCAGGATCTTCTTGCCGTCCTGCGGCTGGACGTAGGCGTGCACGTACAGCGGCGCGCCGCTGTCGTCGCTCTTCTCCAGCGAGAGCAGCGCCTCCCCCGCCGAGATGACCTGCCCCTCCAGCTTGAAAAT
>Ga0334884_1006632_pt1 | contig 10327 bp, 7 predicted proteins | sample GraSluR1_MG_7_FD_207215 | JGI IMG/M metagenome (GOLD analysis project Ga0334884, IMG submission 207215) | Sludge microbial communities from methane-producing bioreactor in Wageningen University, Netherlands - Granular Sludge_12_05 R1 | ecosystem: Engineered > Bioreactor > Anaerobic > Unclassified...
GACGGGGCATGCCAAGCCATCCAGCGAGAAACTGGGGAAAGAATGTCAGGTTGAAACCTACGAAAACAATGATGGCACTCACCTTGGCGACCGCCTGGGGATACATCTTACCGGTAATTTTTGGCCACCAGAAATGCAGTCCAGAGAGATAGGCCATCACCATGCCGCCGACCATAACATAATGGAAATGGGCAACCACAAAATAGGTGTCATGGAGTGGTACATTCAAACCAATCGACCCAAGAAACAGGCCTGTACCACCACCAATAGCGAACAGTCCGATGAAACCGATGGCATAAATAAGTGGGGTAGAAAATACAACATTGCCACGATACATGGTAGCGGTCCAGTTGAATATCTTGATTGCCGAGGGCACCGCGACCAGCATGGTAAGCAATGAAAAGACATTATTGGCATACATTGACTGGCCACTGACGTACATATGGTGCCCCCACACCAGGAAACCGATAATGGCGATGGCAACACTGGAAAACGCAATGAATTCGTACCCAAATACCCGGTTGCGAGAAAAGCATGCCATGATTTCACTGATGACACCCATGCCGGGGAGGATCATGATATAAACCGCTGGGTGTGAGTAGAACCAGAACAGGTGTTGGAACAGGATTGGATCTCCTCCCAAAGCGGGATCGAAAATACCCACACCCATGATACGTTCAATGGCTACCAGAAGCACGGTGATAGCAACAACTGGTGTACCCAGCACCTGAATCACACTGGTTGCGTAATGCGCCCAGATAAACAGAGGTAACCGAAACCAGGTTAAACCGGGAGCACGCATTTTGTGAATGGTAACCATAAAATTCAGGCCGGTCAGGATGGAGGAAAAGCCACTGACAAACACCATCAGGGTGGCCATGAATACATGCGTGTTGGCGTAACTTGTGCTCAGGGGAGTGTAGAATGTCCAGCCGGTATCAACACCACCCATGAGGATGATAATCAGGCCCATGGTACCGGCGATGATGAAGATGTACCAACTGGCCAGATTCAACTTGGGAAAGGCGACATCCTTGGCACCAATCATCAAGGGGATCAAAAAATTTCCCAACACCGCAGGAATGGATGGAATGAGGAAGAAAAAAATCATGACAACGCCGTGCAAGGTAAAAAATTTGTTGTACGTGTCTGCTTGCAACAATTCGCCTTCAGGTGTCATCAATTCAATACGAAAGACAGCCGCGAATATACCACCCAGCAGAAAAAAGATACTGATGGAGATGAGATACAATATGGCTACCCGTTTGTGGTCTACCGTCAATAACCAGGAGGATACGGTCTTACGCCAATTCAGATAATTGACATCGGGCCGACCATACTCCCTTTCGGGAATATCTACGGTATGTTCTGCTTCATTAACCATGCGTGCTGTAATGCCTTGTTAGTTTTACTCAGTCAATGTCTTGATATAGGCCACCAGGTCCATGACCTGGTCTTCACTCAGATTTGCAAAGCTTGGCATGATGGGTGCATAGCCCTCCACCACCTTGGCACTGGGATTGGTGATTGATTCACGAAGATATTCCTCGTCAGCAATGACCATTTCACCCGTACGCAGTCTTACTTCATTGCCAAACAAATCATCCAATGCCGGACCACGGCTGAATTCACCAGCCATGTGGCAGGTATAACATCCTTGTTGCTGAAAGAGTTGTTCACCAGCTGCAACAGGAGACAATGCCGGACCTCCTTCAAGCCATTGTTCATATTCATGCGGCTCCATCACGACTACTTCGCCAACCATGGTTGAGTGGTCTGTGCCGCAATATTCCGCGCAAAACAACGGGAAAGTGCCGGTACGTGTTGCCTCGAACCAGAGTGTGGTGTAGCGTGCAGGAAGCACATCTTGTTTTACACGAAAAGCCGGTACATAAAAGCTGTGTATAACGTCCTGCGAAGTCATGGTCAATTTGACTGGTTGACCAACTGGTATGTGTAGTTTGTTTACTTCGCGCAAGCCATTGGGGTGCTGCATTTTCCACATCCAGCGTTTTCCGATGACATTAATATCCAGGGTGTTTTCTGGAATGTTACTGTAGTCGTAATAAAGTACCGAGCCCCAGGCAAATATCGCCAGGGCAATAACGGTAGGAATCGCCGTCCAGGTCAATTCCAGTGGCATGATGTCCTGGTGTACAGACGGTCGGTTTTCACCTTTTAACTTGCGGTATCGTAATCCAAAGTAGATTAAAATACCCAATATCGTGATGGTGAACACCCCCACGAATATTGTCAAAGTGTAGAACAACGGGTCTACACGTTCGGCATAGGTGGATGCCTGTTCAGGTAATATGTAAGGAAAACTCCGCATAATAATTCCGCCAGACCTCTCTAGACGTTCCAGGGTTAACGGGGAATATAGTATCCAACAGGATACGATAAATACTTGTACTAATTTCTGTGGTTAACCTGTGTGGGGCAATGACGGTGCCACCGTTGCAATCGAAGGTTTTTTGCGCAAATAAGTTATCAGCCAAAAAAGACCGATAGCCAACACGACGCCCATACCCGACAGTTGAACCACTCTCATTATGTAAAAGCTATAGGTGCCTTTAGCCGGATCGTAGGCATAGCACAGCAGCACCAATTGACGTACCAGAGAACCGATTCGGTTGTCTGAAGCATCCATCAAGGCCAGTTCAAGATTCTGTGGCATGTATTCCATGCCCAAGTAATAACTGGAAACCACACCTTCCGGTGTCAAAATAATAATTCCACTGGCATGCGCGAATTGATTGGTTAACTCATCGTAGTAATAACGGTATCCTACTGCTTGAGCCAAGTCTTCAATCGCGTCATCTTCTCCGGTAAGGAAATGCCAGGCGGTTTCTCCACCTTCACGTCGTAACTGCTTCAGATAATTAGTTTTCTTTGCCGAAGCCAGTTCCGGTTGTTCTCGTGGATCGATACTTACTGTAAGTATTTCGAAATCACTACCCAAGTTTAACGACATTGACTTATTGTCAATTCCAGCAACCATACCATTTAAAATCAGATTACAGATTGATGGGCATGAGAAATAGACCAGTGCCAAGATTACCGGTTTGTCATTGAAATAATCACCCAGGCGAACAACCTCACCTGACTCATTTTTAAATTCCAAATCCAGCGGTACTTGTGCCCCCAGCTTTTGCTCAATATAAATTTCGGTAAAACGTTCTTTCGGGTCTGGACCACGAAAAGAGATCGGATCAAAACTGACTTCGGGGTTTGTTTCGCTTTGTTGCTGTGCTTGCAAAGTTGAAACAGGTATCAACAGCAATGCTAATCCAACGCTGAACAGGAAATTCATATGTTTCATTAACATACCCTTTTTATCAGGTATTTCCTTTAATACACAGGTACATGGGATTGAGTTGTCATTTGGCATTGGGTACTTATTCTCCCGCCGTTCCGGGAGTTTCCGGTGTGTCGGCTGTTGTTGTGGAGGTTTCAACTGCTTCTTCCTCCTCCAGCGCCACCGTAACAGGTTGTCTGTAAGGTACTTTTCCCGAAGCCACCAACTCCATCGCACGGTCTATGGGAATGTGGGCACGCTCCATTTCTGGTTCGAGACTGACCATGCCATAACTGTGTAAACGTGCTTCAGCGGTTGCGATTGCCAAATCGCGTTCCAGTCGTGGATTCCCTTGAATTTTGGGAGCATCAAAACCAGCCGCTACCTGAGAGGCTGCCAACGGTGAAACTTCAATTGGGTTTATTGACGGACGCGCTTCAAGACCTCGCAACACGATTAACGCCGCCATTATTCCAAGGAAGGTCAATAAAGCTACGCTTGTCAAAAATATAAACACAACTCTTATGTTTATATCACTTAATTCATATCCTTCTTTAAGACTACGCTGAGGATTTAGCATGATGCTCTCCGTCTTGGTGGAGGAAATAGCCTGCTTTGCGTGGGTCGTGTTGCGGCAACAACGGCTGTTTCTTCAGTTCACCTAAAAATACCCAGAGCCATAATCCGCAAAGCCCTGCTAACGCTGTCAGAGTCAACAACAAAGTAAACAGATTTATGCGATTATGGTGGTCAGGAAATGAAGGTGCTATGTTCCAATATATGTCCACAACCCGCATTACCAAAACATAATAGGCAATGTAACGTAATGTTATGTGATTAGTTTTGTTTTCACGCATCAGCAATAAAAACATGGGGACGATCCAGACAAAAACAATCATGAATACGGTCAGAAAAACCAACCCGCCATCACTTCTTCGTAAGTAGAAACTGATTGGGTCTGGGATGTTACCACTCCATATGATCAGAAATTGAGAAAAGGAGGTGTATGCCCAGAAGATGGTGAAGCCGAGCAGAAAATTGCCGAGGTGATGAAAATGTTTTTTGGAAACCAACTGTTCATATCCGGGTGCATCTTTCAGGTATGAGAGGACAATCGCACAGAATGCGACTATGGTAAGCGCATAACCACCAATAAGCCATACAGCATATATTGTGGAGAACCAATTGGGTTCCAGTGACATGGTCCAATGCGTTGAAGCAATAGTTATGGTAAGGACGAACAAAATAATACCGGGCCCAGATAAACGAATCAGCCACAAAACAGTAGATTCATCTTCAACGGTATCCAGACGCCTGGAGCCTGAAGTGAAAAACTTTGACAAAAACAGCCAAATTGAAAAGCAAGCGAGGAAAGTTATTGTAAAGACTGGTAAATTAAGAAAAGGTGCTTTGTACTTGATAGTATAATTTTCTGCTAAATATGTCGCATCGGTCCAAGGGTAAAAGTTGGTTAACCAGGCTGCTCCAAGCAAGATAACAGCCGCAACACCAAAAAAAACCGGCAAGGTACGCGATCCAGCTTCGGTTATCCGCAAGATAACAAAACTCCAGCTTCCTCCACATAAATGGTGAAGCATCATCAACGCCAGACTCCCTATGGACAATCCAAAAACGATCATGAACGCAATGGTTAATGGTTGAAAAACTTTTGCAAGCCCAACATCACCCAAAAATCCGATGAGCAAACCACCGATTATGGTGAGAACAAGGCCCAGTATGGCTGTTATTAACGAGCGTTGACGTAACAGTTCAATTTGTTTATTTTGACTATCAGTGAACATTATCTACCGCCATATCGTCATCTTCCAGATTGTTTTCTGGTTGTAAAAGCATTTCCAGTTCTTCCGGTGTAAGGTCATCCAAGGTAGCATTTTGGCTGTATTGCAATGCGCGAATATATGCCGCGATAGCCCAACGGTCTTCCGGGGTGACATTGTAAGACTGGGTGTACATGCGGCCAAACCCATTGGTAATCACATCAAAAATATATCCATCTTCCACTTCACGTAGCCTGTCGATATGATAGGATGGAGGTACTGGAAAACCACGGTCGACTACAATGCCTTTTCCATCTCCTGTCAATCCATGACATACAGCACAGTTTATATTGAACCGGTCTTTACCACGTGCAAGAAGTGCTGCATCAAGTTGAAAATAATTGTCGGGCGCATAGTCACCGGAGTCCAACCTTCCAGTCCAGAAGACATCATCCGTTATTGCAGGAACCTGCGCTTCGTCACTCAGTTGGGCATACACTGGATTAGTCCAGCCACGCCGCAGGCCATCATATTGCACCGTACCTGGTACTTGCTTACGTGCCGCACTACCATCAGCGAAAAAGGAACTGGAGGTGTTTGCGGCATTCCGTGGTTGGTTCCACATATCTTGATGACACCCTGCAATCATTACCGTTAACGTCGTTGTTATTATCAACATGCATTGACGCATTCGGTAAGACATGCAATGGTTGTATAATTCGCCCGATTTCATATTGTTTCCTGACACTGGAAAAAACCTTACCATTAAAACTTCAAGCAGCGTAGGCCTCATCGATCTCTTCTTGTACCTCTGAAACTTCCACAGGGTGGAAAGTTTCTAGAAATTGCCGCGTCATATCATCATCATATTGATCATCAGTGACTTCAATACATAAAAAGAAGCCATCACTACTGGCCCGTTCAAATCGTTTCGCACTGAAAACAGGGTGGTAATGTTGCGGAAGTTTGTTCAAAAGCAACATACTACCAAATGCGGCAAAAGCTCCAAACAAGATGGTCAATTCAAAAGTTATGGGGATGAAAGCCGGCCAGCTCATAAAGGGTTTTCCACCCACATGAACAGGATAATGAATTACCGAAGCAATATATTGCATAGAAAAACCTGTGAATGCTCCGGCAAAACCGCCAAGCATTGTAATAAGCGGGATTGGCGTTTTCTTCATTCCCATCGACTCAGCCAGTCCATGTATGGGAAAGGGAGAATAGGCATCGAAATTGCGGTATCCAGCTTCGTAAGTTTTTGAAGCGGCATTGACGAGTTCATCGGGATCGTCAAATTCTGCAATCAATCCATATAATTTTTTTTGAATGGTTTCTTGATGTCCGTGTGTCGACATAGGTGTCTACTCTTTCTTCACGACTGCAGTTGCTATCGAATTTCACCACGTTTCATTTGATAATGTTGAAGTCGCAATTCGAAAATAGTAATCATAGGTAAAAACTTGACGAAAAGGCACATGAGTGTAATAAACAAGCCCATTGCACCGACCATAGCTGCCCAGTCAAAAATGGTTCCGGAATACACGCCCCAAGCCGCGGGGAGATAATCCCTGGTAAGGCTGGTTACTACAATGACATAGCGTTCCAGCCACATACCCCAATTGATGATGATACTTATAATAAGTAAGGCGACAAGATTCGTCCGAATCTTGCGGAACCACAACAATTGTGGTGTCATAAGATTGCAAAACATAAGGCAGGCATATGCCCACCAGTACGGGCCGGTCATCCGGTTCCACATCATGAACCGTTCGTAATCATGGCCGCTGTACCAGGCAAAAAAAACTTCGCTCAAATAGCCATAACAAACAACCAGACCGGTAGCAAGCATCACCTTGGCCATGTTTTCGATATGCCGCATGGTGATGAAATCTTTCAGATTGAAGAGTATACGAATGGGAATCATCAGTGTGATTACCATTGCAAAACCTGAAAATATTGCCCCCGCTACAAAGTACGGTGGAAACACGGTAGTATGCCAACCGGGTATTACACTTACCGCAAAATCGTACGATACGATGGTGTGTACAGAAACAACAAGTGGGGCAGACATCCCTGCAAGTAACAGATACGCCATTTCATACCGCATCCAGTGACGTGCAGAACCGCGCCATCCCAGTGCCAGGAATCCGTAGATATATCGCGCAAAGCCTTTTGGTGCACGATCACGTAATGTGGCCAGGTCTGGAATCAGTCCTGTGAACCAGAATACGGCAGATACGGTAAGGTAGGTATTGATGGCAAATACGTCCCACAGCAATGGACTGCGAAATTGTGGCCATGTGCCCATTGTGTTTGGGTATGGAAAGATGAAGAAGATAACCCAGGGACGCCCAACGTGTAACATCGGAAATATCGCAGCGCAACTAACAGCGACCAATGTCATGGCTTCAGCAAATCGATTGATGGCAGTCCGCCAGCTCTGATTAAAGAGTAACAGAATGGCAGAAATCAGTGTGCCGGCATGGCCGATACCAATCCACCACACCAGATTAACAATGGCAAATCCCCATCCCACCGGATTGTTTATACCCCAGACCCCGAGACCTATCCAAAAAAGATACAGCGTGCTGAGTGTCAGAATGACCAATAACAATTGGCCGATTCCAAAAGCGGCATGCCAGGGTTTGGGCATGGGTTTTTCCAGCACGATATCACTCACACTCCGGGATATGGACTCGTATGTGTGGCCCGGTTCCATCAAGGGGGCTGCTGGACTAAAGGCTGTTGTTGTATTACTCTGGGAACTCATATGTAAGCCTAATGCTCCGTAGCAAGGTTGCTACCCGAAACCAGTTCCGGGGATGGGTTGCTTAAACGTGCCAGATAGGTCGTTCTCGGACGTGTTCCGATATCCGCAATGAGACCGTAATTACGACCACTTTTCTTTGCCATTGCCACACGACTTTGTGGATCATTGATGTTGCCGAACTCAATTGCTTTTGATGGACAGGCTGCCTGGCACGCAGCCACGACTTCGCCGTCATAAATGTCACGAAATTCGCGTTTTGAGTCAATACGTGCCTGATTGATTCGTTGAACACAATAGGTACACTTCTCCATCACACCCCGGCTTCTTACTGTTACATTTGGATTCCGCATCAACTTCAATTGTGGTGTATCGTGGTCTGCATATTTGAAGAAATTAAAACGGCGTACCTTGTAGGGACAGTTGTTGGCGCAATATCGTGTTCCAACGCACCGATTGTAGACCATTTCATTAAGACCCTCTACACCATGCACGGTGGCACCTACTGGACACACTGGTTCGCATGGCGCATTTTCACAATGCATACAGGGTACTGGTTGGTGTACCACCTCCGGATTGCCATACATATCACCCTTGTAATATCGATCAATACGAATCCATAACATTTCACGGCCTTTGGCGACTTCTTCCTTGCCAACAACCGGAATATTGTTTTCTGCCTGGCAGGCTAAAGAACATACACCGCATCCGGTGCATTTGTTCAAGTCGATCGTCATGCCCCAGGCATTGCCCTCCCAAGCCTTTTCTTCCGGATTGTACATCGTATTATCCGGGCTTGGTTCGTGATGTCCCATGTGTTGGGCAAAGTCTGGTTGGTCTTTGTAAATAGAGATAGTGCCTTCACGTATCAGGTGGCGGTCTTCCGCTTTACGTGCCTGATCAATAGTGCTTTGTTCGATTTGCCAGTGCTCATCGGTGCGGGCAAGCAAAACACGGCGTCCTGTTTTAACCAGGTCGATACCGGTGGCAAACCAGGGAGAATCCGCGCTTTGTAATGTGTATGCACTGAATCCTAAATCTTTACCAACCTGACCGCATCTTTTTCTTCCATAGCCCAGGTGAACTGTTACACTTTGACGTGGATGCCCGAATTGAAGGTTAACCCCTGCCATGACGCTTTGTCCACCCAGTTTTACCTGAACCTGGTCCATGTCATTCAAATGAAGTTGCCTGGCGGTATCGGGGTGAATGCAAACAGCATTGTCCCATGTCAATAAAGTCAATGGCTTTGGCAGTTCCTGCAACCAGCCATTATTGGCAAATTGTCCATCTAGTATCGAAGGATCGGGGCGAAACACAACGTCCAATGCGCCACCTACCGGTGTGTAGGATTGCGCTGGCAAGTCTGCTCCATCAGGTGTAATTTCAATTGGAGTGTAGGCACTGCCTTCAACCACTCCTTTGCTCAGTGTAACGCGCCAGAAGTTTTCAAAGTTCTCTCCATCATAGCGTGCTGCCCACGCGTCTTTGATTATCTTGAGAGAATTCGTACCTTCACCACCCAATGCAACGTCCATTACTTCATAGGCTGTTTTGCCACCATATAAAGGTAATATCAGTGGTTGTATTACAGATAATGTGCCGTCATAACCGCGAACATCACCCCAGCCTTCCAGATAATGTGCCTCGGGAATTACCCAGTGACACAACCAGGAAGTTTCATTTTGTGCCGGGGTCAGACATACACGGAAGTTCACCTGATCTATGGCGCCTGCAAAATCCAGTTCCGCGGGAGTGTTGTATACCGGATTACCACCCAGAATGATGAGTGTTGAGACCTTGCCTGCCTGCATGTCATCGACAAGCGCACGTAAGGATGCCATATGGTCTACAGGGTCCGCTTCGACAGAATCTATATATTTTACTATGCCATCTGTAGCAGTTGCTCCTAATGTGTGATTAATCAGACATGCCAAAGCATGTACGACCGGAGGCTGATGATCACCAGCAATCACAACGGCGTGGTTTCCAGCCTGGCGCAAATCTTGCACCACAGTTTCCAGCCACTTAGAAGGGATTTTTGCTCCTGCTTCTTCTGCGGTATCTATATTAGGAATTTCCAGGCTCTGGGCAACAAGTCGTGCCAGTGTTTCAATGTCAGGATACCGCAAGTTTATTTTGTGGTCTGCCTGACCACCTGTCAGTGTTGGTGAGGACTCCGCAACATACAAGCGTGAGATATGATTTCCATTGTGATCATAATCACGGTTCTGGGCAAAATCCTGGGCATAGCGAATGTGGCCTGGTCCTGTATGTAGAAAGTCACTGTCCAGTGACAATACAACCTGTGCATTGGTTAAGTCGTACGTACAATCTGCCGCACGTCCGAAAACCATGCGGGTACCTTCATGGTGGTTGCTGTGGTTCACTGGTTCATATTGATGCCAGTGGGCTTCAGGATAGGCTTCCAGCAATAGCATTTTTTGTGATGCTAAAGTAGGTGAAGTAACCGTACCGCTT
>Ga0334884_1006634_pt1 | contig 10325 bp, 9 predicted proteins | sample GraSluR1_MG_7_FD_207215 | JGI IMG/M metagenome (GOLD analysis project Ga0334884, IMG submission 207215) | Sludge microbial communities from methane-producing bioreactor in Wageningen University, Netherlands - Granular Sludge_12_05 R1 | ecosystem: Engineered > Bioreactor > Anaerobic > Unclassified...
TCCATAATATTGTTGTATTCTTCAATAGAATGGATCCGGCCCACACACTCCTTTAAACCACTGAAAGGAAGGCTGATGGCATCCGGCGTTGTCCGGTAAATATATTCAATAGCAGCCTCCTTGTCTATGGTAAGGATCTGAATCCATTCCGCCGCTTCAGCAAGCGGATCGCTTTTCCCCATTGAATAACACAGGCGGTAGCCTGAAAAATAACTCTCCCTGACAGGAATGATCTTATCGGGCACATCCTCAGCTGCAAAATACTCCATCAGCATTCTGGCATCGGTGTTGGAAAGAAAAAGATTTCCCACACCCGATTCGGTATAACAAACTGCATCCGGGTATGGAACAAGTTCAATCCGCTGGGCGGATAACTGATGACCCGTAAATATCAGAATGGCAAAAGAGAGTAGTAGCTTATTCATAAACAGTATCTTATAGTTTATACCAAATAAATGCTACACCCGGCTGGCATCCCGGATGATCAGGCGAGTAGTCATTTTATTAATATAATAAATCCTGAAAAGTAATCGCTGGAAATCAGGAATTTTCATCCGGAAACGTATTAAAAAACGGAAATTATTGTCCGGCCTGCTATTCAAGGGATATCCGCAGATTATGCCAATTGACAGATCGCAGCCTGACGCAGATGTTACAGAAATAAAATCCATAAAATGATTAATTTCGCGGCTTAAATCTATTTCTATGCTTCGGACACATAACTGCGGAGAATTAAACCTTAATCATACCGGAAATACAGTTACCCTTTCAGGATGGGTGCAGCGTTCGCGCGACCTGGGCGGGATGACATTCATCGATCTGCGCGACCGATACGGAATTACACAACTGGTTTTCAATATGGAAACCAATGCTCCGCTTTGTGAGTCAGCCCGTAAACTCGGGCGGGAGTTTGTGATTTCTGTCACGGGCACTGTTGCTGAACGGAGCAATAAAAACCTGAAAATCCCTACCGGTGAAATCGAAATCATCGCTGATCAGTTTGAAGTGCTGAATACTTCAAAAATTCCGCCATTCACCATCGAGGACAATACCGACGGCGGAGATGAGCTCCGTATGAAATACCGCTACCTGGACCTCCGGCGGAATCCTGTGCGCGACAACCTGATGCTCAGGCACCGTATGGCTATTGAAACCCGCAACTACATGAACAACATCGGGTTTATCGAAGTGGAGACACCGGTACTCATCAAATCGACACCCGAAGGGGCCCGCGATTTTGTGGTGCCATCGCGCATAAACGAAGGTCAGTTTTATGCCCTTCCCCAGTCACCGCAAACCTTCAAGCAACTGCTGATGGTCGCCGGCTTCGACAGGTATTTTCAGATCGTGAAATGCTTCCGCGATGAGGACCTGAGGGCCGACCGACAGCCCGAGTTCACACAGATCGACTGTGAGATGTCGTTTGTAACCCAGGATGATATACTTTCCACCTTCGAAGGCCTGACCAAATACCTGTTCCGCACGGTGAAAGGCGTTGAGATAGAAGCCCTGCCCCGCATGACGTTTGCCGATGCCATGAAAAATTACGGCAACGACAAACCGGATATCCGTTTCGGGATGACCTTTGTGGAAATCACGGATATGGTAAAGGGAAAAGATTTTAAAGTATTCGATGATGCCGCGCTGGTGGCAGGAATCAATGCCACAGGATGCGCCGGTTATACCCGCAAGCAGCTTGACGCCCTCACCGATTTTGTGAAACGTCCGCAAATCGGCGCCGGAGGGTTGATTTACCTGAGGTACAACGAAGACGGCACGCTCAAGTCGTCGGTAGATAAATTCTACAATGAAGAAGAACTGAAAAAGTGGGCAGCAGCCTTTGACGCGAAGCCGGGCGACCTGATGCTGATCCTTGCCGGGGATGCCGGTAAAACCCGTAAGGCACTATCGGAATTGCGCCTTGAAATGGGTAACCAGCTTGGCCTGCGTAACCCGGAAGTGTTTGCGCCCCTGTGGGTGGTTGATTTCCCCCTGCTGGAGTGGGATGAAGAAACACAGCGTTACTATGCCATGCACCATCCGTTTACTTCACCGAAACCGGAAGATATTCCGCTGCTCGACAGCAATCCCGGCAAGGTGCGCGCCAATGCCTATGACCTGGTAATCAACGGAGTGGAAATCGGTGGAGGCTCCATTCGTATCCACAACAAAGAGTTGCAGAAGAAAATGTTCACCATCCTGGGCTTTACCGATGAGGACGCCCAGGCGCAGTTTGGTTTCCTGATGAACGCTTTTGAATACGGCGCGCCTCCCCATGGCGGTATCGCATTCGGCTTCGACCGCATGTGCTCGCTTTTCGGTGGCTCCGAAAGCATCCGTGATTATATCGCATTTCCGAAGAACAATGCCGGCCGCGATGTGATGATCGACTCACCGGCCCCGATCAAACAGGAACAACTGGATGAGTTAAAACTTAAAATCAATTTATAACTCCCCTCCGATGAAACCGGTAAAATCGTTGCTTCAGTTATCCAAATGGCTGCTGCGTATCGCATTGCTCACCTGGCTTGTGCTTCAGCACGGACAGACCATCCTTTCCCTGCAATACCAGACCCAGCCATTTTACATCGCACTTGCTTTTGTGCTGTTCGGAACACTTCTGTTTGCAGGCGGTTTCACCTCAAAACCCTCGCTAACCGTGATTTCAGCGCTGCTGCTGGTGTTATTGTTCGCCTACAGTCTCTATCTGGGATTTGTTCCAGCGGTTACCACCGGACAGGTTTTAAACCTGTTTCTGTTATCGGTCAGTATGTATTTTATGGCATCCGGGAATAAGTAGCATTTCATCTTTACAATTACCGTGCGGAAGGCATCATGAACAGCTCCAAACCTTCAGGAAGCGAAAGGGCGGGTGTATTCTTCTGTTCGCTGATCCTGTCGGTAAAAAGCGTACCTAAGAGGTGATCATATTCATGCTGAAAGATGACGGCAGTAAAATCCTCCAGCAGTTCGGTATGCCATCCACCTGTATAATCCTGGTATTCAACCATAATGGCATAACTCCGCAGCACTTCTCCCCTGGTATCCGGAATTGAAAGGCAACCTTCCCCTCCCCTGCGCTGAAGAGAAGAATAACTCAGGATGCGCGGATTAATCAGGAATTCAAAGGGGAATCCCTGTTTATCAAACCTTTGAAGCCAGAAAACATTGCGGTTAATACCTACCTGAGGGGCGGCAATGCCCACGCCGGGGTTGGCCGTATCGCGCATGGTGAGCAGCATGCGGCGGGAAAGCAGGGGAAGGAGGGAATCATCAGGACTGATATCGCGGCTTTCGGCTGTAAGCACTTCAAGATCATCCGCAGAGGTACTGAGCAACACCCGCATCATCCCGGCCGTATCCCCCGACATGATCAACGCCTGTTCGGATGCATTGAAATTCTGGCTTAAGATAGGGGCCGGAAATACTGCAAGTAATAAAATCAGTGAATACAAATAGCGCATAGGGAACATTTTTACAAAGATACGGCAACTGCAAACCGCTAAATGAATAAATCTGCCTGCAAAAGCTATGTATTTGATTTTAAACACTTCAAATAGCTTTCAGGATAATATAACTGAACCGGTGAATTGAAGAAATGTTCAGAATCTGTCCGGAAATGGAAGCGGAGAAAACCGGTTTCCGGGGGAAAAACTTATCTTTGCACCCTCAAACCATTACCCGACCATGAAAGACGACCCCTATTCGTGTGGCCTGATTAAACACTAACCTGCAAGGGGTTTGTATCTCCTTGCAGCTAATACCCGTAAGGAGAACTATCAATGGGTGAAACCGATATCACATTTTTCGAAGATCTGATCAGGGAAAAAGACTGGAGTGCCCTCAGGCATGAGCTGGAGGATATGGATCCTATCCTGATTGCCGAGATCATTGACGAGTTGCCAGAGCAGGACGACGTCATTCTGTTCCGCCTACTGCCCAGGGAGAAGGCTAAAAACACCTTTCAATACCTGGAACACGAAACGCAGGAGCAAATCATCGAAGGGCTGGCCAAAAATGTCAACCGGGTAGCAGGCCTGCTCAACGACCTGGATCCCGATGACCGTACGGCGTTTTTCGAAGAACTTCCTGGCAACATTACCCAACGGCTGATACAGCTGTTGTCGCCGGAAGAGCGGCTTATTGCCACCCGTCTGCTCGGATATCCGGAGCACAGCATCGGGAGGTTGATGACGCCCGAATTTGTTGCAGTAAAACCCGATTTTACAGTCGAGCAGGCGTTGAAACATATCCGGATGTACGGCAGGGATTCGGAAACCCTCAACCTGATTTATGTAGTTGATGAAAACTGGAAACTGATCGACGATATCCGCATCCGGGAAATCATTCTGGCCGATCCCGAACAGCATATCAGGGACCTGATGGATGAGCATTTTGTTTCGCTCAATGCCTTCGACGACCAGGAGATCGCCATACGGGTGTTTCAGGATCAGGACCGCATCGCGCTGCCGGTGATTGATTCGGAAGGCCTGCTGCTGGGCATTGTAACGGTCGATGACGTGATGGACGTTGTGGAAGAGGAAACCACCGAAGACTTTCACAAATTCGGATCATTCCAGGCAGCCATCGTCAATCCGCTGAAAGCCAAAATCTTTTTCCTTTATCAAAAGCGCATCCTCTGGCTGATCCTGCTTGTGTTTATGAATGTATTTTCGGGGGCTGCCCTGGCGACTTTCGAAGGTGTGATACAATCGGCCGTATCACTGATTTTCTTCCTTCCTTTGCTGATCGGTAGCGGAGGAAACGCCGGGGCACAGTCGGCCACCCTGATGATCCGTTCACTGGCGATCGGTGATGTGGAAACCAAAGACTGGTTCAGACTGCTGGGCAGGGAATTCCTGGTTTCCTTCCTGCTTGGGGTCACCATGGCGGCAGGCGTAAGCCTGATTGCCAGCGTGCGCGCCCCGCAACATATTGTTGTGGTTGCCGCCACCATGATTCTGGCAGTAATGTCAGGCAGCCTGATCGGCATGATCACCCCGTTTATCTTTACAAAACTGAAACTCGACCCGGCCACGGCCAGTGCTCCGCTCATCACTTCCATTGCCGATATTTCCGGAGTAGTAATCTATTTTTCAATTGCTTCCTGGTATATGGGCCTGTAAGGCCCCGCTCCTCCCCTGCCGGACCTGATTGCATTTCAGGAAGAGGAATTCATTCTGAGGGATTATCGTATTTTTGCAGCCTGATAATACAAAATATAATGAACGACTCAGTGCAATCCGGCAAGGTTCATTTCAGGTATTTTGATGTGATTATGGCACTTTTTGTAGCCATTCTCCTGATTTCCAACCTTGCCTCCACAAAAATCACCTCCCTCTGGCTTTTTACGTTCGACGGCGGAACCATCCTCTTCCCCCTCAGTTACATATTCGGGGATATCCTTACGGAAGTTTACGGTTATCAGCGCTCACGCAAAGTAATCTGGACAGGTTTCGGGGCGGCCCTGCTGATGTCGCTGGTGTTGTGGATTGTGCAGGAGCTTCCACCGGCCGAAGGATGGACCAATCAGCAAGCATACGAGTCGTTGCTCGGCTTTGTACCGCGGATCGTTCTGGCCAGCCTGGTGGCTTACTTTGCCGGCGCCTTTTCGAATGCTTACCTTATGTCGAAACTTAAAATAAGAACAAAAGGGAAGTACCTTTGGGTGCGTACCATTGGTTCCACCCTGATCGGCGAAGGTATTGACACCGCCATCTTCTGCCTGATCGCGTTTTACGGAACCATGCCCGACAGCCTGCTGATCTCAATTATTATTTCCAACTACATCTTCAAATCAGGGGTTGAAATTGTATTCACCCCCCTCACCTACCGCATCGTCGGATTTCTGAAAAAACGGGAACAGGTGGATGTATTTGATACAGGGATCAGTTATAATCCTTTCAGGTATTTTGTTAAAGAATAACAAGTTTGCCTGCTGAATGCACCATTGAATGGTTTTTGCATATCTTTGTTTAAACCCGGTTTAAAACTGACTGATCATGGGCATGATTTCGATAGAGGGTATGGAGTTTTTCTCGTACCACGGGCATTTCAAAGAAGAGCAGGTCATCGGCACCCGCTTCATCGTTGACCTGTTTATTCAGGTGGATACCAACCGTGCCGAGCACAGCGACAGCCTGCACGATACGGTTAACTATCTGTCCGTTTACCAGACCGTTAAACAGGAAATGGAGCAGAAATCGCACCTGCTGGAGCATGTGGCCCACCGTATCCTGAAAGCGGTACATGCCCGTTTCCCGGATGTGACCGATGCCGAGGTAAAAATCTCCAAGCTGAATCCTCCCCTGGGCGGCAAAATTGAACGGGTTTGTGTAACCCTGAGCAGCGATGACATTTATGAGTGAAGAGCCAGCTACCCTGAAAACCTGTCCGCGTTGCGGCAAAACCTTTGAGTGCCTGCATGCCCCGGGGTGCTGGTGTTTCGATTACAGCATCAGCCCTGAAAACCTTGAAAAATTAAAACTTGAATACAACAACTGCCTCTGTCCCGATTGCCTGCCCGCATACGGGAAAAAGAAGGATAAAGAGGCGGCAACCCCAACTGATTGATTTACCGGAATTTTTACAGGCGATCTTTTGTATTCGTATTTTTGGAATTTTTGTATATTTGCAACCCCAAAGGGTCTCGTGGCCGAGTGGCTAGGCAGAGGTCTGCAAAACCTTCTACAGCGGTTCGAATCCGCTCGAGACCTCCAAAAAGCATCTGCAAACCGGATTTGCAGGTGCTTTTTTTTACCCTAATCTCTTTTTTCGCGCTTGTACAGCGGCAGCCTGGCCTCCGCTGCAATGGCCGTGGCGGCTGCATCGCCCTCCTCGCTGAAAGGCCACACAAACAAAGCCTTCAGCGGGTGCTGCTGTCTGATCTTTTCAATGGATTCCAGCGCAAGGCGGAGGGCAAGTCCCTGCCGGCGGTATTCCTCAAGTACAGTTGCCGAGCATAGGTAGAGGGCTTCCAGCGGCTTATCTGTCGGAGTAAGGTCAACCAGCTGCTTTTCGTTGATTTCCGAACGGATAAACCGCTGCATCAGCGCAAGCGTGGTGGGGATGACCAGCACCCAGGCCACCGGTCCGTTCTCATCGGAATGCTCCGCAAATGTGGCCGGATGCAGACGCAGAAGATGCCGCATTACCTTTTCATCCACATCCAGCTGTTCAGGGTCGTTCTTCACGGCAAAAACCTGATCAATCAGCTGCATCATTCTCCGGTAATTCTCTGAAACCATATGCTCATCCCTTTTTAGTTCAACAAAGGAGAAATGCTCAGTCCTGCATTTGACAGGCAGGACGATCGGTGCCCAAAAGTACAGAAAAAGGATGCAAAACAGCGGGTGGGAAAATTCCGGAATAATTTAAATTGCCCTACTTTTGCCGCGATTATGGAACTGCTTACATTATTTCTGCTGGCCTTAAGCCTTTCTTTTGATTCGTTTGCCGTATCGGTAAGCAGCGGACTGATGCTGCCCGGTATCCGGTTTCCGAAAGCGGTTATCATTGCCCTCAGCCTGGCTTTTTTTCAGGCGTTTATGCCACTGCTCGGCTGGACCGCCGGCACAGGCATCCGCAACTACCTGGCCGACTACGACCATTGGATTGCCTTCGGGCTTTTGTCACTCCTGGGTATTAAAATGATCACGGAAAGCCTGAAAGCGGATGAAGAAAGGAACGGGTTCAATCCCTTAAAGCCGGCAGTGCTGCTGACCATGTCGCTGGCAACCAGCATCGATGCCTTTGTAGTAGGGATCAGTTTTGCCCTGATCGAAACACCAGAAACCCCGGTTTGGCTGGCGATACTTATTCCGGTGCTGATGATAGGAAGCGTCACCTTCATCATGTCGATGCTGGGCATTCTTTTCGGAAAAAAAGCAGGAAGCAGGCTCGGGAAACGGATGGAGCTGCTGGGAGGTATAATCCTTATCGGTATTGGATTAAAAATACTGACAGAACATCTAGGGTTTTAGCACAAGGACCACAGCTAAAGGCTTGCCGTAAGGTCATTATCACACAATTCCTGCAAATCCGAAATCCGAAATCCGAAATCCGAAATCGCAATTCCGTATCTTTGCACCCTTAAAAATAAAAACTGCCACGGCATGAGCGACAGCAAAACTGTATCGGAAAACACCGGCGAAAACAAGACCCCGGCAAACTTTATCCATGCGATGATTGAAGAGGATATCCGCAACGGCAAGAACGGCGGGCGTGTACACACGCGTTTTCCACCGGAGCCCAACGGATACCTGCACATCGGACATGCCAAGTCGATCTGCCTGAATTTCGGAACTGCCCTGAAATACAACGGAAAATGCAACCTCCGTTTCGACGATACCAACCCGGTAAAGGAAGATGTTGAATACGTGGATTCCATCCGTTACGATGTGCACTGGCTGGGTTTCGACTGGGAGGGACGTGAGTTTTACGCCTCCGATTATTTCCCGATGCTGTATGAATTTGCCGAAAAGCTGATTCTGAAAGGGAAGGCTTATGTATGCGACCTGACGGCAGAACAGATTGCCGAACAGAAAGGAACGCCTACCCGTCCGGGTCAGGAAAGCCCCTACCGCAACCGCACACCGGAAGAAAATCTGGACCTTTTCCGCAGAATGAAAGCCGGCGAATTCCCCGACGGCAGCCGGGTACTCCGGGCCAAAATCGATATGGCTTCGCCCAATATGCACATGCGCGATCCCATTCTCTACCGCATCATCCACACCGAGCATCACCGCACCGGAAACCAGTGGTGCATCTATCCCATGTACGACTTTGCCCACGGGCAGAGCGACAGCATCGAAGGCATTACGCACAGCATCTGCACCCTTGAGTTTGAAGTTCACCGTCCGTTGTACGACTGGTGTATTCGCGAACTGGAGATTTTCGCCCCGCAGCAGATCGAGTTTGCCCGCCTCAACGTGACCTATACGGTGATGAGCAAGCGTAAGCTGCTTGAGCTGGTTAAAAACAATTATGTAAGCGGCTGGGACGACCCGCGTATGCCGACCATTTCGGGGCTTCGCCGCAGGGGATATACACCTGAATCCATCCGTAATTTCTCCGATCTGGTAGGTGTTGCCAAGCGCGAAAATGTGATCGATGTGGGGCTTCTGGAATTCTGTATAAGGGAAGACCTCAACAAGAAAGCCCAGCGGGTGATGGGAGTGCTCAATCCCGTGAAACTGATCATCGACAACTATCCTGAGGGACTGACCGAGGAGATGCCGGCTGTAAACAATCCGGAAGATCCGGAAGCAGGCACCCGTAAGGTACCTTTTACCAGGGAGCTGTACATCGAACGCGAAGATTTCATGGAAGATCCGCCTTCAAAATTTTTCAGGCTGGCTCCCGGGCGCGAGGTCAGGCTGAAATATGCCTACATCATCAAATGCGAGTCAGTGGTGAAAGATCCGGTAAGCGGAGAAATAACGGAGATACACTGCACCTACGATCCCGAAACCCTGAGCGGAAGGCCCGAAAGCAACCGCAAAGTAAAAGGAACGCTGCACTGGGTTTCCGCCGCACACGCCGTTGAAGCGGAAATCCGGCTTTACGACCGTTTGTTTATGTCGGAAGATCCCGAAGATGTGCCGGAAGGGGAGGACTACAAGAAAAACCTGAATCCGGATTCACTGAAAGTGATCAGGGGTTATGTTGAACCCTTCGCTGCCAATACGAAACCCCTGGATAAATTCCAGTTTGAACGCCTGGGTTACTTCTGCGCCGACAGCGATACAACGGCCGCGAAACCCGTTTTTAACCGCACCGTTGCGTTAAAAGATTCCTGGGCAAAAGCAAAAAGTTAAAATTTTAGTGAACTTTTTGCCTGAAAATTTGCACAGGCAAATAACATTTTACTACTTTTGCAGCCCGATTACTGACCTATGGTGTAATTGGCAACACGTCTGACTCTGGATCAGAAGAGTCCAGGTTCGACCCCTGGTAGGTCAACACAGTCGAAAAGCAGTCACAAATCAGTGGCTGCTTTTTTTATATGTTTTTAAACCGGATAATGCTGATCCGATTACTCATAGTCCCAGCGTCCATTTCCAGGCAGGAACAATTTTTATCTCCAGGCCATTTTCGGTCAGATTAAATTCTTCACTCATAGTAACAATCAAACCCTCTTTTAGTCCGAGTTCCATCATACACGCTTTGAGCGAAATTATTTCGCGATTCCGGGTAATCGGATCCTGAAGACTGTAACAAACCTGTATCAAGTGCGGATTTGCTGGATTTATCAGAAAATCGGTTTCCTGATCGCGTTTGGTCTTATAATACCATATTTCATGACTGCGTCTTTTGAGTTCCAG
>Ga0334884_1006635_pt1 | contig 10325 bp, 7 predicted proteins | sample GraSluR1_MG_7_FD_207215 | JGI IMG/M metagenome (GOLD analysis project Ga0334884, IMG submission 207215) | Sludge microbial communities from methane-producing bioreactor in Wageningen University, Netherlands - Granular Sludge_12_05 R1 | ecosystem: Engineered > Bioreactor > Anaerobic > Unclassified...
CCGGAAAGCCTGGAGGCGCTTGTGCCGCACTACCTGAACGCTGTGCCTATGGACCCATTTCGCTCAGAGCAACCTGTAGAGTATTTCGTATCGGATAAGGGCGCCATCCTCTATGTTTTTTCAAGCGAGCGCCGACAGGAAGAAGTAGCGTCATACAGAGCCGAAGGCGACATGGCAGCCCTGGAAGATTTACTGACAGACAAAAAACGCATGGGGACTGCGTTTCGTTTTGGCGAATACTTGTATGACTATAACTATAACGACAACATCGAGAACCAAAATCAGTAGGCACGCCCTCCGGGGTGCTGTGTTGGGGGTGCTACTTTTCCCGGGGTGGTGGTCGTTGGCCTTACCCCGCGTTACGGCGCTGTAATCGCTCCGCGATAGAAAACAGATAAAGGCAAACGCATCTTACACCGTCATGCCCACGCAGGTGGGTATCCAGAAGGAATGTGACTTGGTATTGTCTCTGCTGGCACGCCCTCCGAGGTGCTGTGTTGGGGGTGGCGATGTCCCGGGGTGGCGGTCGTTGGCCTTACCCCGCGTTACGGCGCTGTAATCGCTCCGCGATAGAAAACATCATTATGTGTTTATCTAGTAATAATATGTATGACTAATCCTGTCATGCCTGCAACTTACCCCAGCGAGGTGCGTAGCCATCACGAAATCTATGATCACATACACCTACTCATCCCTATCTTTTTCATAAAATCTGCGTTCATCAGCGTAATCTGCGGATAACGATCTGGATTCCTAACGATGGCACGCCCTCCGAGGTGCGTTGTTGGTGGCGCTACTTTTCCCGGGGTGGCGGCCGTTGGCCTTACCCCGCGTTACGGCGCTGTATGACAAAACAGGTAATCCCGTAAGCACTTGAGGTTCAACAGGTTTATATGGCGCGCCCGGTGCGACTCGAACGCACGACCCCTTGCTCCGGAGATATATACGAGTTAACCAGCACTGTATTACACGAACTTGTAAGTCTGTATAAAACAACTATTTACCATGAACACACACATAAGCAGGCACAACATGTACTGCATGACATAGCAGCTTGTTGCACCTCATTGCCGTATATTACGGGAAGTACGTCGTCAAGTCAAGATAAAAAATCGCATGCTATTTCACACCAAGTATACATCCCAACCCGGTTTGTCCTATCGCGTCAACGCCCCATCCAAGCAATCTCACACTCGAATGGAGCATCATATGACCGGATCAATCCAGCCAGTACATTCTACATCAACCCTTGATCTTTCAGGTACTGTTGCGCGTCGTCAATCCGCTTTTTTCTGCGTCTGGACGGCTGGCCCTTGGCCGGGCTGTTCACCGGCGTCTCCATCTTCGCCCTGGCGACTTCTGTCCCAAATGCGTCCAGCGCTTCTGCGGTGGTGTAAATTGTCTTGCCAAAGCGCTTGTGCTCCAGCAACACACCATCAATCCCTTTCACACACCATCTGTACAGTGTAGATGGGTGCGGGTGCCGACCCTGGTTTCCCGGCAGCAACCGTGCTGCATTTGCCAGGGTCATGTAATTACCATTCATCACTATTGTGTATCTTTCAACGTGATGCCAATGAAGGGTGATACCCAATCAACAGGATTGGGCTACACAAAGGTGCCTACAGGGGGCACAAATTCTCTACGATTTCATATCAATCTTTGGCCTTTCACTTTCGGTTCACCTGTCCAGCCCATCTGGACAGGTCTGTAACAGTATCTACCACCGCATGCCTCACTGCGCCATCATGCGCGCACCGGCTGCTTGCGTATCGCTCTGTGACGATGGCAAGGTGTTGACCAGGTAGTAGTATTTCGATGGACCGCGTTGCTTGCAGCCTATCTTGAGTCCATTCCCAAGGTCTTTATCCTTGAATCGGCACAGCAATTTCCCAAGTGACTGGTGCTCACCCAACTTGGTGTTGGTACTCAACAAGGATCGGAACGATTGCAGGTCGCTCGCTATCATACGCAGTATGTTGCTGGCAGTGAGCTCCTTGCCGTTGTTGGTCCGATGCCACACTTCCTGCAATGCGCGTATGGCCGCGCTCTCATCCTGGAACTTGGTATATGAACCTGAGGTATGATCAACTGTCTGTAGATGTGGTATGTTTGGCCTGGATACCGACCACCCAATCGCCGCCATACGTCTTCTGTGAGGAGGCAGGAAGCTCAGCGTCTAGTGCTGCACCTATAGGTTATGACGTGATGCAGATAGGTTTCCGAGGAAGAACTCACAAAACCTATCCCCTCTAAGTCATTGGAAACAAAGGAGATGTTGGTTTTGTGGCTTTTTTCCTCTAAACTTCGATCATTCTCCGCACAAACTTTTTTTAGTACGGCGTAACCACATGTTCTGCTTCTTTCCAAAAACAACTTACCTATTATATAAATTGCAATACTATTACTATATATATAATGGAGAGTGGTGAGAAAGGAAGCCGAGGACGTCTACCTGAAGGGATAGCGACAGATCACCTAATCATCAATACACAGCAATCACCGCCACTCCACTTAACACTCCAGAAAAAATACCTTGTACACAACAGTGAGTGTCCATCTATCAGTATTATACATAGTAAGCAAAGATTGAAAAGAGGTAAAGAAATCGGTACAATCGCCCTCATGTAAAAGTAAGACGGTTCTGACAGGCATCGACCAGATATTTGTGGGTGGGTATTGTCGGGATAAGGGCTGGATCGGACTGGGGAAATACAGCTATGAGCAACCTATTCTTTGAGAAACCCGTACTCAACTCTCCCTATGATTATCCGCAGCGCCACTGGGAACTGGATGAGCAAGGCCAACCTACACAGCACATCATCAATGCGCGACGCCAGGCCCGGTATGTAACACCGATTCCAAAACCTCGTAAGCAACGAGGCGCGCCAAGCCAACAAGACCTGTTGTTTGACGAGGGATTAGGCCTTTCCACCCAGGAACAGCAATACCAGAAGACCGCCGAGTACATCAATGCACTGCGCGAACACGTAGATCGCTGGCGCGAATTGCCCAACCCATCTACGTGGAATGTCACACCAGAGACCACCAGGCTCCTGCAACATTGGCGCCATCACAAGTTCAATAGCATCCGCCCATTCTTCTGTCAGCTTGAGGCGGTCGAAACAGTGATCTGGCTCACAGAAGTAGCTCCGAATGCGGGCAAAGTTGGGCAGAACTTCCTTGAACACCTGGCCAACGCCAATAACGATGCCAATCCAGAATTGATGCGCCTTGCCTTGAAACTAGCCACTGGCGCTGGCAAGACTACAGTCATGGCGATGATCATTGCCTGGCAAACGGTCAATGCAGTGCGCCGTCCCAACAGCAAACGCTTTACCCGCGGTTTTCTCATCGTCACCCCCGGTCTGACCATCAAGGACCGCTTACGGGTGCTCCAGCCCAACGATCCTGACAGCTATTATCATAACCGCGAACTCATTCCCAACGATATGATGTTTGATCTCGAACGGGCAAGGATTGTCATCACGAATTACCACGCCTTCAAATTGCGCGAGCGTTTGAGCTTGTCCAGTGGAGGCCGTGCCCTGCTTCAAGGCCGGACAGGACCCGAACTCAATACCCTCGAAACTGAGGGACAGATGCTCCAGCGTGTTATGCCCGAACTCATGGGCATGAAAAGCATTCTCGCATTGAACGATGAAGCACACCACTGCTACAGGGAGAAACCGGGGGAAGAAGAAGAGGCTGATCTGAAAGGCGACGACAAGAAAGAAGCCGAGAAGAATCGGGAAGCCGCGCGTCTATGGATTTCCGGTCTTGAAGCCGTGAATCGCACCATCGGTCTTTCCCGCGTACTCGATCTCTCCGCCACGCCTTTCTTCCTGCGTGGCTCTGGTTATGCAGAGGGCACGCTTTTCCCCTGGACCATGACGGACTTCTCCCTCATGGACGCCATCGAATGCGGTATCGTGAAATTGCCCCGCGTACCTGTTGCGGATAATATCTCAGGGGGCGACATGCCGAAGTTCCGGAACCTGTGGGACCACATCGGGAAAAAAATGCCCAAGAAAGGCCGGGGAAAGGCTGCCACACTGGACTCACTGGCCATCCCATTGTTGCTAAAAACCGCACTGGAAGCACTCTATGGACACTACGAAGAGACCTTTCATCTCTGGAAGAACGAAGGTCTCAGTGTGCCCCCCTGCTTCATCATCGTCTGCCAGAACACTTCGATATCCAAGCTTATCTATGACTACATATCAGGATTTGAGTATCCCCCGTCTGAAGATGGTAGTGTGCCGCCACCCTTCTTGGGTACTTTTCGCCTCTTCTCCAATTACGACGAACACGGCAACCCCATCTCCCGTCCCCGAACGTTGCTGATCGATAGCGAGCAACTCGAATCGGGCGAACCGCTTGACAAGACATTCCACGAGGCCGCCTCAGGCGAGATTGACCAGTTTCGTAAGGAAATATTCGAGCGTGGCGGAAAAATGGCAGACGACCTCCGTGCAGGCAAAGTACTAAGTGATACCGCCTTGCTTCGTGAGGTGATGAACACCGTTGGCAAAGAAGGTCGCCTCGGCGACTCCATCCGGTGCGTCGTCTCTGTCTCCATGCTTACGGAAGGGTGGGACGCGAGCAACGTCACCCACATTCCCGATTTCATTGTGCTCATAGATGACGGCAATGGACCAGACGATCCGCTCCATCTCATCGTAGAGATCAAGGGCTACAGAGGTGAGGACGCTAAAGATAAGAAGTCTACTATGGAAACCTACTGGATTACAGGCGTGAACAACCACAAGCAATATGGACGCTGGGCCTTCGCCGAGTTCTGCGATGTCTATAGCATGCAGGCCGACTTCGCAGAAAAGGTCGAGGCCGAGTTTGAGAAGATGATCGAAGCTTTAACAGGTGAAGAGGTATTGGGTACATGAAACTACTGACAGGTGGTTCTTCATTGGACGAAAAACTGGTAAATTTGGTCAAGTCCTATGACAACATCGCATTTGCCGTTGCCTGGGCGGGCAAGGGCACGCAAACATATAAAGCGCTCCTGGACCACCGCGCCAAAATACGTTATGGGATCATCGGCACCCATTTCTACCAGACTCATGCCAATGTCCTAGATGAATTTATCGGGAGCAAGCAAGTCCGATTCGTACTCCATTCTCATGGCGTTTTCCACCCAAAGGCCTTCTTGTTCTGGAGCGAGGATCGCTGGGAATTGTGCGTGGGCAGTGCAAATCTCACTAAGGGAGCTATGGGACTGAACCAAGAGCTGGTGCTCCACGTCACTTCAGATTCAGGAAGTCAAAGTGTTCGACGTGATCTCCTACGGCAAATTGAAGAGTACTGGAAGATAGCCGAGATTATCACGAAGCAAGATGCTACGGCCTATCGTGCGCTCTGGAGTGTCCAGCAAAGAAAGAGGGAGACCACAGCCACCAAACACTGGACTCGATCGAAGTCAATACCGTCGATCCGAGTTGAGATCATGTTCATGTCTTGGGAAGACTTTGTTCGTGATGTAATCGCCGAAGATACGGAATTCTTCACAAAACGCTGTACCCAGATCAAAGATGCGAGAGAAGCGTTCAGAAGCCAAAAGTCCTATGCTAAGATGGATTTAGACACCCGAAAAATGATCGCTGGGCTTCCAAATCCAACTTACCCCTATTGGGCTTGTTTCGGGAGCATGAAGGGTGCCGGGCACTTCAAACATGCCATTATTGATAAAGTAGACGGGCTGTCACATGGTTTAGATGCCATACCCTTGGATGGGCCGGTTACCGAATCTATGTATCTGACTTACATCGAAGCCTTCAGGAAAGCTATACCGGAAGTTAAGGATGGCATCGGCACAGCAACCCGCCTGCTAGCAATGAAGAGACCAGATTTTTTCGTTTGCTTGGACAATGCCAACAAGAGCAAGCTTTGCAAGGCATTCGGGATTGCTGCTCATGGAATGGACTACCAACGCTACTGGGACGAAATCCTGACTCGCATCTATGATTCGGTCTGGTGGAATGCTCCGTACCCAGAGGACGATTCAGAAAAACTAATCTGGCGTGCACGCACTGCCATGCTCGACGCGCTCTATTATGACCCCAAGTAAAATCACGATTTTATCGCTGCACCTTTTGAAAGTACAATCAAAGCATTAAATTAGCGAATGCTGTATGAGAAAAATAGTTTGATGATTAGGTCAATGAAATAAGTAAAATAGCAAACCTATAATAGGGCATATAGTAACTATGCACCAACTGCATAAACTAATGTCGCACTGTCGATGGGGGGTATCGTATGACCATTTTGTTGACATCACCAAAATGGTTGAACTTGGCTCTGGCAGCAGGCAGGAAAGGACAAACCGCAGAGGCACAGTGTTCACAAAGAGTGTATTACCATTGGTTATTCTCCTCTCAATGTCCTCTGTTCCTCAGTGGTGAACAGCAAGGCATACAATCATGAATGAACTCACCAGAAAGCGTTTGGAATTGCTGGTAAATTTCAATGTGCCTCTGCTCAGGGACGGTCTAAAGCGGATGCTTAACAGAAAATGAACAATCACAGAGGCACAGCGTTCACAATGAGTGAACTTCCACTGGTTTTCTCTTCTCCATGTCCTCTGATCTTCTGTGGCGAACATCAAGGCGCACAGCAGGGATTCTGATTCATCGGGAAGTATACGGCCATTGGCCAGCCACTCAGTGATCAGCTGTTGGGTACCGAATTTGTTCTTTTCGCGTAACAGAACGGGAGGTACTGTGGGTAGGTTTGGTGATCTTTTTTGTCTTATCTGAGCATGATTTTGGGCCTGTATTTGTCATTGTATTGCATCTCCTTGCACATTTCAGGGTATTATACCCGAAAATGGGTTATTTTGATCGCACTGTATGACAATACAGGTAATCCCGTAAGCACTTGGGATTCAACAGATAATAGAAATGGTCGGGGTGAGAGGATTCGAACCTCCGATCTCTTGGCCCCCAGCCAAGCGCCTTAAACCGGACTAGGCCACACCCCGACCGAAAACAGGAAAGCTTTATTTGACGGAATCCAGCAGGTTAAGCATGTCACGCACATTTTTATCGATATCATCCAGCCGGTTGATGATATCCTGATTGGTGCGTGGTCGCCCTTCGCCGTGTATTTCCTGGGCAATGCGTATGCGTACACCTTCCAGGGTCATTTTTTCATGACGAATCAGGTATTTTATGCGGCGAATAATTTCCAAGTCCGCCTCAGTGTAAAACCTTCGTCCCGTACGATTCCGTTTGGGTTTCAAATGTGTAACTTTATCTTCCCATTGCCGCAGTAAATAGGGCGGAACGCCGGTGATTTCACTGGCTTCGCTGATTCCATACTTGCGGTTTGGAGATGATTTCATGTTACTGTAATTTCGGTGGTTAAATCAAGTAGGTGCAAAAAAATGTTTCTTTTACAGCTTTTACTGCTTCAATAAGCGTTCAGGCATTGTATAAGAGAATAGCATACTTTATAATGAATTAAAATAGTCGATTGCAAATTGAAGTAAAGTAAAGGGGGTTCAAATAATGAATAACCTGAAGTTGGGTTTTATCGGAAGTGGTTTTATCGCAAAATTCCAGGCAACTGCCATGCGTATGGTGCGTGGTGTGGAGCTGGCCGGTGTGTATTCTCTTGATGGTGCTGAGGCACTTTCTGTATGGGCACAGGACTGTGGTCTTGGACGCTGCCAGGTTTTCCCGAACATTCAGGAGCTTTGCAAGAATGTCGATGCCGTAGCCATATTCGCCCCGAATTTTGCGCGTGTGGAACACATGGAGGCGGTTGTAGATGCGGTCAAAGCTGGTGCGAAACTCAAGGGCATAATATGTGAAAAGCCGTTGGGGCGTACGGTGGCTGAAGCGGAACGTATGGTTGCCTTGGCTAAAGAGATTGGGGTACCTACTTCCTATTTTGAAAATCAGTTGCACATGAAATCTGTAAAGTCGATACGGTTGCAATTGCAGCCACAGCAAGCTGTTATGGGGCCGGTAACCCTGGCTCGATGTTCTGAAGAACATGCCGGACCACATCGCGGTTGGTTCTGGGACCCTACCCGTCAAGGGGGTGGTGTATTGGCTGACATGGGATGCCACAGCATTGCTGTTGCCTGGTATTTGCTGACTCCGCATGGAAAGCCGCTTGATTTTCTCAAGCCCGTGTCTGTTAATGCAGATGTCGCGTTATTGAAATGGGGTACACCCCATTATCGCCAAAAACTGCTGACCAGTATGGGGGTGGATTACAGCAAGAATCCCGCGGAAGACTTTGCCACAGGTATAGTAACCTTCCAGAATCCGGATACCGGGCAATTGGTCAAGGCACAGTTTGCGAATTCCTGGATGTTTGACAAGCAGGGGCTGCGCCTCTTCATGGATGGACTGGGACCTGGTTATGCCTTCGAGATGAACTCATTGATATCACCTCTTGAAATTTTTATTGGTGATGAGGCCGCTGAAGCTGTCGCGGATGCAGAAACAGCTTTGGAAAAGTCTACTGCCAGCCGAGGCCTGTTGTCTGTTATCCCCAATGAGGCTGATTTGTATGGCTACATAGATGAAATTGAAGATGCAGTGCAAGCATTTCAGTCAGGCAGAGATGGGTTGACTAACCTGGAATATGGCCTTGAAATAACCAAGTTGTGCCAGGCTGCCTACATGTCTGCGGAACAAGGTCGTACAATTGACCTGACCACAGATGAAACACAACAGGCGTTGAAAAGCTATGTTTCTCTCATAGCGCAGGGTAGAGGTGCGGAAGTACTTCAAGTTTTGTAAGTACCGCATCTTTGTTAAAAGTGCCAATCAGAAAAGGTCATTTTAGTTGTAAATAAAAATCAGCCACAAACAGTACTTGAATTTATGTGCTGCTTGTGGCTGTATGTTTTCTCTGTAATTTTAACAGGTAGAGGTCCTGAAGCCGTGTTATGCTGTGTCTTCCACTTCATCCAATAATGCTGTTTCGATGGCACGTACTACTTCAGGGTCTTTGGGTTTTGTCCGGGGATCAAATCTTGCAATGACATTGCCCTGTCGGTCGAGCAAAAATTTTGCAAAATTCCATCCAATTTCACCGGCAAATTCTTTGTTGGTTTCTTCTTCGGTCAGAAAAGCATACAAAGGCGCTATGTCGTCACCCTTCACTGAAATTTTTGAAAACATATCAAATGTCACATTATATTCAGTTTCACAAAAGAATTTAATTTCTTCATCGCTGCCCGGCTCTTGACCCATAAAATTATTCGCAGGGAACCCGAGAATAACAAAGCCCTTTTCTTTATAACGATCATACAGGGCTTGCAGCTCTTCATATTGTGGTGTCAGTCCACATTTCGATGCGACATTGACGATCATAACTACTTTTCCCTGGTATTCAGCCAAGTCAACTTCTTCGCCTTCAATGTTATTGACTGTAAATGATAATGGATTTTCGATCTTTTTATCCTCTTTGTCGGTTGATTCTGCTGCATGTGCTGCGATACTCAACATCCCAATGGTGAATAAAAGCGCAACCCCTAACGAACTTGATATAATCCAATGCAATGTCGTTGTCCTCCAAATGGTTATCGATATCATGCTAAAATAATTCTGAATTCAGTATTTTATTTCACTAAACAAATCTATTTAGTAAATAATTCATCGCTTCAACAGCATTGTCTCGTGTACGAACCGAATAATTAGAAAAACCAACCGTGGATTGGCCCATTGCAAGTCAATTACGTTACATTTACGTTTGAGTAACACCGAAATGGAGTTGAACACAATTTTAATGGAAGCACCAACTTGTATTGCCAGGATTATCGCGTATCTCAGGAATCAACACCTCACCCTGGGAACCGCGGAGTCTTGTTCCGGCGGCCTGATTGCGCATATGCTGACCAATGTATCCGGTGTGTCCGATGTGTATGAAGGCGGCGTGGTTACCTATAGTAACGCGTTAAAATCCAAGCTACTTGGTGTTTCAGAAACGACTTTAATCCGGGAAGGTGCCGTGAGTGCGGCTGTGGCCCAAGAAATGGCTGCTGGAGCCTTGGAGGGTCTGGGGGTGGACTGGGCACTGGCGGTTACCGGGATAGCAGGCCCATCAGGAGGTACGCCAGAAAAGCCGGTAGGTCTGGTGTATATGGCGGTGGCAGGACCCGATACGCTAATTGTCAGGCGGCACGTGTTCAATGGAAATCGGGAGTCAATCAAATTACAAACTGCGGAAGCAGCTTTAACCTTGTTGTGGGAGTCTTTTAAATAATGAGTGCAGGTTTTGCCCATTTACATGTTCATTCAGATTATAGTGTACTAGATGGTGCATGCAAAATATATGAGTTGCTGGAC
>Ga0334884_1006637_pt1 | contig 10321 bp, 4 predicted proteins | sample GraSluR1_MG_7_FD_207215 | JGI IMG/M metagenome (GOLD analysis project Ga0334884, IMG submission 207215) | Sludge microbial communities from methane-producing bioreactor in Wageningen University, Netherlands - Granular Sludge_12_05 R1 | ecosystem: Engineered > Bioreactor > Anaerobic > Unclassified...
AAATACGCCGAGGGTTTGATCGCTGGAGCCGTCGCGCTTGCGGGGGATGTGGCGCGCGAGGCGGGTGTTGAACTGGAGGTGCCCATGGAAATGCAGCCTCAGGCAACCGGGCAGAATCCTGTTGTCGGACTTCTGGTGTTCGGCATTTTTGCGGGGTTGATTGCCTTGTTGGTTGTGGCGGCAAAAAAGGGGTGGATCAAGTCAACAGGCTCATCAGCCGGATCAAGGTCGGGCGGCAGGTTCAGTGGCGGCTCCGGGGGAGGCAGCAGCTTTGGCGGCGGCAGTTCCGGCGGTGGCGGGGCAAGCCGGGGCTGGTGAGCGGTTTTGTGCCTGTGTAGAGAGCCGAAAACTGCTTTTTACTTGTATGGAGAGATGTGGTAACATAGCTCTTGAACATGTGGCTTTTTTGGCGGGGTTGTGTGGACCTGGGTTCCCCTATGATCCACGAGCCGGGACGGGAGGTTGGGTATGAAGAAATTGTGCATGTTGTGCGTTTTCCTTGTCGCATCCGCTGTGCAGGCGTCCATCGTCTTTAACGATTCAACCGGGGATATTGACGCGGGCCTGGCAAATGGAGCCGGCACACTGGATATCGTGAGCGTGGAAGTGTCTCACACCTCTTTCGATGTCGTATTTTCTCTCACGGTCAACGGCAATGTGGCCACGACCGATTGGGGCAAGTTCATGATCGGCATTGCGACCGGCGGGGCAGGCACGACTTCGGGCAATGGGTGGGGGCGACCCATCAGTCTCGATTCGCCCATTGGCGGGATGGATTTCTGGGTCGGATCGTGGGTGGACGGCGGAGGCGGGGCGCAGCTGTGGAGTTACAACAGCGGCACGACTTCGTGGGATGGGCCGGGTGCGCTGGCGGCCTACTCGTTCAACGGTGATGCGCAGAGCGTCCTGACTTATACCGTTTCGCGCGCAACACTGGGCCTTACAGGCAACGACACCTTCTACTTTGATGTCTATTCATCGGGCGGCGGCGCCGGTGATTCAGCCATAGATTCGCTGTCGAACCCCAATATCAGTGTCACGGCCTGGGACCAGGCCTACACGTCGTCAGAAGCCACCGGGCTCAGCATGTATGCCATCCCGGAACCGTCTGCCATGGCGTTGTTCGGAATGGGGGTCCTGGTCGGCTTGGGGCTATTGCATCGCACGCGATTCGTATGATTTGGCGCCCGGCATGACTCGAAGCAATCCGCGCGCCGAGACGACCCGGGGAGTATCAAGAGGCAAAAGCCACCTGTTTCGTTTTCTTGTTTTCTGCCTTCCGCTGTGTGTTTTTGTCCTCGCCGAGATGCTCCTGCGACTCCTTGGTTTCGGCGGCTATCCCGCTTTTCTGCGCGAGGCAGGCCGCTTGTCCTCCGGGGAGACCTTGTGCCTTGTAGAACCGGCGGCTTCCAAACCCTATTTCTTTGCCAACCCCACTCGCCCGGGATATGCGGACCAGACCACGTTCGTCATGCCCAAACCCGCCGACACGGTGCGCATCTTCCTGGTTGGAGAATCTGCGGCGAAGGGATATCCCCAGCCGCGGAATCTCGCCATGTCATCATTCCTGCAGGCGATGCTGGCCGACGTCTTGCCCGGCCGGAACGTCGAAGTCATCAACATGGGCACCACGGCTGTTGCCAGCTTCCCCCTGGTATACATGGTCAAAGACGCGCTGAAATTCGATCCGGATCTCTTTGTCTTCTACCTGGGCAATAACGAATTCTTTGGCGCCTATGGAACAGCCTCACTGAATGCAGTCGGAACCATGTCGCCTCGCGTGCTGCGGGTGTGGCGTGCGCTGCGCGGTCTTGCCGTCACGCAAGCGCTCGGTTCGTGGCTGCATGGTCGCCCGCAGGAAAACCGCACGTTGATGGAAGAGATGATCGGCCGCATTGTCATCGGCAAGGATTCGCCGCTGCGAAAAGCGGCCGCGCGCAACCTGGCTGTCAACCTGGGTGCCATGCTGGACCATCTTGATGCCGCCAGCGTGCCGGCGATTGTTTGTACGACCGCAGGCAACGAAGCGGGCCTTGCGCCCCTCGGTGGTGACGTTTCGGGCGAGACGAATTCGTCGGCACGTGCATTATTTCTGCGGGCGCAGGAACTGCTCACCCAGGGTGACCGCGAAGCGGCGAAAGCGACTTTTCTTGCTGCGCGGGACGCGGACACCATGCCCTGGCGTCCGACTTCCGCGACGGAGGAAGCCGTTCGTGAAGCGGCCCGGCAAGCCGGTGCTGTGTTCTGCGATGTGGCCGAAATTCTGCGGTCCGAGAGTCCGGATGGAGTGATCGGATGGGAGTTTATGGACGATCACGTTCATCTCTCGCTAAAGGGACAGGCACGTGTCGCACAAGCCATAGCGGAGGCCATGACCGAATTGCCGCCGCCATGGCGCATTTCCCCGGAAGCGCTGGAGGGATTGGCAGACTGGAAGACCCACGCTCAACGATTGGGAGCTAATTTCTATGATGATTACCGGGTGAAGCACACCTTGCGGGTCCTGTTCGGGGTTGATTTCATGAAGCGCGCGAGTCCTGAGGCTTTCGAGCGATACAAGAGGGCGTGTCGGCAAGCGGAAGCCGGCATGTCGCCTGCCGTGCTTGCCGCTGCACGGGAGTGGCAGACCATGCGTCCGCACGCCGGAGGGCTTCGTCCTTTGACGGCGATGGTCGCACGCGTTCTGTTACAGGAGAACAATACCGCCGAGGCGTTATGGCTTTATGAAATAGCGCAGCGCCAGGTGCCGGAATACACATCGTGGTACATCGAGTATGTCTATTTTGCGTTGGCCTGCCGCGAGAGATTGGCGGGCGGATTGTCGGAGGGTGAGCGGGAGGCCGCCATGCGCGCGATTGCGCAGGGTGAGTTTCTGCTGGCGCATGGCGATGCAGAATCCGGGCTCACGGAACGCTACGTGGGGCGCCTGCATCAATTGCGAGGTGAATGGAGGGAAGCCATCCCTTTCCTGTTGTCCGCGCGTTCCCGTTTGACAGCCGAAGATCGCGTCGCCTGCGATCATGCATTGATCGTCTCGTATGCAAAGACCGGGCAACAGGAAGAAGCACTTGCCCTGGCCGATGAGGGCGTACGGGCGGGCATGCGTTTTGAAGACATTTATCGCAGGTTGCGCGCAGAAGTCCAGAGCGGGCGGTGGAACAGATCTCCTGCATCGCATCAAAATGCAAATGACCTGTAAAAGGGGCGTGGCTGAAAGCCAAACCGTTGACCGCCTGCGCTTGCGTATTTTTTTAACGCTTCCTTCGGCGGGACAGCAGCGCAATACCGCCGAGAAGCAGTATAAAAGTATTCGCCTCGGGAATAGCCTGGATAACGAACACTTCTCCGCTTTCCGCATCGAAACCGGCGGAAAAGACACCCATGATATTGGTTGCCGCAAACGAGCCGGAGTATGAAGCGGTGTCAAAAAGCTGATAACGGCTGCCGTCCATTGGCGTAAATCCGGAAAACGTTACCTGGAGAAACCCGTTGTATGAGATGGAGTCCGCCAGCAGACGGTCATATTCGCCGTCGTCTTCACCGAAGATTTCCATGTACACTTCCGCGCTGTTGTCGAAGGTGACATCGCCTTCGATTGTCATGTCGCCCGCGGAGTGTCCGACGCTCAACATTCCCTCCACATAAACATCGCCATGTATGGTCCCTTCGCCGATAAGACCGCTGCGCTCGCGGATGCGCAGGCCGCCGGTGAAAGTGTGCTGGTCTTCGCTGCTGCCTGCGAGATTGAGTACGGCCGTTTGTGTGCCGTCTCCCACGTCGAACGGCGGTAGCGAGTGATACATGGTGCTCGATACGTTCAGCGTTCCGCTGTGGAAGTCGAACGTGCCGCCGGATATGGCCGACGTTTTCGAGAGTGTATTGACCGTCAATTCACCCCCGTTCAGCAGCAGGCGTCCTCCGGCGCCGATGGTCAGAAAGTCGGACGAAACATGGCCGCCATCGAGAACACGAAGTTCATTGTCATCCTGGCTCGAATGGCCCACTTCGATCACGCCTGAATTCAGAACGCCGCCGGTAGAAACCTGGACGACATTGTCTACGCCGTTTCCGGCGCCGATGCTCAGCGTCCCGGAGTTGTTCCAAAGCGTGTTTGCGCCCGAGATGTCCACGCGCCCGCTGTTTGCGGAGAGCATGGTGTCGCTACTGTACATTTGTCCGCCGTTCAATACATTGATCGTGGACCACAGCGTTGTGTCGCCCCTGATTTCGAGCTGCGAACCGGGGCCTTCCACGATCACGCTCGCGGTGGGTAACGAGACATTGCCGCCGTGGAACACATGAGCCCCGCCGGTGATAGTGAGTTCACACGTCCCGCCGAGATCGCTGAAGTCGCCGCGATTGCTCCACACCGTGCCGGCTCCCGCGAGTTCCACCCCGACAATGGAAACAGCGGAAAAACTGGAGAGTTGAGCACCGTCGGCGATGCGCGTGGGTATGCCGATGCCGAGCTCGCCTGCAACGTGAAACGCGGAGCCTGTTCCGACCACGTCCAATCTTGCGGTTGGCCCCACGAGCATGGCCTCGCTGCTCGACACCTGCGCCCCATTGCTGATCGTGATGCTGCTGTCACCCATCAGATTCCCTATAATGTTTTCTGTGACGGCGCGCGTATTGGTGCCGCTGAAGAGGATATTCAAATCGGTGGCGTCCATCATGGATAAGGAGCCGGTCAGAAATTCAGCGCCATCCGTTACACGCAGGCTGTTTTGAGGCCCCCCAGAGATATCAAACACTCCGGGATTCGTCCACATGGTGCCGGTGCCCGTCACCTCAAGCTGATTGCCATTGCCGCCCATTGTGAAAGAGGGCAGGTCCACTCGCGCACCACCCGAGACCGTAAAGGTGTTCTCGAGGCCGACCACCTGGGAGGGGCTCGCTCCCGTGACGGATGAACCGATTCCGTGAACATCGAATGTTTCGCGTGTACCCACTATGAACGGAGAGGCGAACAGCGTGGCTCCGTCGCGGACCTCCAATCGCTCATCCGTTCCCTGCAAGGCAAGCACGGATGGACTTCCTGAATACTGGCCGATAACGCTGCCTGCATCCGAAACGGAAATCAGCGTGTTGGATGCCGCAGCACTCGTAATAATGGTGGCATCAAGACGTCCCCCGTTGCTGATTACAATGTGATTTCCGAAGGCGGATGACATGTTGCCGATGTACAAGTTGGGCGTCCGGAACTGCGCGTTTGCCCCGTGAACCCGTATCGTGTTGCAGTGTCCGTCAAAGGCGACCCCGGCGCTGAAATGCATGTCGCCGCCGTCGCGTGCTTCAATCGCGTTCCCTGTGCCGGGCGAAGAGGCAATCAGTGCCGTTCCCGTGATGCTGGAGCCGGAGCCGCTGACCAGAACATGCGCGACAGACGAAGTGACGTACATCAACTCCGATCCAACATTACCACCCTCCGTGACCCACAGGCGGCCGCCCGAACCTCCCATGCCAAACTCGTGCCCGGCATCAAGGCGTGATCCTGGATCCTGCACAAGAATGGAATAGGTTTCGCCCCACAGGGAGAGCATACCCGCTTCCGCGCGTCCGCCGCCTGAAACGCTCAGCGTGTTGGACGTTCCGCCGACGGTCATGGCGGTAAGATTCAGCAATGCGTCCGGGCCGATTGCGCGGGCCTGTCGCCCGGCCGATTCGGCCGCGAAGAAGCCGGAATCCATCGAGAGTATGGCGGTGGAAGAACCTTGCACAAGGAGGCTGGTACTGTTTCGAAGAGCGTCCGGAGCGAGCGCCATGAGAGTGCCGCCGTATACATGCGTGGCACCGGAATAGGCATTGGATCCCCACAGCGTAGTTTGCCCTGGCCCATGAATATCAAGTCTGCCGCTTCCGGAAAGGGACGCCATTTGAACCGCGGAATCGCCTTCGATTGTCAACACGTTGCCTGCGTTGTCTATCGTGCCGGCAAATTGAAGACCTCCGTTCGCCGCGCGGAAAGTAGCGTCCGCTCCGAGCGTGATCGGTGCAAGGATGCCGCGGTCAACGGACGAGCTGTTTACAATGCTGCGAAAGACCTGCAGGTTGTCTCCCAGGATATGAGGGGATGTAGAACCGACGAAGGTCAGGTCGCGCAGTTGGAACAAGCCCATGTTGTTGCTGCTGAAAACATGAGAACTGTTCCCGAAGATCAGGTCTGTTCCGGGGTCGCTGACCGGAGCCGACGAATCGCCGACCCAGTTTGTCCAATCGCTCCAGCTCTCGGTGCTCGGTGATTCTCCATCCCAGGTCCACGTATCGGCCTGCGACGGATGACCGGAAAAAATGAACGCAAGGCCTAGAACGACAAGGTATTGCATTTGACGACTCACAACCGCCTCCTTGGAAGGTCTTACAACTACTAGTGCCGGAAATCCGTGTCAAGATTGGGTTGCGGGCCTTTTGGGCCATGAAACGCATGCGGGTGTCCATGAGGATGACGAGGCTGGTTTGGGTTGAAGGCCTTGCGGCCTGTTGAAGAGAAGTGTTAAGCTGGCAAGCAAACAAGGAGGGGATAATGGTTCTTTTTGCGAGCGCCCACCATTACCGTGTTCAATTTTTTATAGCATCTCTCTCTTTCTGTCTTTGCTGGCTGAGCAGTCCGGGGCTGCTCCATAGCCGCGCAGCGACGCTGTATGTTGATGCGACAGGTTTAAATCCTGAGCCGCCTTTTTCCTCCTGGGCAACGGCTGCGACCAATATTCAAAACGCGGTGGACTTGGCCGTGGATGGCGACGAGGTGCTGGTCACCAACGGCATCTTCATGTTGCGGTCGCAAATCGTCGTTACCAACGGCATTTCCATCATCGCCGTCAATGGCAGCGGCAGCACGATTGTGGATGCCGCCTATTCCAACCGGTGCTGGTTTCTTGCACACACACAGGCCTTGTTGAGAGGCTTCACTGTTACGCGGGGAAGAGCGGAACGGGGTGCTGGTCTGTACGGTGAAGGCGCAACCATCGAGGACTGTGTGTTTATCTCAAACTGGGCAGACAGTTCTGAAGAGGGCAACTACTATGGGGCCGGCATCTACATATCCAATGGAGTAGTGAGGCGATGCGACGTTGTAGAGAATAAAATTGATGGGAGAACGTTTTCGGGTGGATATGGCGGGGGGATTTACAGCGCACGCAGCGAGATCCTGCAAACGACGATAAGAAGAAACGAGTGTCTGGGATCAGAAGGCGACACGCTTGGCGGGGGAATCTATGCGAGAGAATCTCTTATTAGAGACAGTGTTGTTTTCAGAAATACAGCCTCAAGCTCATTCTTTATTAGTACGTGTGTAGGTTATGGAGGAGGGATCTACTCGCTTAACGGCCGGGTGATTAACTGTACCGTTGTCGCCAATTCTGCGCACGGTTCGGGATACCATACTCCGGATACGGGTTATGGTGGTGGCATCTATAGTGATGGCACCAACCAAATCAGAAACAGCATCGTTTACTTCAACATGGCGTCTGATGGCCCGGATTTGTACGGGCTTCTGGACGATGTGCTCTATTCTTGTTCTCCTTTGCTGAGTTCAGGTGTGGGCAACATCATGAGCGACCCGCTTCTTGTTTCGCGCCATGACGATGAGTTGTTGTTGTCGCCGCTGTCTCCCTGTATTGACGCCGGCCTGAACGCACCTGCTTCGCCCCAAGATGTTCGGGGTGTCTTCAGGCCGCTGGATGGCGATGGCGATCTGTTGGCCATTGCTGATATCGGGGCGATGGAGCATGCGGGCGATGTCGCATATCCCACGCTGACAAACAACGCGGTTGCGCCGGCGAGAGGCACTACCTCGACGATGTTTTCATTTCAAGTGGATTACGCCTGTTCTGTGCCGATATCTCCCGTTTATTCAAAGGCCTTTATCAATGAAGCATCCCTTGAGATGCATCTTGCAACGGGTGATGCCCATGATGGGACGTACGAATGCCTGACGCGGTTGCCCTTGGGGACAACCTCCTATTATTTCGTATTTGCGGATTTCACGGGCGGCGTGGTGCGCCTTCCTCCGACGGGAACCTATCATACGGCAAGCGTTAATTATCCGCCCGTCCTGACCAATGGCATGGTAACTCCTGGGGTTGCCATGGCCCCGACGCAATTCGTATTTTCCGTTCATTATAGTGACGCCGACCTCGAACATCCGGACCAGAAGTGGGTTGTTGTGAACGATGTCTCTTATGAGATGTCGCTGACAACGGGGACGAATTATAACGGGACGTATTCCTACAGCATGTCTTTGCCGCCCGGCATTCATGAGTATTACTTCAGCTTCAATGACGGATACGAAGATGTGCGCTTGCCCGCAGAGGGGAGTTATGCAGGCCCGGTGGTCAATTCGACACAGCATTTTGTATCCGTCAGTGGAAGCCATGCATGGCCGTTTGCTTCGTGGGAGACAGCCAGCACAAATGTGGCGGATGCTATTGCGGCAGCACACGGCGGGCATGCCGTGTGGGTCGGCGATGGGGTCTATTCGCTCAGTGCAACAATTATGATTAACAGCAACCTGTTGGTTCGCAGTCTGAGTGGGGCGACGGGAGCTGTTCTTGAAGCGTCCGGCAGCATTACCTGTGTTTCCATGAATCATGCGCGCGCGATCCTGGATGGATTTACGATTTGCAATGGGAACGGTGGGAACGGGGGTGGCGTTTATTGCCAGGCCGGTACGGTCCGCAACTGCATAATCACCAGCAACACGGCGGTTTCCGGAGGCGGTGTCTATTTGGTTTCCGGAAGCGTGGACAACTGTGTCTTGGCTGATAATCGTGCGGATATCGGCGGAGGAATCTACAGTTCAGGCGGGATGATTCATAATTCGGTGATCAAACGAAACGAGGCGGGTTCCGGTGGCGGATTATACTTTATAGGCGGTGGAGTTTCGCTTAACAACGTGTTCTTTCAAAATGTTGCAACCAATCTGGATTTGCCGAATGGCGGTGGCGCAGTCTATTGCAACAGCGGGGGATTCATAAGCCGTTGCAACATATACTCAAATCAGGCGGATTGGGGCGGCGGAGTCTTCTTGTATTACGGTGGAGCCGTTGACAATTCGCTTGTGGCCAACAACCATGCGGATGCGCAAGGCGGAGGAATTGCCTCTCGCGACGGCATCATTCTTCAGAATTCGACGATTGCCGGGAATACAGCAGGGATCGCGGATGCAGGCGTGGGTGTATACGGAACCTATTCAGGGTATATCGTCAATTCGATCCTCTACTTCAACAGCGTCGGTGGAAATCCGGCAAATTACACAGACAGGAACGGAATGGATATCACGTATTCCTGCATGAATCCGCTGACCAATGGTGTCGGAAATACAGGTGCGGATCCGCAATTTGTTGACCTTGTCAATAACTGCTTCTATCTGGGCGAAGATTCGCCTTGTATTGACACGGCCGATGAAGCTTTTGCCGATACCATTGATCTGGATGGCACGCCGCGGCCTTTGGATGGAAACAGCGATGGGATTCGCGCCTTTGACATGGGTGCGTACGAGTTTATTCCCGGGGGAATGGTTGTCGCCGGGAATCCGAATGCCGGCATGATGGTGGTTTCATGGTTTGGGGATGAAGGATTTAATTATTCGCTCATGTACAAAACAGACCTCATGCTCGAGGATTGGCTGTATACAACCGGTTGCTCGAACAAGCCCGGCGAAAACGCGCTGATGACCTGTACAAATGCCTTGTTGGAGGCCATATTTTTCAAGGTAGATGTGAGTGATCAATAATCCTGGCGCCCGACAGCCGGGAAATCGGAGGAGGACTCGATGAAAAACTTATGGATCGTAATTTTGGTTGTGATTGTAATTGCGGCGCTGATGTGGGTTTCGATTCGCAACCAGATCGTCACGCGCGATGAGGATATCAATGCCGCGTGGGCGCAGGTGGAAACGGTGCTTCAACGCCGGTATGACCTGATCCCGAACCTTGTGAACACCGTTAAAGGTTATGCCTCACACGAACGCGAGATTTTTGAGGAAGTGACCCGCCTTCGCAGCCAGTGGGGACAGGCGAAGACCGCGGACGAGAAAGTGCAGGCGGCCAACCAGATGGAAGGCGCGATCGGCCGGCTGCTGCTCGTTTCCGAAAATTATCCGGAATTGAAAGCCAACCAGAACTTTCTCGCATTGCAGGATGAGCTGGCGGGGACGGAAAACCGCATAGCCGTTGAACGCCGCCGTTACAATGAATCTGTGCGTTCGTTCAACACGTTTGTCCGCCGCTGGCCGAACAGCAGCATTGCCGCGATGATGGGGGTCGAGCGCCGCGACGCGTATTTCGAAGCGGACCAGGCGGCAAAGGCCGCGCCGAAGGTG
>Ga0334884_1006638_pt1 | contig 10321 bp, 7 predicted proteins | sample GraSluR1_MG_7_FD_207215 | JGI IMG/M metagenome (GOLD analysis project Ga0334884, IMG submission 207215) | Sludge microbial communities from methane-producing bioreactor in Wageningen University, Netherlands - Granular Sludge_12_05 R1 | ecosystem: Engineered > Bioreactor > Anaerobic > Unclassified...
ATGGATATTGAAGAATTGCAGCGCGTTCTAGAGCGGATAGCCTCGATTTATCCTGGTGGCGCGGTGATATTGCGCGGCGATCGAAATGCCATGCTAGGTCGTGCTGTAGAGGTATTTGATGCCTGCCGGAAAGCAGATATTCAAAACATTTCCATTTCTGCGATTTCGGAGGAAGATAATGTTGCTGAAGGTTTACTTTAGTTTACGAAGTCGATATGCAGTGAACAAGCTGCTGGTATTGTTGATCCTGCTGATACCAGTCTGTGATGCATTCTCAGATACCCAAGAGCAAACCAGAATTGATTTTGCCAATGGACTGTTCCTGCGTGGATATTATGAGGAGGCCATTGATGAATATGACAAGTATATTGCCCAGTATCCCACAGGTGAGTATGTTACTACAGCCTGGCGGAGGCTTGGAGAAGCTGCATATGCATTAGAGCAGTATGATAAAGCGTTGCAGGCTTTTGAAACACTTGGCTCATTTGCATTGGATGACTCGGAACAACAGCGTATCCGGTTGAGTAAAGGTGAAGTTTTATATCATCTTGGACAATATGACGCTTCACTTAACTTGTTGCAGCTTTTGACAGTACCTGAAGTCTCAGAAACTTTGCGAACTCGGGCTTTGTATTTTGCTGGACGAGCCTTGCTGGAAAATCAACAACCCGCGGAAGCAGTGGCTCGCTTCAAGACAATAATCGAGCATTATCCCGAAAATCCAATGTCACCGTATGCACGTTATCACGCAGCCTTAGCTTATGTCGCACTTGGTCAATTTGAAAGTGCAGCCATTGAATACTCAACGGTGGCCGCGCTGGAGTCGCTTGACGCGGTATTGCGTATGGAAAGTCGCTTTAAGGCTGCCGAGATTTACGACAAGATTGCCTGGTATGGTGCTGCTGTAAGCGCTTATGAGCAATTACGAACGGAATTTCCAGATTCAGAGTACGCACGCAGGGCAGATCACGGTTATATCTGGGCCTTGTATCATGATGGCCGTGTCGAGGAAGCCACAGGTACGGCAATGGAATTTTTAACCAGGTATCCAGAATCAGAATTTGCACCTGGTCTTCGGTACCTGGTTGCTAATGCATTACAACAACTTCAAAGGTACCAGGAAGCGTTAGATATGTATCGGATGCTTCGGGAATTGCACGCAGACTCCCCGTATGCTACTCGCGCACAGCATAAAATTGCCTGGGCGCATTATTACAATGGTGATGTAATGTCTGCACAACGAGAAGCAACAGCTTTCCTGGAACAAAACCCGGAATCCCCTTTTGTTCCGGACACCGCATTTTTACTTGGTACGATACTGGTATCTGAAGGTAATTATGAAAGTGCATACCAGGAGTTCCGCATGGTGGCAGAACAATATCCCGCAAGTACCTTTGGCCCTGATGCCTTATATAAGTCAGCAGAATGTCTGGGGCAACTTGGATTAATGGACAGTGCGGCGGAAATTTTTACACGCTTTGCAGATACTTACCCTGACAATGAATTGGCAGGTCAAGCCCGCTTACGGGCAGGAGATGCCCGTTTTCGTAGCGAGTCATTTGAATTGGCTGTTGCGGAATATATCAAGCTTTTGGATACGGAACAAGATAAAGATATAGAGCAGTTGGCACGCTACAGGCTTGCAGTGGCCCACTACAATACAAAAAATTATTCCGAAGCGGTTGCGCAATTCAGGGCATTGTTGGAGCGTTTTCCTGATGGCCCGTATGCACTGGAGTCGCGATACAGAATTGGTGATTATTCGTTACGTGAGTCTCGTGAACTCAATGATGCCGTTGTAATGTTTCAGGCTGTGTTCGATGCTGATCCCCAAGGTGAGTTCGCTGCTCGCGCTTTACGTGATTTGGCTTTGACCCAATATGAATTGGAAGCGTATGACGATGCCGCCCCATTGTTTCTCCGGCTTGTTCGTGAATATCCCGATACGAAACTCAACGAAGAAAGTTATGCCTGGCTGGCGCAATACTTTCATGATCGCAGTCAGTGGCAAGAGGCAATCGATGCTTTTGAAGCTTTGTTGGCGGCAATCCCGGGATATGCGTATCCAGAACGTGTACGGTTTTTAATCGCAGACTGCAATCAGAATTTGGGCAACATCGATCAGGCCATGGAGCAATATCAGAATGTAATCGAAGTTGCGCCAGATTCTTCCCGGGCTGTTGAAGCTCGATTTCGTATGGCGCAATTATACGAGGAACGTGAAGATTCTGAAAGGGCTTTTACACTGTATGAAGAAGCTGCGAATGCCAACAGTGGTGATGTTGCAGCCCGTGCGCGTTTTCGTATAGGTGAGTTGCTGGAAGCACAAGCTGCTTACAATGATGCCGCTCGGAGTTATCTGCAGGTCGCAATATTGTTTTTGCATGAAACACTATCTCCAGAGTCGTTGCTTCGTGCAGGCCGTTGCTTTGAACAGGCTGGAAACAAGGATCAGGCCCGGCGTGCCTATACGGAATTGCTCACTGATTTCCCTGAAGGAGAACAAGCAGAGCAAGCGCGCCAATCATTGGATGCTTTGGGGCAGCAGGAAGAATCAGGTGATAATTGATGCCACTGTTGCTGGAGTTATGATGTGAAGATACAAACACGTCAGGTGCGATATGAGCTATCGTAACAGACGGCTTATATTTATATTTTGCATGGCAGTTTCTTTGTTGCTGCATGGCGTTTTTCTCGCGATTGCACCAAACGTTACGCTGTTACGTGCATTACGTGACCATGATCCATTGGCAGACAGGATTCGTGTCATGCTGCGAGATGATGTGCCTGTTCCGCGGCCCACAGTGTTACGAGAATCTACTCCTGCCCTGGTATCCAGACCTGGTTCTGTCAGTGATATGCTGGATCAGCGTGATGACAGTATCATGACGCCTTCTGATACATCATTTGATACTGTTGCGCAAGTACCAAACATGATTGAGCGGATGACGAACAATTTGCCTGAGCGTCAATATGATTTGGAACGCGATCCAAATATTCTCAAGCGTGTGAATAGCCGCATACTGGAAATCAGTGAAGAAGAAGCCCGGCGCGACATTGAAGTTACACGACGATTGGTACGTCCCAGTCCTGAACGAATCCTGGAAGAAGACGAGCTGCCAGTTTTGCGAAGCCATCTGACAGAACCGGATTCCCTGCCATTTATATACAGTGACTTACCGAGAAGCCTTTTACTTGAAGGTGTTTCTGAACCATCTACCGGCGTGATGCTCCTGGGAGAACGTCCCGATACAGACCAAATACCGCAAGTGGCGACGGGGCATGAAAACGGTTTGGCGGTAGAGGCCTTCGAAAAAACCATTACCCGCCAACCACTGGAAGAAGAACGCGCTGTGGCCCAGGCGGAAAGCCCTTATGAATTTTGGGATGATTTGTTGGACATTAAGTTGACCACCTATCTCCCTCCAGGAGATACAGAAGGGTATTTTCAGTTACAGGTGTTGCCCAGGGCAGAAAGCGTAATACCCGTTTTACCCAAGCATGTCATATTTGTTCTTGACACGTCGAACAGCATGACACAAATCAAAGTTAATGCGATTATTCGCGGCATCAGGGCAATTATTCCTACACTACGTGATGCAGATTTGTTTAACATCGTGGCTTTTCGTGATACACCAAATTTTTTTCGCCCGGAGTCCGTTTTTGCTACGTCAGAAAACAAACAACTGGCAATGCAATTTGTAGACAATTTGGAATCGCGAGGATCAACTGATTTTTACAATGCACTTTTACCGGTTGTGCAACAGCAAGACACCACGAACCACGCGAGATTAATTCTAGTGATTAGCGATGGACGGCCAACTGCTGGTTTACGTGACGCACGTGCCATCATCAATGGTTTAACTATGGACAACAATTTGCGGCATGGGATATTTGCTGTGGGTGGTGGAAATACTGTAAATCGCAGCTTGTTGGATTTGCTGGCGTATCGAAATAAAGGCGAAGCGTATGTGAGCGAGTCGGTGCCAGGGTTGGCTCAGGATTTACCCTTATTTTTTTCTCGATACAATGAGCCAATTTTAACCGACATCAAGGCCAATTTCGGTCGCCTGGATGACTCACGTGTGTTTCCCCGCTTACTACCAGATTTTTTCAAGCGTAGGCCTGTTACCATTTATGGTCGTTTCAATGAAGACCAGGATGAAGAATTTCTTATGCGGTTGTCGGGGGCAGCAGGTGAAGTACATAAGGAAGTTCTTTTTCAGAAATCATTTGCAGATGCCGAAACTGGTGACGCGAGCATAGCGAGTCGGTGGGCATTTCAGAAAGCCTATCACCTGATTGGTGAGATGTCTCGTTTGGGTGAGACCCCCGAACTGAGAAATGAGTTGAATACATTGAGCCGGGTATACAATATACGCACCAGTTATGATGAATGAATGCAGTTCCATGATGCATTTGAGCCATTGACCTGAACCTGCGGAGGCTGCTGTTGCACGATACAAGCTCGTCATTAATTGTCAACCCACTACACAAAGCTTCCACGTGGATGCACGCCTTGGCTGATCTCGGCGCATGCGGCAAATCATGGTTTACCATTTATGGAAGCAATAACGATGTGCTGCAAAGTCGTTTGAAGTTGATCCGGTCTACGGTGAAAACTTTTCTGGAAAAATTTGGGGACCATCCTGTCCTGATTTGTCGCACTCCCGGACGAGTGAATTTACGAGGCATGCATGTGGATACACATGGCGGTTTCCTCAATATGATGAGCCACCAGAGAGAGGTGGTGTTTGTCGTGGCGGTCGCAGGAGAAGATGAATGCGACCATCACTTTTATTCACTGAATCACGCTGGTTTGGTGTGTGTGCCAGCAAGCAACTATGCAGTTTTGAACCAATGCCAGAATTGGCTGGAATTTCTGGCAAATAAAAATAAAGCAACATCTTCTGCAAATTCTGAAGGTGCGTGGGGGCATTATTTAGAGGGGGCATTGCTGCGCCTTCAGATGATGGAACCATCTAACGTACAAAAAACTTTATGTGGCGTTGTTGGTGGTGATATTCCGGAAGGAGCGGCATTGAGTTCTTCTGCGGCTTTGTGTGTTGCGGTGATGTTGGGCGCCGCAGCATTGAATCAAGTTGCTATAGACAACAAAACACTCATACTCGCTGCACGTGACGCGGAGTGGTATACTGGTGCGCGCACTGGACTGGGTGATCAAAGTGTTGTGGTGTTGTCAAATCTGGAATCCATACTCCATGGTGCTATTCATACCGATACATTTTCTCCGGATAATTTTTCGCAAATACCATTTCCGGGAGACCTCTCGCTGGTGGTCATCGATTCACAAACCCGAAGAAGCCTGAGTGGCGCCCAGCGCCTCGCGTATAATCGTAACCGCTTTGCTTATTCATTGGCGATGGCAGCCCTGCGTAAAGCCGCTACTGATACAGGGTATGACAGGGCAGATGTTGCTGATTGGAACAGGCTTTCCATGTTGACTCCCGATCAGCTCGGCAGCACAAGCCATATGGTCAACCTGCTGTGTGCTATTCCTGAGTCGATAGCTTTTGACAAGCTGGCGGAGTACCTCCCTGACGTTGATGTTATGGAATTGGCGCAACTGTATTTTGAAGACAGATTACCGGATAAAGATGAGCCAATTCATTTAAGAGGGCCGTTGCTGTACGCCCTCGCGGAGTCTGAACGTGCCAGGGTATTTCCAGGTTTTTTAGCAACAGGCCAATACGCGATGGCAGGTAAGCTGATGGGTGTCGGGCATGATGGCGACCGCGTTGTCGCCGCAGATGGTTCAAGATTTATCTCCCGATGCGATACAGCATTCCTGCAACAACATGTATCTTTGGGACAGCCCATTGAAATGCTTCCCGGCGTCTACGGGGCGTCGACGAACGTATTGGACAGTCTGGTGGACCAAGCTCTGTTATCAGGCGCGCTTGGCGCTTGCCTTACCGGTGCAGGCCTGGCGGGTAGCGTTTTGGCTTTATGCCTGAAAAAAGATGCGGATACGGTGGTTTCCCGCCTCCGTGAATGGATGTCACAGGATGATTACCTAAGGTTGGTCAATCTTGAACACCAGGCAGAAGGCTTCAATATCAACGATGCTGTTCTGGTTAATCACGCTATAGCCGGTGCCTCTGTGTTGCCATTTCCCGGGAGTGATGAAGCGTAATTGCCCATTGTGGCTAAAAAGTAGTGCTTTTTTTCTTAACAGTGGCGAGGTGATGCTCCAGTGCGGCAAACACTTCGTCCTGTTGTTCTTCAGTCAACTCTGGATAGATTGGTAATGCTAGAACTTCCTTACTAGCCTGGTCCGCTACCAGGCAATGACTTGTCGCAAAGTTCAGTGGAACAAAACACTCCTGACGGTGCAATGGTATTGGGTAATACACCCCGCAACCTACGCCACGCTCTTTAAATAGCGTTACAGCACGGTCCCTTTCAGGGATTCGGATAACATACTGGTGATAACAATGCACATTTCCTTCCCTGACAGACGGGCGTGTTATCTCATCATATTGTGCCAATTTATCATTGTATCTGGCTGCTATTGCCTGGCGTTGCGCGTTCCATTTATTCAGATAACGCAACTTGACGGAAAGAATGGCGGCTTGAATCGCATGCAGATGGCTATTGGTTCCCACCAATTGGTGGTGGTAGGTACGGTCGGCACCATGACTTCGTAATAGTTTTATTTTTTGGGCGAGCGATGCGTCTTTTGTAATGATCATACCGCCTTCACCTGCTGCACCCAGATTCTTCGTTGGGTAAAAGCTGAGGGCAGCCGCATAGCCCAGCGAGCACGCCATGCGCTCATGGTAACTAGCACCCAAAGCTTGTGCCGCATCTTCTATTACAGGCAAATTATGCTTTTCACCGAGATTAAGCAAGGTCGACATGTCAGCACATTGACCAAATAAATGCACTGGCAACAAAGCGCGAGTTCTGGGGGTTATATGGCTTTCAACAAGCCGGGTATTGATATTATAGGTGTCGGGTTCAATATCTACAAATACAGGAACACCGCCCGCATTGACTATCGCGCCGGCAGTGGCAAAAAAGGAAAAGGGAGTGGTGATGACCTCGTCACCTGGCTTCAGGTTAATCGCACGCATCAGCAGTAACAGCGCATCTGTACCTGTAGCAACACCCAAGGCAAAATCGGCATTGACATAGTTCGCGACGGCCTTTTCAAATGCCTCAACAACCGGCCCACCCCGAAATTGCTGAGTCTCCATTACAGTGGAGATTGCTTCGGAAATTTCATTTTTCATGAGCGAATATTGTGCGTGCAAGTCCAGCATGGGAACCGGCATGGGTAAAAATCCTTTGTTATCTGTATGTTGGCTGTATTGTCTAATAATGAAGTTGAATTAACGATTCAGGAATCTGATGTTAAAGAAATTCCTGCATTTTGGAGCGCTTCTTCGATGCGTTCGGAACGACGAATTCCAAGTTTCAATGCTTCTTGATAATGCCGGGCCGCATCGTCTAATTGGACACGTTTTTCTGACAAGTAATAAGCGGCATTGAAATGTGCTGCTCCATGTTGGGGATCATGTTCAAGAATTGCCAGCAATCTGGTATAGGCATCGTCTTTTTGCCCTGCATTCCAGAGTAAAAAGGCCATTGCGTTTTGTGTCCGGCCCCATAGGGCTTCATTTGGAATGGTCAGTTCCAATGCTTTTAGGAATAGTGCCCATGCCTCTTCTTTATCATTTCCATAGAGTGATTGCACTCCCAGAAAATAGTAACCGGCAGGTGTAATCTGCAATTCTAAATCTGTAAGCAATGCACATATAACACCGCTTGTAAGTTCTTCAAAGGTTTCTTTTATATACTCCCCGTTATCATGAGTCCATTGCGCGATTGCACCATCAGCGACTGTTAAACGCGGGGAACGGAGATCACCGGTAAGGCGTTGGGTCGGATCGTTCAGGCGTTCTCCAAACAGCAGTGATGTTGATGTTGCGAGAAAGGACCTTTGCCACTGTGTTTGTCCAGATGGTAGCGTTAGAATTTCACCGTCTATCCTGGCAGCCATGACTCCTTGCGGACCGAAGATACCATAAGTAGTTTCCAATTTTAACAGACCATCAAGATTTTGTCGCCCCAGCGCACGATAATACTCACGTTCTGTATCTCGTTTATCTTGATAACCAGCAGTGGACGGCATGGGTTCCACACGAGTTGCCGGTGTTTGTAAGGCAGAAAGCAGTTGAGATTCAAGCTGCTTCTCAATGAATCCTGGCGCGTCATAGCCCGCGAGTAAATCATCGATTGGGCCCCGTTGTCGGGCATTTGCTACAGCCGAAATACTACTGCCAATCAGTATACCGGTGGTACCTGCAAACTGCATAGTTTGGCGGGCAGGTGACACTGCTACCGCAAACCGGTCCTGGCTACTGTGATAAGACCAGGCAGGTTGTGACAGGGCACTCAATTTCTCACTACCATCATGATGTCGGGTGGTTGCGCAGCCAGAGAGGAACAGAATTACCAGAGATATGTAGATACTGCCAGGAGCAGAATGGAACGAAATGCAACGTGTTTTCTTCATAAAAATTACACTTTGTGGTTGTTTAAAATGAAAATAATATTATTCGCAAGGAATTCGGACAATTAGCTTTGAATACTTGTCTGAGTGTGGTAAATTTTATCATGCTTAAGGGGGCAAACAGTAATTGATACCGGATGTTACATTCACAAGAGCTAAAGATATTCAGTAACAAGTCGATAAACCGTATGCGACGGATTTTAAATAGTGAGTAATTAATCAGAAAATAGGGACAAATTTCATGAGGGAAATACTATGGTAAACTCGACAAATCCACTTGGAGGAAAACAAAGCGTTTTTAATAATACGATTCGTAATGAAAAAACGTCCAACAGCAACAATGTTGTTAAAAAATCAGGAACCCAGGATACCGTGCGATTTGGTCTGGGTAATAAAATAAGTTCGCAAGACGCTCAAAAAATTGTACTTGAACGTGCTTATGAAAGATTGAGGGCGACTGTAACTGAAGCCCGTGAAGCACTGGGTATACCGGAAGGCGCAGTGATTGATACCTCGCCCGAAGCAACAGCCGGTCGTATAGCCGATTTCGCATTGGGTTTTTTTGATCGATATGCCAAAAACAATGGATTGGAAGATAACGAGGAGGGACGTCGTGTTTTTGCCAATTTCATTGGAAATGCCATATTGAAAGGGATAGATGAAGCCCGTGGAATTTTGAATGCCATGAGTGCTTTAAACCCCGAGATATCTGGCAACATCGACAAGACATCTTCCATTATAACTGCGCGCCTGGAAAATTTTATCGCGAATGGAATGTAGTACAGGTGATAGTACGTGGCGGTATATCTGATTGCCCGGGTTTTAGTAGTTTTTCTGGCTGATTAGGAGACTTGGGCTGTTTGTGTGGTCGAATTATTTTTTTTGTTATGATTGTTTGAACCAGTTTTGCGGAACAATGTATCCGCAACGTTCCGCAAATACTGTTCATCACTAAGAAACTCAGTGGATTCTTCGGGAAAAGATACTTTGTCCTCAAAATGACGGGCAAGCATATCAAAAAGGTCAATTCGTGCTTCGGGGTTGAACAGGTCACGACGTAATAATGCTTTAACCAGAATAGAGGCTTCATCTGAAGAAGTCCTGTGCCGGAGTCTGGCTTCAAGATGCGGGTATAGTGCCAATGAATTGTATTTTCCTGACAGTATCTGTTCTATTTCTGGTTCCATGCTTTCTGGTACATAGATCACTACCGTGTTAGCCGCCAAATCTCCCAGACGTTGGCAACGCTCTGACAGCACCATTGCTGTTCCACCTACCAAGTACAACGTGGGCAGAGAATCTACCGCCCGTAACAAATTTCTTATTACAATTTGATTGAATTGAAGTTGTAATCCCAAAACGTCCATGACGCGAATACCCAGCAATCGTTTACCAAGTGTTTGGCCGCGCCAAAGCCATTCGAAAAGTATGTTGTAGCCAATTATGGAAATAAATGAGACCAATATCATTCCAGCATTAAACAATCCGGATCCATAGAACTGGGATAATCCGGAAATGGAATAAAGCAGCATCAGTGTTGCAAAAATGATAACACGGTCTAATAACCAGGCTAAAAAGCGACTGAAAGGACCTGCTAACAACAGGGAAAAATAAACGCCCTCGGGTATGTGAATACGTAGACTGTTATAACGTTCAATAATCATGATTTCAATAAACCATCCCTTCGATGCCTGGCTGTACTTCATTAGGTTTCTTGTCAGCTTTTCTACCAGAAAATACAAGATAGATCAAGAAAATAATACCTTCAGCAATTCCAAA
>Ga0334884_1006640_pt1 | contig 10319 bp, 10 predicted proteins | sample GraSluR1_MG_7_FD_207215 | JGI IMG/M metagenome (GOLD analysis project Ga0334884, IMG submission 207215) | Sludge microbial communities from methane-producing bioreactor in Wageningen University, Netherlands - Granular Sludge_12_05 R1 | ecosystem: Engineered > Bioreactor > Anaerobic >...
TCAATAATTTCGTTGCGTGAAGAACCGTCTGCTCCATCTAGAATTAAACCTGCAGCTCCTGCGTAAACCACAATCGAGATTCTATCGATTGGTCTTAATTGATCGACTAAAATTTTTATTGCTTTTTTTAGCAAAGGCAATTTATCAGCTGAGTTCATGGAGCCTGATACATCTAGCAGAAAAACAAGGTTACTTGGAACTGATTCTTCAAAACTGATATCTTCAGTCTTAAGTCCAAGCATCAGTAATAGATGTTCTTCGTTCCAAGGAGCTTTCGAAAGTTCTTTTGAAACTGCAATCTTTTCATCTTCAGCGGGTGTGTTTAAGTTGTAGTTGAAGTAGTTAAGCATTTCTTCAATTCTGATTGCATTCTTATTTGGTAAGATATCTTGGCTCAATTTCCTTCTAATTATAGAGTATGAAGCAGTGTCAACATCTGCTGCAAATGTTGATACGGGCATATCCAAGGTATTGATGAAGCGGTTTTCAATGATTTCTTCATACTCTTCGTTATTATTTATGGGATAATATTGATTATATTGCGCTTCTATACTATCATAATATGGTGCGCTCATACATCCTGTTGTAAAACTTAATACTAAAAACATGATTATACATAATAATTTTTTCATAAATTTAAACTCCTTTTTAACTGTATTCTAATTGTTAAATGTGACAAATCAATGACATTATGAGAAAAATATGTTCTTTGTAATATTTATTTTTCTCTTGCTTTGTGATATCCTTTATAAGTAGAAAGAATGAGGGAGAATATGAGATTTTTGATAGTTGAAGATGAGTTGCATCTAAATAACATATTGTATGATTATATAGACGATTTCTTTATTGATTCAGTCATCGATCAGGCATTTGATGGTTCAAAGGCTTTGGAATTGTTTAACGAGAACACATATGATATTGTATTGCTTGATGTGATGCTTCCTTTAGTTGATGGTTTTGATATCTGCAAAGAGATTAAGAATACCTCAGATACACCTGTAATTATGCTTTCGGCATTAAGTGATGAGGAAAACCAAATCAGAGGATATGAATTAGGTATCGATGAGTTTGTTAAAAAACCTTATAGTCCAAAATTGGTAATAAAAAAAGTTCAAGCAGTCTTGCAAAGAACTAATCTAAATGTTGATGCTAATTTAAAAAACTATGGAATCATTCGTTATGATTTAGTTAAACAAAAAGTTTACATAGATAATGTAGAGATAAGATTAAATAAAAAGGAATGGGAACTTTTTAACCTTTTTATTCATAATAAAGGGATAGTATTAACAAGAGATACAATTTTGAATAAAATTTGGGGTTATGAGTATTTTGGAGATATAAGAACTGTAGATACTCACATAAAGAGACTGAGACAGAAGTTATTTAGCGCAGGATTATATATAAGAACTATCCATAAAACTGGTTACAAATTCGAAAAATAATCATAGAAAAGGAGGGAAAAAACAATGAAGATAAGCATTTTCATCAAAACGTTTTTTATCCTCCTTTTGTCTTTCTCCTTTCTTTTCATTGCATCAACCTACTACTTCAATAACCGTTTTTCGCAAAAGTATGTCGAGGAAAATATAAGAATAGTCAAAGAAGCCATCATAAATTCAGCTGAAGAAATCAAAAACAATACCACTCTCAACCAAACGCTATTAGATAATGCTTCAAGTGAAACCCAATTCATTCTATATCAGAATAACCAAGTGGTTGAAATGATTGGACCGCAGACATTGAGGGAAGATCAAATAATCCTTTTCCTTATTGAGTTATATGACAGCAAAGCATTAATAACTGAGGGCAATCTAAGTTATACTATCGCCTTGTCAGAAGATATCTACAGTGTTTCCTATATTTATAAATTTGGGCAATCTGATTATCTATTGGTTTTAACAAAAATTCAATCCCTAAGGAATATCGATAAAGTAATGGAAGACATTACTATTACTCAAGCATTATTCATTTTTTTCACAATAACAATAATTTCCTTGTTAATATCATTAAATATAGCTAATCCAATAAAAAGGATTAATCGTTACGCCAAAAGTATTTCTCAATTAGATTTTTCAAAAGAACTAGTTTTAAAACGTAAAGATGAGTTCAGTGATTTAATAAGTTCTTTAAATGAAATGGCATTTAATCTAAAAAACACATACGCTAAATTAAATGATGCAAACAAAAGATTGTTAAAAGACATCGAGTTTGAGAAGCAACAAGAAAAAAAGAAGAAGGCCTTGATAATGACGATTAATCATGAAATAAGAACTCCGCTATCAGTAATTAAAGGTATGATAGAGGGTATGATTGATGGTATCGGTAGATATAAACATAAGGATAATTATCTTAAAGAAGTCTTAGTACAAATCAATAGTATTGAAGATATGATTAAAGACTTGACATACTCATTAAAACTAGAAGATAAAGCAAAGAAAGATGATTTATGTCAATTATCTGCCTTGAATCAAAACCTATTGGGAGTAATCGAGTATGCTAGACAAAAAAAGGTAAGAGTTAGTGTTGATATAGAGGATTCTCAGGTCAATATCAATGAAGAGTTATTAAGTATAATGATAATCAACTTGATGAAGAATGCAATAAACTATACTGAGAATTCATTGGTAGTTTTGCAAACTAAAAACTATCATGACAAAGTTGAGATTATCGTTAAGAACAAAGGTTTTATCAAAGAATCAGATTTGGATAAGATATTTGAGCCCTATTATAGACTTGATTTTAGTGAAGAAGGTTTAGGTGTAGGTTTGTTCATAGTAAAGCAAATCTGCGAAATATACAATTGTGATTATAAGATTTATAATGATAACAGTTATGTTATTGCAAAAGTAGTTTTAAAAAAACCATTATTGACATAGATTTGTCATATTTCAGCATTAGAATGATAACTATAGGAGGTGTATAAAATGAAGAAAATATTAGTTTTATTAGCATTAATACTTTTAATGCAATTTTTTGGATGTTCTTCAGCTCCTTATCATGATACAGTCCTTTTTGACAGAAATCTCGATTATTCCTATGAAAATCTCAATTTTGATGGGTTAAATCAAAATGATATCTTATATTATACAGTTGATGATTACATAGATCTAGAAATCATGATTCTCGAGGCTTTACAAAGAGACATGATAGAAGAAAAGCCTTTAAATCTTCTCTTGATTCTAGAGACTTTAGAGAGTCTAAATAGTTATAGCAATATTAGCCTGCAAAGATTATTAAAACTTAGCACTACTGAGTTGTATAATTTAGCGATGAGTCATTCGGTTATATTGACAGTAGATGATATTGTTGGGTTTAATGATTTAAAAGCAACTCTTAATCTTCTTAATGAAAGTATTTCAATTAGCAAGGTAGATTACATCGAGTATCGATTAGGAAGAGATTTGACGGAGGAAGAGATTGAAGGATTTATTGAACTTCAGTATTATTATAATAATATTGTTATGTATAACGGTCAATTATTGTCAGATATGAATTTTGAAGCTTTTAGCTCTGAACTAAATAATTTATATGATTCACCAAATGAAGAAGAGTTGAATAGAATAGAGATTGCTTTTGAAATCCTAAAACTCTTGCAAGAATAAGAAATATCGACGGTTTCGTCGATTTTTTCTTTCAATTATTTAATTAACATATTCTATGCTAGTTAAAGGCAAAAAAAACCATAGTTTTTTTGATAACTTTTAATATATCATACAAAAAAAACCTTAAATATGGTAAAATTATAAAGTAATAGATATCATAATGATGGTATTTATTATGGTTTAAAATAATAATCTTTTGTTGGTGTTTTTGCTTCAAATTGAAGATGCAATGGATAAGATATCTGCCTATGATGCAAAAAACATATTTTGGATGATTTGAATATTTTTAATCATGATGTTTTAAAGTTAAGCAGTAAAATACACATTAAGAAAAGTGATTGATAATGACGGGATTTATAACATATATCATCGTATCTGTTTTTACACCGGGGCCAAACAATATTTTCGCTTCGGTGTTAACCTCAAAATCTGGTTTCAAAAAAGCCATTAGTTTTATGTTGGCGGTTTTTTTTGGGACTTTTATTATTTTTATTATCACTGGTTTATTCAATGTTTTTCTTTATAATAATGTGAGATTAATAACAAAAATCATAGGTATTTTGGGTGGCCTTTTTATAATATATCTTGCAATAAAAATGCTTTTTACGAGCCAAAATGAAGTTATGTTAATCAAGAACGAACAATACTTCTTGACAGGTATATTGCTTAATTTAATCAATGCAAAAACTATTATTTTTGGTTTAACTATTGCTACTTATTATTTAGAAATGGGATTCAATCAAGATTACATGAGTTTGTTTGGGTTATTGATGGCTTTTTTGTGCTTTATTGCAGTTTTGGTATGGGGTTTGTTTGGTAAGATATTTAAAGATATACTGACAAAATATCGGACTATATATAATATTGTTATGGCTTTACTGTTGGCTTATAGTGGGGTAATAATAATTATTGAAAGTCTAAATTAATTTGAAAATTTAGGAGGAAAATATGAACTATCGAAAGTTTGGCAAAGATAAAGATAAGGTTTCAATTCTTGGTTTTGGGTGTATGAGGTTGCCTGTAGTAGATAATAAGTATGAAAATATTAATGAAGCAGAAGCGACAATGATGCTTAGATATGCAATTGATAAAGGTGTAAATTACATTGATACAGCTTATCCCTATCATGGTGGCAACTCAGAGACGTTTTTGGGTAAAGCTTTAAAAAATGGTTATCGGGATAAAGTCTTCATAGCAACTAAATCACCTTCATGGTTGATTGAGAAGCATGAAGATTTAGATAGGTTTCTCGATGAGCAACTGTTGAAATTGCAGACTGATTATATCGATTACTATCTCTTACACGCGCTTAATAAGAAGTATTGGAACAACTACTTAAAATTAAATGTTTTCGATTTTGTTAATAGAGCTTTAAAATCTGGGAAGATTAGAAATATCGGTTTTTCTTTTCATGATGAGTATGAAGTTTTTGAAGAGATAATCAATTACTACAAATGGGATTTTTGCCAGATACAGTTAAATTATTATGACGAAGACTATCAAGCAGGACTGAAGGGCTTAAAGTTGGCAGGTTCAAAAGGAATCGATGTTGTTATAATGGAACCTCTTCGCGGTGGAAGATTAGCAACAAATGTTCCAAATGAAGTTCAAGAAGTTTTTGATTCTAGCAAGTCTTTTCACAGTGCAGCTGGTTGGGCTTTGAGATATCTTTGGAATTATGATGAAGTAAAAGTAATTTTAAGCGGAATGAATAACTACGAGCATATCGATGATAACATTGACGAAGCATCGATTGCAAAAGTAAATATGCTCGGTGACGAAGAGAAATCAATAATAAAAAAGGTTAAAGACATATATAAATCAAGGATTAAAGTCGACTGTACAAATTGTAAATATTGCATGCCATGTCCACATGGAGTAAACATACCAGGATGTTTTGAACTTTATAACAACGCGTCAGTTTTTGATGCATTTGAACAGTATAAAAAATGGTATAGATTGGGTATGAAACCAGAAGAGTGGGCATCTTGTTGTCAGGAATGTGGTTTATGTGAATCAAAATGCCCACAAAATATAGAAATTATAAATGAGTTAAAAAGAGTAGCTGAATATTTTGAGAAAGAAGAGGTGTGAGGTATGAAAGCAATTGAGAGTTTTTATCAGCTTTCAAATGGTATAAAGATACCAAAAATAGGTTTTGGAACATGGCAGATCAAACCAGGTAAGGAAACTTTTGATGCGGTTAGTACCGCACTGAAGGTTGGTTATCGCCACATTGATACTGCACAAGGTTATTATAACGAAGAGAGTGTTGGAGAAGCAATTAAAGCATCAAATATTAGTAGAGAAGATATTTTTGTAACATCTAAACTGGAATCTCATATCAAGACATATGAAGATACTAAATTAGCTTTTTTTGAAACACTTAAAAAGCTGGACATGAGTTATATTGATTTATTTATTATTCATGCACCTTGGCCTTGGTCAGAAATGGGCAAGAATTGTGATGAGGGGAATGTAGCGGCTTATAAAGCGATGGAAGAACTATATGAAGCAGGTTATTGCAAGGCCATAGGAGTTTCAAATTTTGAAGTAAAACATCTTAAAAACATTCTCGATAACTGTAAAATTGTCCCTCATGTTAATCAAATTGGATACTTTATCGGAATTGACCAAAGTGAAACAATTGATTTTTGCAAACTAAATAATATTTTTATTGAAGCATATTCACCGCTTGGAATAGGTTATTTACTAAGCAATAAAACAATCAACCAGATAGCAAAAAAATATGAAGTGTCACCTGCACAAATCTGCATTAGATATTTATTGCAAAAAGAGGTTTGTCCTCTTCCAAAGTCAATTCATGAGGACAGAATGATTCAAAATACAATAGTTGATTTTATAATCAGTGATGAAGATATGAAGATTTTAGATCAAGTTAAGGGTGATCCAAGAAGGTGGAGTTAAGATAGAAAAAGATAGTAAGAAGCTTGTAAATCAAATAGTAAATAACCCTTTTATTGATGAGGGGTACCTACAACCGATTGTTTCACTCAATCGGTTTGTTGTTGATGGAAAAAGCGCAAACGAGATGTTTTCGCCTAAAAAAATTGCGATGGATTATAATGAGATTACTAGAAATGAGTCACAAGATATTCAAGGTTCATTAGTGGCATTTGCCAAAGACATTATCAAAGATACAGTTATTAGAGATTTAGCTGAAAAGTATGCGGATAGTTTAAAGAAAATATTCCAAGCTTGGCTCTTTCCTACTCAGCAAGTGATTGATGAAAACAATCATCTATGCAAAAAGCACTTTGATTATTTAAAAAGTATTAACAGAGTTTATGTCGTGGGGGGGCTTTTATCATCTAATTTTACTGATATACTTAATAAACATTTTTCAGATTTCTCAAAGGAGATTTTGTTTATCAAGAGTTCAGAGGATTTTTCTACTAAAGGTTTAAGTAAAGTTTGCAAAGGAGAAACATTGATATTTGATTTTGGACAAACTAGTATCAAAAGAAGATATATTGATAATAATCTTGATATGATTCTAGATAAACTTGAAGCAAGATATTTGTATGATGGTTTAAATGATGATGAAGCAGCTTCTAAGTTAGATGGATACATTAAAAGTATTATTTTAGATTCATTAAGTCTAGTTGATTTTACGGGTAAAGAAATTTTAATAGCGATTTCGAATTATGTAAATAATGGTTATATTAGAAAATCTATTTATGGTTATGGAAGATTGGGGTTTTTTAATAATTGTTATGAGGAATCCTTAAATAGATATTTTAAAAAACATGAGCAATTAGATATCACAGTGAAACTTTATCATGATACATCAGCAATGGCTTTTAACTTTCTTGAAGAACCAGCCTGTGTAGTAGTTTCTTTGGGCACTGCTTTTGGTGTCGGGTTTAATCAAGGTATAAAGATATAGTTTAGAGTTTAACTTTATAAATGGAGGTTTAGTATGAGAGAATATCGGTTAAGAATTGATGCAATTGATTTACAAATGAAAAACTTATTTTTAGAAAGAATGGATATTGTAAAAAAAATTGCTGAAGAAAAAAAAGCAAAGGGACTAGCGATTTTGAACCCTGAAAGAGAACGGGAAATAATCGATCGATTAACAGTAAATATAGAAGACCGTTTAATCTTTGAGTTATATGAGAAGTTTTTAGTGCATATTATGGATTTATCCAAAACTTATCAGATAGAAGTTAATAAGGAGTTATAAGACATGAAATATATAGACTTAAGAAGTGATACAGTGACAAAATTAACTGATGAAATGAAAAAAGCGATGATTGAAGCTGAGGTAGGGGATGATGTTTTTAGCGATGACCCTACTATGAATTATCTTGAGGAATACTGTGCGAAACTATTTAAGAAAGAAGCTGCTGTTTTTGTTCCTTCAGGAACTTTCTCAAACCAATTAGCACTTTTTACTCATTGTAATCAGGGGGATGAGGTTATTGTTGATCAAAATGCACACATTGTTTGGCATGAGTCTGGAGCATCACCAATCATTTCAGGAGTTCAACTGTTTACCTTAGAAAGCGATAATGGAATTTGGAATCTTGAAAAATTGGAAAGAATCATCAAGGTTAGAAGTATTTCTACTACAAGGACAAAACTAATCTGTATAGAGAATGCTTACAATGGCAGAGTATTACCCTTAGATTATATGAAAAAAGTATTTGAAGTGGCAAGAAGACATAATTTAGGTGTCCATTTAGATGGAGCGCGGATATTCAATGCAGCTACAGCACTTTGTGTTGAGGTTAGTGATCTTGCTGATTATGCAGATACGGTAAGTGTCTGCTTATCAAAAGCACTAGGGGCTCCGGTAGGGACGATTCTTGTTGGTTCGAAGAACTTTATTGATGAGGCTAGATTAAAAAGAAAAATCATGGGTGGCGGAATGCGTCAGGTTGGTGTTTTAGCTGCTTGTGGATTGATTGCACTACAGAAAATGAGTAAAAGACTTATTGAAGATCATGAGAATGCTAGATATATGGAATCTTTACTTGAAGAAATTCAAGGAGTGATAGTTGATAAGCAACAAACTGATATCAATATGGTATTTTTTGATATTGATGATGAGCGTAAATATCAGTTGGATAAGTATTTATATCAAAAGAATGTTAAGATTTTACCCTACGAAGGAAGTTTTAGATTTGTGACTCACTATGATATCACAAAGGAAGAAATTAGACAGGCAATAAGTATGGTAAAGGAATTTTTTAATTGAGAAACAAGCCATATTTTCTTCAAAAAAAGTTTGGTTTGTATGATTTGATATGTTATAATTATTGTGGAAATTTTTTGAAAGACGGAGGACATTAGATGATTTTTCAAAGAGTAAAAGGGATTACGCTAGATGGGAAAAAGGATGCTTGTAAAAAGAATCCACTTCAAGAGTACTTAAACCCTAAAAAAGTATATATTCCCTTATTACAAAGAACATGTGTTTTGGAACCAGAGGTAAAAATCGGCGATCAAGTTAAAGCGGGACAATTGATAGCTATTAATCAACAATACTTCAATGTTAGAGTACATGCGAGTATTAGTGGTAAGGTTACTGCTATAAAAAAAGTTTGGCATTCAAGCGGGAAAATGGTTGATGCAATAGAAATAGAAAATGATAACTTGAATACCTTGGTTGAAGACATTAAAGAAGAAAAAAGTTTAGATGAATTAACTAGACAAGATTTCATTGATAAACTTGAGAAATCTGGTTTAACTGGCTTGGGAGGAGCAGGTTTTCCAACTTATGTTAAATATAGAACCAAGTCAAAAATCGATACTGTTATTATCAATGCAGTAGAATGCGAACCATATTTAACATGTGATTTTCATTACTTATTGAAGTTTAAGGAGAAATTAGTAAGGGGAGCTAGATATTTAAGAAGAGCAGCAGAAGCAAAGGAAGTCGTTATTGCCTATAAAGCTTACAATGAGGAGATTGCTCATGCAATAGAGCCTCTTATTAAAGAGTTTGCAGATATAAGATTATTTCCATTGAAGAATGTATATCCAGCAGGTTGGGAAAAATATGTAGTTGAACAAGTAACAGGTAAAACTTATAACAATCTACCTGCTGAAGCAGGGGTAATCGTCAATAATTCAGCAACAACAATTGTCTTTGCAGATGTGGTTGAGAAGAATATTCCGTTGATTTCAAGACCGATTACAATTACTGGGGAAGGTATCAATCAACCAAGAACATATATTGTTCCAATTGGAACTAAAGTAAGTGAACTGGTTGAGTTATCAGGTGGTTATGTAGAAGGATTAGATCCTTTGAAGTATAACTATATCGCAGGTGGGCCGATGACAGGTCGGGCGATTTTTGTTGATGATTTGGTAGTAAATGACACTTTAGGAGCTGTTATTGTAAAACCTGTTATTGAAGGTTTGTATCCTGAGTGTATGGGTTGTGGAAGGTGTGCTGATGTTTGTCCGACTTATTTAACTCCTACAGAGATTAAAAAGGCGTATGAACGTAAAGATGTAAAACTTCTTGGAGATTTAAATGCAAATAAATGCGTTGAGTGTGGGCTTTGTTCATATGTTTGTCCTTCGCATGTTGAAATAACTGAAGCAGTTGGTAAGGGTAAAGCCTTGCTTAAGAAAGGAGCATAAAAATGGCTAGATTTGCAGGCGGTAAAGCCCCATTTCTAAGGATATCTGATACAAAGGGACATAATACTCAAGCGATTATGAAAGATTTCATGATAG
>Ga0334884_1006642_pt1 | contig 10316 bp, 9 predicted proteins | sample GraSluR1_MG_7_FD_207215 | JGI IMG/M metagenome (GOLD analysis project Ga0334884, IMG submission 207215) | Sludge microbial communities from methane-producing bioreactor in Wageningen University, Netherlands - Granular Sludge_12_05 R1 | ecosystem: Engineered > Bioreactor > Anaerobic > Unclassified...
ACATGTTGGCTGTCGGACAACCAGAACATCTGTCCTGAGATTGGCGGCACAGGATAGGTCATACGCGCTCCTGTGGATAACTCTAAAAATACTAGTTTATGCTCACCCCTGGTTACTGGTCTTGACTCGGCATAGTAAGCGCGCCATTGCCCATTGGGTGAAACCGAACGTCTTCCTAGGGGAGACTCGAAATACTCACCCTCAGGGCTTGGCGGGGGCGTGGTTGGAACCGGGAGGTCGTCTTGAACAGCGGACGCCGTGGGCGTCGGTATTTGCAAGACCGGGGCAGCCGGCGTCGGCGGCTGACACCCCATCATGCAAACCAATAGTGTGAGCATTAAACACATACGCGCTTTGTTAATCATCAACGACCTCCTGCATAACAAAAACTATGGGGGATCAACTCATTCTTCGGGGTTGCCAAGGAACTGCTCTGTTCCATCTATGCGTTCCCCGGCTACCCAACCGGTCCAGGTGGTTCTTTCAGAGGTGTTTCTTTCAGAGAAGATCACGACCGGATCGATGGCTGGCAGCCTGCCTTGATTTCTATTGACAAAGTAGTCTCTTCTATTCCTCTCCACAGATTCCTTATCAGTATCAGTCCTATCCCCCGCCAAATCTGCCTCACCAATCCTGACCTCCATGTGGAGATGTGCCCCTGTGGACTCACCCGTACTTCCTACCACACCTATAACATCCCCTTGATTGAGCACGGTGCCGACTGTGATTAAGCCGGTCACTGTCTCCGCCAGGTGGGCATAGAGGATGTATACGGAACCCCCTTCTGTATACTGCGGTAAATCACGCATGGGTTGAGGCACCGAATCCGATTGATATTCTACGATAACGTAGTTGCCATATTCGTAATAATTGCCATTTTCGTTTATCATGCTACCAGAGAACCTGACCACCCCCCCTGCCGAAGCATAGATTTGATTATCTCCCCCCGACTGATAACCATAGTCAATTCCTGGATGCCCCTCTTCAAATGTATTACCGCTGACTACGACTGTGGAAAGCGGGGCCCAAAAATCGGGGGAGGCGTTAGGAGCAGGAGGAATCGTATACGTTACACGATACCATAGATGTTCGCCTTCCTGCACGGGCGCGTCAGGATGTACGATCACTTCGGCACCCTCCGGAATTCTCCTGAGCACCGCTTCGCCCGTACCTGGAGCTTGCCGCAGGTTAAGCCCCACGCCGCTGACGACGCGCATGGGCCTTTCTTCTATCACTGGGGGCGCTGGCGCGGGTTCAGTTTCCGGCACCAGCGCCTGAGCACGTGTATTCTCCGCTTCGACCCAGGCCAACACTTGCTGCCCCGTCGCTGCGCTGGGGAAGTAGCCTAATTCGTTAATCCAGGCTTCCAGTCCGGCCTGGCGCGCATAATAGAAGGCCACCCAATCGTCGTCCGTCCATTGCACCGCGCCCTCCCCTGAGAGCAGCCACGCCAAGCGGAACTCGGCGTAATCCTCCGCGGTCGGCGGGCGGCCATGATCCCGCTCGAACGCCTCCGCCCACCAGCCAAAGCCGTCCGCTTCCCACGACAGTCCATCTCCCAAAGCGTCCCGCCAGTTCCATTTGGTGACAGAGTTTTTCGCCGCAGGCAACCGGGCGTTTAGCCCCGTGTGGTGCAGCGGCTCACTGCCAGGCAGGGCCCGTGGAGTCGGCACCAGCCCCAGGAGCTGCTGCACCGCCGCCGTATCCGCCCGCTCGAAGGCGTCCGCGGCGCGCATGAGGGTATCGCTCAGGTCGTCGCGGGCCTGCACCCGGCGGCGACCCGCTACCTCCGCCTCGCTGAAGTGGGCGGTCAGGCGCGCAGCATCGCCGCTGGGCCAACAGCCGGTATCCAGTTCCATAACGGCGTGGCGCAGCTCCGCGTTGATGTGTTGGATGTCGGCGCTGCTGTGGCGCAGTTGCGCGGCAGTATCGCGCAACTCTTGTGGTTCAACCAGAATTTTCTTTGCCATTGGTCTCCTCTCCTGATTTGGTAGCGACTCTCATTTAAAAATTCTCATTATTTCACACCTAGCCAATTGTCATATTCCGCACTCAGTGGCAATGGAAATCCAAAGGCCCTGGTTCATAGCCAATGTCGAAGGCGTAGACGACGTACAAGGTCCCCTCTGGATACTCCGCTAAATCTATGCCCCAACCAGAAACCGTTCTCAGTGAACGCGGCAGTCTCCCTATAAAAGCCTCAGTGATGGCTTCTTCTTTGATAATGAGCGTATGAATATCAACTGCCGTCCGACCTATTCTCCTCCCTGGTTCTGGGCCAGCCTTAGCAAATGGGATGGTTTGCCCTATATAAAAGTCTTCGATTTCCTGCGGAGTAAGCATGGCCCATCGAATTTGGCCGGCAAAAAAATCGCAATGATTTGAATTGCCCACCAACAGCCCCGTGCCCTCTTTTGAAGCAATCAGTTCTGACTGCTCTGGATGGGAAATTCGCTCAAAGTTGTTAATGAATTTTTGGAATGTAAATATACTTGGTATCGCGGTTATCCATAATGAAGCACAGCAAAGTAATATCCCGGCCACCGGGCTGAGCGCAATGCCGGTGAGCAAGAGGAACCGTTTTTGTTTTGACCGGTAATGTTGTATGATGATAGCAACCAGAGCGACTACATAGAGGCTCAAGGCGAATAGAATGCCCCATAGTACATCGAACCAGAGCAACATCCCGGTGGCCACGATGAAAATAGGCACAGCAAGCAAAACCAAGCGGGTTCGCTTGGAATTGTGGGACCTGATGATAACCACGGAAGCCACTCCATAGCATATCGAAACGATAACAAGAATTGATAACCAGTCGGACATAGTCAGTACCTCTCATTCTTTAAGACTGGACATTGGCGAAAATATTCTCGCTTGGTCGAAATAGATGAATTTTAGCAAAAAATATCCGGCCTTTTCAGCCGATTTGGGCAACACAAACCTACCCAGAGCGAATCAAGTGTTCTCCGGTTGATTTGTTGTATTGTTGATACTTCGCGGCAACAAAACGATCCACAAGAGCTTTTATGCTCCCTATTGGCAGAACCGACCGTGAGGTCGAGGGATTAGCTATCCCTGGTGCTATGCAATTTAGTATCCGTATCACGGACAACGTCCGTAGCGCTCAAGAGGCCGCTGGTGCCTGGATAGATGCATTGCCAAGATCATTTGCACGACCGCAAGTATCAGTTATTAACATCATACATCCAAAATTCGCCAGAGTCCAGTTTAAGATTGATGGCGTGTAATTCCGTTGCATAGGGGCAGCGTAAAGAACACCAAAAAGGATCGCACCGCAGAGTCCGCGCGTTCTCTATGGTTCTCCTCACTGGAGGAAAGGGGAGGCGGTCGAGCCGGTACGAATCACGGCAAAGGGGTGGGAGTTGAGGTTGGGAACGTTAGTGCTGGCGGCGCAGTTGGAGAGGGTGTGGGTGTGGGCGTTAGTGTTGGTTCTGGTTCTGGTTCTGGCTTTGGCACTGCTACTGGTTCTAGAGGCGGAGAATAATTCAACACCTCCTCCATACGCGCCATGTTATCGGCGATTTCTTGGCCCCTATCGCTAGGTTCTGAATCCGAATTCAAGCCTTCATTATACAATGTGCCTAAGCTCGCCGGCGTATTACCAAGGTATTGGCCGTGTTCCTGCCAGTTGTAATCAGTGATTTGTTTTACATAGGCAGCAATCAATAGAGGAGCCATATCATTATCCAGCAACATCGTGAGCGAACAGTCCAACCGATCATCAGCCCATCCCTCTGGCGCATCAATATATCCCCAGTCCACTAAATCGTATACGGTGCCCACATTCATCTGAGGTAGACCAAAAGACTGATTCTCAATAGGCTCAGGAGTGAGACTCCTATCATCAAATGGATTTAATCCAACCACTATTTCTAGAGTTCTTATAGCGCGTCTTTCATGAGTTCCTTCAGCATCAATGATACTTTGCGCTACAACGTCTTGAAATTGATCATCAACCCCCCGTCTTTGAAGTTCATCATAGAGAATCGCCGCTACGAGGGTCGGGTTCACGCCATATCTATCAGCAGATTCGTTAATCTGTTCACGTAGATCCGAAACAGTTTGTTCATTCCTTGATAAAGGTACAACATTAGCCGTAGGAACTTCTGGGGCAGTCTCAGTTTCCGGTAGTGGTACCATATCCTGAGTAGCAGGTCGTAAAAATTTACTAGCTACCCATCCGCTGTGCGCTTTGCCCTCGGCATCTATATAGGTGATATAACGCCACTCAAAATTATTCGCCACCTGTGTGGGGACATTGATATGCACATAAATCCGTGCATTATCTGGTATCCTGCTATCCATTACAAGGTTTTCATGGCTATTTGCTGGAATTTCCGGGGTCCTGCGTAAGTTCAGTCCAATATAGGATGTCACATACATTGTGGTGATAGGAAATGGGAACAGGCGTTGTACCTGCCCGCCACCGAGTATCATCTTGATCCAATCCGGCGGTAGCCCCATGAGCTGCTGCACCGCCGTCGTATCCGCCCGCTCGAAAGCGTCCGCGGCACGCATGAGAGTGTCGCTCAGATCATCGCGGGCCTGTACCCGGCGGCGACCCGCTATCTCCGCCTCGCTGAAGTGGGCGTTCAAGCGCGCGGCATCGCCGCTAGGCCAACAGCCGGTATCCAGTTCCATAACGGCGTGGCGCAGCTCCACGTTGATGTGTTGGATGTCGGCGCTGCTGTGGCGCAGCTGCGCGGCAGTATCGCGCAGCTCTTGTGGATCCACCCGGATCGTTGTGTTCGGGGACATGATTTTCCTCCAATTCGGACAATCTAGAGCCAAAGAGGCTTTCAGACAAGCTTCACAAGATTTTATTGCGCATTTGGGTTGAAAGCAAGAGCGCGCTTAGGGTTCAGTTGCAGGTCTCAGGCGCACCCAGTGTGCTTTGTACGGGATGATTTAGTTACCATCAACGATTTTAAACTCACTGGTGTGTAAATTGTAGGTAGCAACAAAACGCTTGTTTTCAAGGTCCGTATAGGTGAATACCAGTGTATCCTCATCTGGTGACCACGTTGGGGCAAAGCCTTGCGGTTCAATACAATGACTTTGTTGCGTTTCTACATCAAAAATACAGATTGGTTGATTCTCACCCGATAATTCGCAAGCCCCGAAATGTTGATAGAGCAGCCGGGAACCATCCAGCGAGAAGCCCGAAAGCACCGTGTACGGTGGTAAAGATATTTCATGCCGCTCACCTGATGAGAGCTCCAGGATGTACGCAGTATCGTTGCTACAGAAACCTAAAGACTCACAGGGTGAACAAGGGAGATGATCCTTCGCTGGATCAGCAGCTACTACGATAATCTTACTGCCATCTGGAAAGTAGCGGGCCTGTGTTTCCATCAGCGCGTCAGTGGTCAGGTTGATAGGTTGCTCCCCGGTAATGGAGCCCCGCATTAAATCAAACGGTCTCTGATCCTGGGCAATATAGAGATATGCGCCATCTGAAGAGACATCTTCTATCTTGTAATGATAAAACGGCTCTTGAACTACTGTGTGTGTGCCTTGGAAAACATCGAATAGCCATAGAACTCTGGTTGTATTGTTTTCCAGCACAGGGAGTAAGACATGTTGGCTGTCGGACAACCAGAACATCTGTCCTGAGATTGGCGGCACAGGATAGGTCATACGCGCTCCTGTGGATAACTCTAAAAATACTAGTTTATGCTCACCCCTGGTTACCGGTATTGACTCGGCAAAGTAAGCGCGCCATTGCCCATTGGGTGAAACTGAACGTCTTCCTAGGGGAGACTCGAAATACTCACCCTCAGGGCTTGGCGGGGGCGTGGTTGGAACCGGGTGGTCGTCTTGAACAGCGGACGCCGTGGGCGTCGGTATTTGCAAGACCGGGGCAGCCGGCGTCGGCGGCTGACACCCCATCATGCAAACCAATAGTGTAAGCATTAAACACATACGCGCTTTGTTAATCATCAACGACCTCCTGCATAACAAAAACTATGGGGGATCAACTCATTCTTCTGGGTTGCCAAGGTACTGCTCTGTTCCATCTATGCGTTCCCCGGCTACCCAACCGGTCCAGGTGATTCTTTCAGAGAAGATCACAGCCGGATCGATGGCTGGCAGCCTGCCTTGATTTCTATTGACAAAGTAATCTATTCTATTCCTCTCCAAAGATTCCTCATCAGTATCAGTCCTATCCCCCGCCAAATCTGCCTCACCAATCCTGACCTCCATGTGGAGATGTGGCGCTGTAGAATTACCCGTACTTCCTACCACACCTATAACATCCCCTTGATTGAGCACGGTGCCGACCGTGATTAAGCCAGTCACTGTCTCCGCCAGGTGGGCGTAGAGGATGTATACGGAATCCCCTTCTGTATACTGCGGTAAATCACGCATAGGTTGAGGCACCGAATCCGATGGATATTCTACGATAACGTAGTTGCCATAATCGTAATAATTGCCGTCTCGGTTGATCATGCTACCAGAGAACCTGACCACCCCCCCTGCCGAAGCATAGATTTGATCATCTCCCCCCTGATAAGTATAATCAATTCCTGGATGCCCATCGCGAAATGTATAACCAAGGGCTGAAATGTCGGAAACCGGAGGCCGAAAATCGGGAGAGGCGTAAGGGATGGTATATGTTACACGATACCATAGATGCTCGCCTTCCTGCAGGGGTGCGTCAGGATGTACGATCACTTCGGCACCCTCCGGAATTCTCCTGAGTACGACTTCACCCGTACCCGGAGCTTGCCGCAGGTTAAGCCCCACGCCGCTGACGACGCGCATGGGCCTTTCTTCTATCACTGGGGGCGCTGGCGCGGGTTCAATTTCCGGCGCCAGCGCCTGAGCACGTGCATTCTGCGCTTCGACCCAGGCCAGCACTTGCTGACCATTCACTGCTCTGGGAAAGTAGCCTAATTCGTTAATCCATGCTTCTAGTCCCGCCTGGCGTGCATAATAGAAGGCTACCCAATCGTCCTCCGTCCATTCCACCGCGCCCTCGCCTGAGAGCAGCCATGCCAAACGGAACTCGGCGTAGTCTTCCGCGGTCGGCGGGCGGCCATGATCCCGCTCGAATGCCTCCGCCCACCAGCCAAAGCCATCCGCTTCCCACGACAGCCCATCTCCCAAAGCATCCCGCCAGTTCCATTTGGTGACAGAGTTTTTCGCCGCAGGCAACCGGGCGTTTAGCCCCGTGTGGTGCAGCGGCTCACTGCCAGGCAGGGCCCGCGGAGCCGGCACCAGCCCCAGGAGCTGCTGCACCGCCGTCGTATCCGCCCGCTCGAAGGCGTCCGCGGCGCGCATGAGCGTGTCGCTCAGGTCGTCACGGGCCTGCACCCGGCGGCGACCCGCTATCTCGGCCTCGCTGAAGCTGGCGTTCAGGCGCGCGGCGTCGCCGCTGGGCCAACAGTCGAGGTCGAGTTCCATCACGGCCTGGCGCAACTCCGCGTGGATGTGTTGGATGTAGGCACTGCTGTGGCGCAGCTGCGCGGCAACCTCGCGCAACGCTTGCGGCTCAACCCGGATGTTTTTGTCTTGAGACATGGCAACCTCTTTTTGTGATTACTTTATTGAAATACAAATGGGTAATGGTTGCAAGTTCCTGTGAATCCAGCACAAGGTTGGCGCTCTTCGCGTCCTAACCCCGACAAAGCCACCTTGCTGCCAGGCCAAAACCAAAAAAGTTTTTTGTAGTAATGGCTTCAGCCACCTAAAGATCGCTAAAGCAGTTACTACGAACCTAAATTTCGATCCACGGAGTCTAACGATGAATTCGGGATTATGGTTCCAGTATTTGTAGAGTTACATTGTCAATTTCAAATGCGCATAACCACGCCCCTAAAGGCCCTGATCCCGACTCTGTGCATAAGACATGCCAGGTATCTCCAAGATATGTCAAAGTGATATCACAATTTGATACTGCTAAACTTTCAATATGATTATTAGCTAATTTTGCGACATCAAACAATAGCAGATTTTCGGCCAAAGCGCTTGGTGGTATAGTTAATGGATAATGCTCAGTATGATCCTCAAATTGCATTTCCATTGTTTCATTCAGTTTATCTATGGACACTATTCCCACGATTACGCGCGCGCGTAGTCTGAATTTTCGATCGATACGAACATATCCAATGTTAATTTTCCCGACCATTTCGTCAAGATCTTCACATTGGCCTAAGAATGTTAGTGAACTTGCATACGCTCCAGGTACATATTTCTGTACTTGTTGATCGACTTGCATCAGTATAGTATCCATTGTAATATATGAAGTATCTGGCAAAGATATGGGAATACCTGTAGCGTAGACAGGTTTAAAAGTAGATGCGCAGGCATTGAGCGATAAAAATATTAGGCACGCCGTCAATATTAGAGCAATATATTTAGAATTCATTACTCTTCACTCCAACGTAAATACTCATCAAGTGTTTGGTTATCATAAGGCCACCACTCAATCATACCTATGAGACCACGCATTTGAAGTTCCTGTTGAAATCTATCAGTCCATCCCCAATTATACGCAATAAGAAGTAATCTTTGCTGTTGTTCAGAGGTTAAGTTGTTATAACCCGTTGAGTTATTCAGCTGATCTGATAAATAATGCAACATTCCAGCCACATATTCGACTGATGTGGCTTCGTTTAACAAATCTAAACGTCTTTGATAATCATTGTTGCGTGTTGTCACATACCCCATTTCCTCTAACTCACGCGCGCGGCGAAGTTGCATCTGTGCCGGGCCAATAGAAGCAGTATCTCCTTGAATGTAACTTTGAAGAAATTCGGCTGTATTTGCGATAAAACCGGGTTGCATGGTGGGCCATAATGTTAACAACCTGCGCTCAATAGCAGCACTTTCCAAGCGCAGTACAGCTGCTATTAGTATTGGATCGACTGAATGTAGGTCTGCTTGCTCTTGAATAACATGAGTTACATTCATCACTAGTTGTCCACCAATTCGATCTCTCCTAGCATTATCTGACGATGGGAAAAGAAGAGTCGCAAACTCATAACCCACCCTTCCCCCTAAATAAGCGCCTCCAAGTATGATGAGGTAAGGTATCGGGTTATTATAGGTGTAACTGTAGCGATTGAGGCTCTGCGAATTGCTAAATAATATCTGATCCGTTAGCCAGTTCGTTCCATTATCCGTGGGGAGTAAAGAAGGTGGCGCGGGCAACCGGGCGTTCAGCACCGTGCGGTTCAGCGTCTTCCTGCTGGGCAGGGTGGGCGGCGTTTGCATCCAGCCCGGCACCCGCCCCAGGAGCTGCTGCACCGCCGTCGTATCCGCCCGCTCGAAGGCGTCCGCGGCGCGCATGAGCGTGTCGCTCAGGTCGTCGCGGGCCTGCACCCGGCGGCGATCCGCTATCTCCGCCTAGCTGAAGTGGGCGTTCAGGCGTGCGGCGTCGCCGCTGGGCCAACAGCCGAGGTCGAGTTCCATCACAGCCTGGCGCAGCTCCGCGTGGATGTGTTGGATGTTGGCGCTGCTGTGGCGCAGTTGCGCGGCGACATCGCGCAACGCTTGCGGCTCAACCCGGATGTTTTTGTTCTGCTGAGACATGATATCCCTCTAATTCGGACAATCTAGAGCCAAAGAGGTTTTCAGACAAGCTTCGCAAGATTTTATTGCGCATTTGGGTTGAAAGCAAGAGCGCGCTTAGGGTTCAGTTGCTGGTCTCAGGCGCACCCAGTGTGCTTTGTACGGGATGATTTAGTTATCATCAACGATTTTAAACTCACTGGTGTGTAAATTGTAGGTAGCAACAAAACGCTTGTTTTCAAGGTCCGTATAGGTGAATACCAGTGTATCCTCATCTGGTGACCACGTTGGGGCAAAGCCTTGCGGTTCAATACAATGACTTTGTTGCGTTTCTACATCAAAAATACAGATTGGTTGATTCTCACCCGATAATTCGCAAGCCCCGAAATGTTGATAGAGCAGCCGGGAACCATCCAGCGAGAAGCCCGAAAGCACCGTGTACGGTGGTAAAGATATTTCATGCCGCTCACCTGATGAGAGATCCAGGATGTATGCAGTATTGTTGCTACAGAAACCTAAAAAGTAACAGGGTGAACAGGGGAGACGCTCCTGCGCTGGATCAGCAGCTATTACGATAATCTTACTGCCATCTGGAAAGTAGCGGGCTTGTGTCTCCATCAGCGCGTCAGTGGTCAGGTTGATAGGTGGCCCCCCGGTAATGGAGCCCCGCATTAAATCAAACGGTCTCTGATCCTGGGCAATATAGAGATATGCGCCATCTGAAGAGACATCTTCTATCTTGTAATGATAAAACGGCTCTTGAACTACTGTGTGTG
>Ga0334884_1006647_pt1 | contig 10312 bp, 11 predicted proteins | sample GraSluR1_MG_7_FD_207215 | JGI IMG/M metagenome (GOLD analysis project Ga0334884, IMG submission 207215) | Sludge microbial communities from methane-producing bioreactor in Wageningen University, Netherlands - Granular Sludge_12_05 R1 | ecosystem: Engineered > Bioreactor > Anaerobic >...
CCCCGCCTGAATGGCGTTTTGCTGTTGTCCGTTCACTGCATGGTCTTTCGATGGACCGTTGCTCGCGGAGCCACTGTGCCGAGAGGCGGGGCGTTGCGTTTGTCGCACCTTATAGCGGGTGATGCGCACCTATGTAAAATATTTGCACATCGCTCGACTGGTGCAGTATTCGCTTGGTTGCGTGGGTATATAAGGTTTTCGGTAGCGCAAAAAAGAAGGGAGTAACGGCGAAAAGAACTCATATTTACATGATTATAATAATAAATCTATCACAGGCACGCAGAATACCCATAAAAATGTATATATGGTATCGATGCCATTCCAAAAGGCGGTCATGACACGTGCTGGCGAGAACAAACATACGAAAGAAGCGCACCGCCAAGAAGCGCACCGCCAAGTATATCGGAGGGATAGTGTACCCGTAAGACTATACGTGACAAAGCCACGATAATAACGATAAGGAATGCCATCAAGCAGCATGCACGGGGGTGCCACCCCCTCTTTCGGAGATAACATGCTCCCATGCCGTAGAATACAACGGCCAAAGCAGTATGGCCACTGGGATACCCATATCCCCGTGCAATACCTAGGGGATCTGGCGGCCGAGGAAGCGACAAAGCAATCTTTGCTATGTTCGAAAGGGCAACAACGAAGAGACATGCAAGAAAGAACATGGCGGCATGAAGCCGCTGCCCGCGCCGCCAGAGGAGAAAAGAAAGGAACGATGAAAGGGGGATAAGCACCAAGGCGGACCCAGCATAGGTAAGAACGTCCATGGCGGTGAGTAGCCAGGACGGCGCGGTATCGGATAGTACGCCGAGAAGGGAAGCATCGAGACCCCCGGCACCGCCGGCATCCACAACCCTCGCTAAGGAAAGAAGACAGAACGCCGCACAGAATCCCGCGGCCAACGTACGCCATAACACCCTTTCCATACCACTATAGAACAGAAGGGGAATATATAGATGACGAAAGAGAAACGAACCCTTAAATGGCAATATGACATAAAGCTATAGTATGGCCACATCGCTAGGGGATGCCATAAAAACGCAGTGGCGGGTCTTTCTCTCCGACCGTTGGAACATCTACATGCTCATACTGGTGCTCATGATACCCGTTGTCTATGAATCGCTTCGATTCATGCCGGTGGAAGAAAGCATGACTCCGCATACCTTTTCTCCCGCACTGACCATCTGGCTTCAGGAACGCCTGGGAACGGACGGCCTCATCGCGTATGCGGCATCATACTACTATGTTATCCCGCATATCCTCCTCATGGCGGGGCTTGGGCCGCTGTTTCTTTTTGCTAAGCGACGCCCCGCGTGGGTTTACCTGTCCATGGCGCTCGCCATATTCATACTCGATTCGGTCATCTATGTGCTTTATCCCGTGGCGCCCCCCGTGCGCCTTGACGACTCCGGGGTGGTGCCGATACGGATAAATCTGTTCGCCTTGTCCGAGACAACGATAACGGCACACTACTCGGCGATACCATCTGGGCACATTTTCACAACGGTGCTCGGATTTCTCATAGCATGGCTTGAGCGTTGGAGGCGGGTGGCGGCACTCTATGCGGCAAACACGATTATCATGACAGGGGTCATCGTATATCTGGGAGACCACTACTTCATCGATGCCGTGGCAAGCCTGGTGCTGGTGGGTGTGGTGTATGCCGGTGTGTGGGGTATCGCACGAAGGACGCCCCAGGTACAAAAAAGATACGGGGAGACGCTCAAGATGACGTCTTTTGCGCCTGACGCTCCTTACGAATCCTGCGCACCTCGTCGGCCAGAAGCTTGAGCGTCTTTGTCTTCGTATGGCGCTTGGCCACGACGAGCCTCCCATCGAGGGGCTCGTCGGCGGCCCGGTCCTTCGGATAGCACTTCTCCTGCTCACGCTGGCACGTGATGCCAAGGTTATGTGCCGCCTTGGAAAGCTCTTTAAGGTCGGGGTCTTGAACAGCCAGGCCACGTGGGAGCTTGCGACCCCGCGAACGGGGCCTGCGGGCATCGATATTGGCCAACCAGAGCACCATGGTATCGTCTGCCATAAGAGTTACCTCGTCACCTTTATTTCCCTTAGCTCTTCGAGCATGGCAGCGTGCCTCGGCTGTGCGAACAGGTCACGTGCGGGCTCAAGAAGCTGTGTAAGCGCCTCAGCCACGGCCTTCTTGAGGTCCATGGGATGGAGCTCTCCAGCCGCAAAGGCTGTCTGCAGGCTTTCAAACGTAGGATAGACGACATCGCCGCCGAACTTTGCGGGACGCGATACCTCAAGGGCAAAGCCCTCATTCCTAAAGAGGAGCGACTGTGCCCAGTCGAGCACCGGATTGAAGTCTATGTTTCCCGCGGGACAGAACGCCAGGCGCAGCTTCTCGCGGACCTCTTCGGGGGAATCGTGTATGAACACTGCTGACTTGGGAATGGATTTGCTCATCTTCATTTGGGAAAGAAGCTCACGCATCTGGGATTTTTCTACCGGCCACACCGGCGGCTGGTTCAGGCCAAGAAGCAGTTTGTGGTGGACGGCCACGGGCTTGTCCCGGCCGATCTTTGGCGCCACCTCGCGCGCTATGACGTGCGCCTTGCGCTGGTCGATGCCGGAATGGACGAGGGTAAGGTCCTGTGAGAAGATATCTGCCACCTGCATGGGGGGGTAAATAAGCTGGGCGAAGTTCACGTCCTCCTGCTGCTGGCGCCCCATGATGGTTATCGACTTCCGGACGCGGGCAAGGGTGAGATTCTTGGACACGTTGATAACGGTAGCCCAGTAGTCGGGATCGTCGGCGTACAGCTCGGACCCAAGGATATAGCGAACCTTGTCGGGGTCGCCGCCCATCATCCTGACAGAGACGGCCATTCCTTCCTTGAAGTAGCCCACGGCCACCTTCCGGATGGTATCCATGTCCCCGCCAAGCTTGTTGTTAATCCAGGCGTGCCAGTCTGCAAGGAAGATGCGGCACGTGATGCCAGCTTTCTGGAAGTCCGCAATCTTGGCGCCGGCCATGAGCCCTGTTCCAAGGTGTATGAGACCCGATATCTCGAATCCGATGTAATGGTCGATGGCCCGTCCCTCGTCAAAAAGCACCCGAAGGTCCTCTTCGGTCAAAACTTCCTCCGTGGGGGACCGTACAACGTATGCCAGTTTCTCTGCTGTGTCCATGCTACCACTTCTTTATAGCCCGCGCAATGGTGCCCTCGATGCATATCTTCGAAAAGGGATTGTTGATGGTGTTCGATGTCACAATGGATATATTGTACTTCGCCAGTCGTTCGATAGCATTTGATGAAAAGATGCCGTGCACGGCTATGACATGTATGGAACCTGGATTGTACGCTTTTATAATCTTTACGGCATTCTCTATGGTGCGCCCGGTGGAGATGATGTCGTCGATGACTAGGACGTCCCTGCCGGTGAGTGACGGAAGCTCGCCCGTCGTGCGTACCTCGCCCGTGTAGACATCACGCTTCTTGTCAAAAAATACGTAGTCTGTCTCGAGGCGTGTGGCAATGGCATCGGCCCACTTCTCGCTCTCGTTGTCGGGGCCGATGACAAAGGGATCGTCGAGGGCAAGGTTTTGCACGTGCGCAGCTATGGCGTCCATGACGCTCAAATTGACGACACGCATCCGCTTTTCCCGGTCCATGATGTCGGAGAGGCGGGGGATATGCGCCATGAGCGTGTAGAGACGGGAGATGCCCGCTTCTGAAAGCAGCTCAAGAACGTACTTGAGCAAAAACGGCTCACCGTGGCGAAACGACTTGTCCTGCCTGCCGTAGGGGAGATACGGGATGATGGCATCGATGCGGGACACATCCATGTCGACAAGGGACTTTGCCGCAAAGTAGTATTCCATGAGGTACCGGTTGGGATTGAAGTTCGAATACTCGAGCTGATTGAAAAGGTAGGCTACATCGACCCCTTCGATGGACGATATGCGCGGACACGCCTCGCCGTCGGGAAAAACACGCATTTCTATGGGGATATGCTGCACTTCGAGATCTTTGGAAAGTTTTTCCAGCAATTCCGTATCGGGACCCACTATTGCTCTCATCACACCTTACAAGAGGTCCAAATTTAAAAACGTTCCTAATAGGATTCAAAGGAGCTTGAGGTCGCCGGTGATACGGTCTATCTCCTGCTCCGGGGCTGGGCCGATGCCGCACACCGTAGTGGTGCCGGGGGCGACCTCGGTGAGGCCCGCATCCTGTATCATGCAGACCGTGAGGCCGTGCGTCTTAGCTATCATGAAGTACCGTATCATGTGCGTCTTGTCATCCACGGAAAGGACCACCTTCTTCTGTCCCTCGTCCACCCAGTGAGAAAACCAGTCCTTGTTTGCCTCTTTTGCACGTAGCGCGCAGGTGACGGCTGCGTGGGCCACCTGTACCGCCAGTTTGCCCCGGCTCAGCTTGAGGTCCCGGCGGGCGAGGATGACCATCTTGTACTCAAAGCTCATGGTGCTCACCGAGATACAGATACTTGTTAAGTTTGCGTGAGTACCCGCTCCATACGGTGCTTCGGGCGACGTCAAGCTCTTCACGGACCTTGAGGAACTCGGCGGTCTGTGAGTCGCACAGGTCTGCGTGATAGAGGGCGCAGGCCTCTAGGATCATGGGCTCTGTAGGGGACCCCCACTCCTTTTTCCCATGATGGGAAAGAATCATATGCAAAAGGCGTCGTTCGAGGTCTTCGGGAAACCCGCGGCATGTCCGTATCCGGTCCCGAACCATCTCGAATCCGATGACGATATGGTCAAAAAGCCCCCCTTCGGGGGTGAGGTCGATGACGACGCCAACGTCGTACGTTCGGATCTTCCCCACATCATGGAGAATGGCACCGGCAAGCAGAAGCTCGCGGTCCAGCTCTACGTGCGAACGGGCGATGGCATTGCAGACCGTCATCACACCGTACGTATGCTCGATGAGCCCACCCAGATAGTTGTGATGGTGAGACTTCGCGCATGGTGCAAGGAGGAATCGCTCGACAAATCCCTGGTCCTCGAAGAACTTCGCGAGAAGCATGCGCAGATGCGTGTTGGAAAAGGCCCCAACGATGCTTTGCATCTTCGCAAAGACCTTAGCGGTGTCTATGGGGGCGCTGTCGATAAAGTAGGAGATGTCGTACACCTCCTCGCGCTGAATGCCCGTTGGGGTAAAGAGCACCTGTACATGGCCATTGTAAGACGTCACATTCGCACGCAGGCGCACCACGTCACCGATATTGAATCGTTCTGACGCATCTTCGGCGCCATCCCAGCATTTGCCCCACATTTCGCCGGTCTTGTCCTTGAATTTCACCTGCAGGTAGCGCCCTGGTTTTGACTTGAAGTCAAGAAGCTCCTTTTCCAGGACCACGAGCACCGTGTCGACAGCCATGCCGTCCTTCATGTCGGCGATGTAGAGCTTGTCCTCCATGGAACAACCTCGGCACCGGGAGTATAAAAAAGCTCGTACTAGGGGCACGGCAAGAGCGCCAGGGGGCGGGCAAGGTGACGACGGGCGATGACAGGCACCTCGTAGCGCCCGGGATGCACGCCGCGCTCGACGGCCATCTTGGGAACGGCATCCCACGGCACTTTTGCTCCGCAGCGTCGGCACCGGTAGCCCTGTGAAAAGCCGATGGACTGCATGGACGTCCCGCAGCATTTCGGCACAACAGGCCGGACAAGGGAGGCAAGAGTGTGGATCTCAAGCTTTTCCAGATTGAGGGTGAGGCCAAAGGGCGTTTCCATGACACCGCCCCACACGGTCAGGTCATCACCCACGGCAAGCGCCCGCACCACCGCACGAAATTCCTTCGTCGGCTCATAGGCGGCACAGATGACCGAACCTACCCCGTCAGAAAGGGAGAAGAAGACATGGCCGCGGTGGACGTCATGCGGTGCATCCGACACGCGGCCCCGGAGCCGCACCGAGCGATAGCGCCTTAGGCCGGCGGTATCGGCGTCTTCGATGTGGGCATCCGTAGCCTGATTCGTTTCAAAGACCTGGGAAAACGAAACGGGTTCTGAACGCACCATGGCCGCGGCGGAGCAGACCGCTTCCCGGCTAGTACCCCGGATACCATACAAGACGGGGCAGGGTGAACGCGGCGCGATGGCGACATACCCGTTTCGTGCGTCGTACGAGTCGAAGACCGAAGGGTACAGTGCGGCATCCATGTCACTGACAGACAGGGCATCGACATAGCGTGGGGTGCCGATGGAACCGAGCTCCCGGTAGGCGATCAGCTCATAGGTTGGGGACGTGATACGGGCGCCGACGGCAGCAAGCGCGCCGATGATGCCTCTTCCGTTCCCGCAAAAAAAGAGCCGCGCGCCAAGGTGCAGGGCAAGCTCCTTCGCCTCGTCGATGCCGACCTCCTCATGGAGGGCACGGCGGTAGAACGCCTCAAGTACCGGTGGCGGGGATGGCGCATCGAGCAAGATGGCCCCAGGATTCGTATCGGGGCCCGGCATGCGAGACGCCGCTATCATGTCGGTGACCGTCTCCCACACGACATCGGGGTCGCCGTGCACCGCAAACGCCAAGGCGCCGTTTCCCCGTGTCTTGTACGGAATGTTGGGATTGAGGCGCACCAGCCGCGGCAGACCCTCTATCGCAGCAGAATCCTCAAGCGCAGCGATGATGCGGGCGCACAAATACGTCGTGCACATGCCCTCACGGGAGTCCGTGTCGTCCAGGCCGACAAGCATAGAAATCTTTTTAATATGGCTTTATTTTAAAGGTATCTATGGGGAATGAGCGTGAAATGCTCACGCAGGATACGGCATCACTCTTTCAGAAGGCAGGATTCGAGACCTCGTTGTGCAACATCCGCGCCTGTTATGACATCATAGCCAGGGGCAAGGCTGCCACCTTCCTCATCAAGGCGATGCCCAATGTCGACGCCATGACCCCCGACTATGTCCAGGATCTCAAGACGCTCTGCTACTACTTCAAGGCGCATCCCCTTGTCATCGGGATACGTACCAAGGCAGAGGAGCTGCGGACCGGGGTCATCCATTTCCGTGACGACATACCTGTCATCAGCATCGGGACGCTCGAGCACATCATCATCGACAACGAACCGCCGCTGGTCTATGCAGATAGGGGGGGATTCTATGTCCAGATCCACGGTGACCTCCTGCGCAGCATACGGGAAAACATGGGGTATTCCATGGCGGAGTTCGCCAAGGAGATGGGCGTGTCGAGAACGACCCTGTACGACTACGAGCATTCCAAGCGCGGCATCGACCTGGAAGTCGCCATACGGCTGGAGGAAATCCTTGACACCCCGCTTATCAAGCCGCTCAGTATCCGCAAGGATATTTCTGAGCGCGAACCGGCACATCCCCCTGAACCACGGACGCCCCTCGAACGTGACGTCTACGAGTTGCTTGGGAGAATCGGGCTCGTGGTGCACCCCACCAAGCGCACGCCCTTTGATGCCGTGGTACGGGAACAGGACGAGCGCCCGAAGCTCTTCATGCTCACCGGTATCGCCAACATCGACCTTCGCAGCGCCAAGCGCCGCATCGCGGTGGTGCACGAACTGGCCACGCTCCTCGAAAAGGACGCCGTGTTTGTCTTTAGCACACCGGTGCCCAAGCGCAGCATCAGCGGCGTGCCCATCATCCAGGTGGACGAGATACGGTGCCTTGCCGACTGTGACGCCATGCTGGAAGTCGTCAAGGAGCGCACCTCCGATGAAGAAGAAGATTAGAATAACTCTTTGTGCATTTACTTTGTAGTAAAACCGAAATCTTTTTATATCATTACAAATCCCTAGTTTTGTGTACCATCTGGTACGCATCCATGATGAATGTATATAACAATTTTGAAGGTGAAAGCACTATGGCGCAAATGAAACAGCCGATGAACGTCACCGAAGAGGGTGGCCAGCGATTCATTGGACGAGACGCCCAGCGGATGAATATCCTCGCCGGACGTATCGTCGCAGAGACCGTAAAGACCACGCTTGGTCCCCGCGGTATGGACAAGATGCTTGTTGACTCCCTTGGTGACGTCGTCATCACGAACGATGGCGCGACCATTCTCAAGGAAATGGACATCGCCCACCCGGCGGCAAAGATGATTGTCGAAGTGGCAAAGACGCAGGACGACGAGGTCGGCGACGGCACCACCACAGCCGTGGTCATTGCAGGAGAGCTGCTCAAGAAGGCAGAGGGACTCCTCGACCAGAACCTCCACCCCACGGTCATCGCCTCTGGGTACAAGATAGCCGCGGAAGAGGCAGACGCCATCCTCCTGAACATGGCAACGAAGGTAGACATCAACAATGAGGAGCTCCTCCTCAAGGTCGCCAACACCGCCATGACCGGCAAAGGCGCGGAAAAGGCCAAGGACACCCTTGGAAAGCTTGCCGTGACCGCTGTCAAGCAGGTTGTGGAAAAGGTAAACGGCGGCTGGGAAGTCGACACCGACAACATCAAGGTCGAGAAGAAGATCGGCGGCAGCGTCGAGGATTCAAAGCTTATCAAGGGCATTATCATTGACAAGGAACGCGTGCACTCCGGCATGCCTGAGCGCGTGAAGAACGCACAGATAGCCCTCATCGCCACGGCAATGGAGGTCAAGGAGACCGAGACCGACGCTGAAATCCGCATCACCGACCCCGAGATGCTCCAGCGCTTCATCGAGCAGGAAGAGAACATGCTCAAGAAGATGGTGGAGAAGGTCAAGGCCGTCGGCGCGAACGTCGTGTTCTGCCAGAAGGGCATCGACGACCTTGCACAGCACTACCTTGCCAAGGAAGGCATCCTTGCCGCACGCAGGGTGAAGAAGTCTGACATGAAAGCCCTTTCACGCGCCACCGGCGCCCGCATCGCCACCAAGATCGACGACCTCGAAGAGAGCGACCTCGGTAAGGCCGGCCTTGTGGAAGAGCGCAGGATTGCTGGAGACGAGATGATCTTTGTTGAAGACTGCAAGGACCCCAAGTCGGTCAGCCTCCTGCTTCGCGGAGGAACAGAGCACTTTGTCGACAGTGTCGAGCGTGCCCTTGACGACGCCATTGGCGTGGTTGCCTCAGTCATCGAGGACGGCACCATCGTCGCCGGCGGAGGAGCAGTTGACATGGAGCTGAGCAAGCGCCTCGGTGAGGTCGCAGACAAGTACTCCGGTAGGGAGCAGCTTGCCATCAAGGCATTTGCAGAGGCGTTCGAGATCATACCGCGCACCCTTGCTGAGAATGCAGGGCTTGACCCCATCGACCTTCTCGTCGAGCTCAGGTCAAAGCACGAGACAAACGGAAAGAACATCGGCCTCGATGTCTTTGAAGGCAAGACCGCGGACATGTTCGAAAAGGGCATTATCGAACCGCTCAGGATTAAGGAGCAGGCCATCAAGTCGGCCTCTGAAGCGACCATCATGATCCTGCGGATCGACGATGTCATTGCCGCCTCGGACCTCAGCCACGGCGGAGGCATGCCCGGTGGAATGCCCGGCGGCATGGGCGGCATGGACGACATGGGAATGTAAAGGTTTATTAATTCCCTTTTTCTTTTTTTATTTGGAGGAACCAAGATGGATGTTAAGAAAGGTACTACCACCGTTGCCCTGGTTAGCAAGGACGGTGTCGTGCTTGTTGCAGATAAGCGCGTTTCTCTTGGGTATCACATTGCCCACAAGAATGCAAAAAAAGTATTGAAGATTACGGATAACATCGGTGTCACCACTGCGGGAAGCGTTGGTGACATACAGTCACTGGTGGGGTACCTTCGGGCGGAGGCAAAGCTCTACGAGATTAAGAACGGAAAGATGATGAGCCCCAAGGCCCTTGCAAAACTCACCGCAGCCATCCTTCAGGGAAACCGGTACTACCCGCTCTACGCCTGGCTCGTGCTTGGCGGTATGGACGGGGAGAAGGGATACGTGTTTTCCATCGACCCCATCGGGGGCGTCTCCGAGGACGAGATGGTGGCCACCGGTTCAGGCATGGAACCCGCGTACGGGGTCCTTGACGACCGCTACCGCCCAGGCATGAACCTTGACGAGACCGTCAAGCTCGGCGTTCGGGCGCTTCTTGCCGCCATATCGAGGAACATGGGGACCGGCGACGGTGTTTCGGTATCGGTCATCACGAAAGAGGGTCTCAGGGAGTACACCAACGACGAAGTGGATGCCGTCATCGCATCGCTCAAGGAGGGAGCATAAATGGTATTCGGACCCCGCGGAGGAGGATACGACCATGCAATCACGGTCTTTTCCCCCGACGGAAGCCTGTATCAGGTCAGCTACGCTGCCGAGGCAGTGAAGAAGGGCTCAACGGCCCTAGGCGTTAAATGCAAGGACGGCATCGTGCTTGC
>Ga0334884_1006653_pt1 | contig 10301 bp, 5 predicted proteins | sample GraSluR1_MG_7_FD_207215 | JGI IMG/M metagenome (GOLD analysis project Ga0334884, IMG submission 207215) | Sludge microbial communities from methane-producing bioreactor in Wageningen University, Netherlands - Granular Sludge_12_05 R1 | ecosystem: Engineered > Bioreactor > Anaerobic > Unclassified...
GAAAAGCTAGCGAGAAGATGCCCCCCCCTCTCCATTCATGGAGAGGGGGGAAGGGGGGGTGAGGTCTCAAGTGCCTGCGTCACACGCGCCACCACGCGCCGTAACCTGGATGGACGGGTCAGCGAGAAGATGCCCCCCCCTCTCCATTCATGGAGAGGGGGGTAGGGGGGGGTGAGGTCTCAAGTGCCTGCGTCACACGCGCCACCACGCGCCGTAACCTGGATGGACGGGTCAGCGAGAAGATGCCCCCCTTCATGGAGAGGGGGGAAGGCCTACCCTTCAATTGTCCGTCAGAGGCTCAAAGAGGAGCGCGATGACGTAGTCCGCCTCCTCGCGGCAGGCGCTGGTCTGCTCGCGGAAGCGGCCCAGGGGCGCCTCCATCCGCCGCTCCAGCAGGCGCAGCTCGGGGTCGCTCAGGCGTTGGCCCATCTGGCGGATCTGTTGCTCGTGGGTGCGGACGTAGGACTCGAGGGCGGGGAGGATGTGTTCGCAGTCGCCGTGGCCTTGTTCGGCGAGGGCGGCCAGATCTTCCACGTAGTGGGCGTAGGCGTCGACGTTGCTTTGGCAGGCCGCCAAGAGCAGCGCACATTGTACGAGGGTGGATCCCCAGAGCAGACGAAGCAACACGACACCTCCCGCGGTGATGCGTCCCCGCTGGGACGGGCGAACGCAAGGCATTGTAAACAAGCGTTGGTGGTGCCCACAAGATTCCCTGCGTGGACGACGTTGGGTGGGGCTGGGGGCAGTGGGGCCGCAGGGTTGACGATGCTGGGCCACTGGTGGCTAATACCAGGGCGCTGTGGGCGCGGCGCCACCGCAAGCCGTCACGAGGAGTAGCATGAGCGAGAGCACAGGGGCCCTGAAGCAGGAACTCGGTCAATTGTGCGCCTGGGCGCAGCGGATGGTGCGCCTCTTTCTGCAGGTGAGCGGCAAGGATTCTCAGGCCAAAGACCCCTGGAGCGGTTTCGCCATCCCCGCCGAGCGGGTGGCGCGCTCGCTGCAAGAGGCGGCGCCGGGGATCCTGGATTTCGCTGGCGAAGAGGAGCTGGCGGCCCTGCGGGCCATGCGCGACACCTGGCTGGACAGCCCGCCGCCCCACATGGTGGCCCTGGCCGAGATGCGCACCCTCTTCAAGCTCAGCCCCGAGGACGTGGAGCTCTTGGTCCTCATCGCGGCGCCGGCCATCGACCCGGCGGTGCACGACCTCTATGCCTTCGTGTGGGACAACGTGCACAAGAAGTCCCCTGACGTGGGCTTCGTGTGCCAGATCTTGGCGCGGGGCGAGAGACGGGCCTTCGCCGACTATTACGGCCGCCTCTCCCATGATGCGCCCCTGCGCCGCCACCGCCTGGTCGAGGTGGAAGAGCGCCTGGGGCCCCAAGAATCCCTGGCCCTCAACCTGGTCGCGCGCCGGGTGCGGGTGGCCGACCGGGTCTTGGACTTCATGCGCTATGTGGGCACGGATCACACCCCCATGGACGAATCGCTGGCCTCCATGTGCTCCCGTTTGCGCGAGCGCGTCGACCTGGCCTCCCTCCGCCTGCCCACGACCAGCCAGGACGCGGTCCTGCAGCTCGCCCGCTCGCGCAAGCTGCCCGCCATCTTCGAGGGGCCCGTGGGCGCCGGCAAGGAACAGACCGCCCTGGCCTTCGCCTCCCTCCTCGAACGCGGCCTGATCTCGGCCGACCTCAACTCCTTCATGGCCCTGCCGCCGGAGCAGCTCCTGACGCGCCTGGCTGACCTCTTCCGCGAGGCGCGCCTGGGCAACGACGTGGTCTACCTGCGCTGCACCAACCTGCCCGAGATGGTCTTCGGCCCGGTGATGCAGATCCTCCAGCAACACCTGGTCACGGAGAGCGTCATCCTCGGGGTGGACCGCATGACCATGTGGCTCGTCACCCTGACCACGGGCTGGCCCGTGGTGCCCATCCCCCTGCCCGGGCCGAGCCACCGCATCGAGCTGTGGCGCGCCACCTTCGACGGCGACAAGCGCTGCCCCGACGACGCGGCCATCGACGTCATCGGGCGGCGCTACGAGATGTCTGCGGCCCAGATCCGCCAAGCCGCCAGCGAAGCGCGCCGTCTGGCCCAGGTCGCGCGCCACCGCCGGGTGGAGGTGGCCGACCTCGACAAGGCCTGCCGCACTTACTTCGCCCACAAACTCAGCGACCTGGCCGAGCTCGTCCCGCCCTCTTCCTTCAAGCCCGAGCAGCTCATCTTGCCGCCCACGGAGCGCGAGAAGTTCGAAGAAATCATGCTCTACTCCAAGGAGCACGACACCATCTACAACGACTGGGGCTTCGGCGAGCGTTTCCCCTATGGGCGCGGCCTCTCGGTGCTCTTCTACGGTCCCCCCGGCACGGGCAAGACCATGGCCGCCTGCATCATCGCCAGCGTCCTCGGCCTGGACCTCTTCCGGGTCGACCTCTCGCGCATCATGAGCCGCTACGTCGGCGAAACCGAAAAAAACCTGGCCCGCGTCTTCGACGAGGCCGAGCGCGGCCGGGTGATGCTCCTCTTCGACGAGGCCGACGCCCTCTTCACCAAGCGCACCCAGGTCAAGTCCTCCGTCGACCGCTACGCCAACCTCGAGGTCGCCTACCTCTTGCAGCGCATGGAGAACTTCGAAGGCGTCAGCGTCCTGACCACCAACGTCGAGAGCCACCTCGACGACGCCTTCAAACGCCGCATCCGCTACCGGGTCTACTTCCCCATGCCCGACGGCCCCACCCGAGGCAAGCTCTTCTCCTCCCTCATCCCGGCGGCGGCGCCCAAGGTCGACACGATCCCCTTCGACCTCCTCGGCGAACACTTCGAAATCAGCGGCGGCCACATCAAGCAAGCCGTCCTGCGGGCGGCCTTCTACGCGCGCCGCGCGGGCGGCCTCATCAACCTGGAGCACCTCTACGAGGCCACCGTGGCCGAGTGCCGCGAGCTGGGGATGCTCATGAGCGACAAGCTGCCCAAGGCCTTGGCCAAAGCCCTGCGCCAGGAGCGCGGCGAGCCCGAGCCGCCCAGTGAAGAGGAGGAGCAGCCCCAGGTGGCGCCAGAGATGCTGGGCTTGCGCCCCATTCTGCCCGATGGATCCCGGCCCTAGACGCGGCCGCAGCGCGGAGAAATCATGAACGAGAAGCGACAGGGAGAGCGGTTGCTGGTCATTGACGCGGCGAGTGAAGTCGGCAGCCAGGCGCTGCTCCACCTCGGCGATGTGGCTGAGGTGGTGCCCGTCTATCTGCCTTCGGGATCCACCCCCGCTGAAGGTGCGGCGTCGGCTGGGGTCGAAGACCTGCTCCAGATCCGCAAGGCCATGGCGGGTGGCGGCTCGCTGCTGCTCTCTTTCAGCGACGCGACCCTCATCAGCGGCGACGCCGAGCGCGTGGTCCAGCAAGTGGTCGACGGCTGGGCTGAGGCCAACCTGCGTCAGGTGGTCTTGGTGAGCAGCGGCGACGTCTACGCCCCCGCCCGGGGCGCCCACAACGAGGGGGCCCTGGTGGCGCCCAGCGGGCCGCGGGCCGAGGCCCTGGTGCGCTGTGAGGAGTTGCTGCGCGCCTGCGCCCCAGACGCCCTCACGGTGCTGCGCGCCGGCGTGCTCTACGGGCCGGGCTGCCGCGGCACCGTGGGCCTCTTGTGCGCCGTGCCGGTCTTGCTCTCCCAGCGGATGTTGATGCTGCCGGGCTTCCGCGGCGGGCCGCGCTGGTCTTTCGTCCACGTGGCCGACTTGGTGCGGGCCGTGCGCTTCGTCTTGGCCGACGACCGCTGCGCCGGCGGCCTCTACAACGTGGCCGATCCCGTGCCCATGGCCCTGGGCGAGGCCTTGACCTTGGCCACGGCGGCGCAGGAGCTGCCCATGGGCCCGCTGGTGGCCTGGCCGCCCGGGGTGGCCCTCAACCCGCTGCTGCCCATCGTCGGGCACGGCACCAGCTTGACCCTCATCAATCAGATGGCCGCCTTCCTCTGGCAGCGCGCCACCCAGCGCGTGGACGATGCCGACGCCCTGTGGCCGCGCCTCACCCGGGATCTGCTGCCCTTCGTCGCCACCGACCGCATCCTCAGCGCCGAGCGGCTGCGGGTGATGGGCTTCGTCCCCCAGGTGGACGGCCTCTACCAAGGGCTGCCCGAGGTGGTGGACGACTACCGCCAGCGCGGCTGGCTGCCGGACCTGCGTGAAGTGCAGCGGGTCGAGTCGGGCTTGCGCCTGCGCTACGCCATGCCCATGCACGGCGAGCTCTTGGCCGCCGAAGGCGTGGGCGACGGGCCCCTCTTGCCCCTGACGCTGGACCTGTCCATCGACGCGCCCCTGTGGGGCTTGGCCCGTGGCTCCGAGGCCCTGGTGGACGGGACCCTGACCCTGCACGAGACCTACCCGGCCCTGCTCTGCGAGGGCACCTGGCAGCGCAAGCGCGACGTCTTCGACGTGGGCTTCAAGTCCCCGACGGGGGAATCTTTCCGTCTGTGGGCCGCCGCCGAGGCCGGCAGCGACGGCCGCCGCTACCGGGTCGAGATCGTCGATAGCCGGGGCCAGGTGTGCTATCGCGGCGGCGCCGACCGCGGCGGCTGGCGCGCGCGGGCCGCCATGGTGCGTAGCGCCCGTTTGGGGCATGTGGGGTTGTGATGGGAGGTGTTGGCTAGCATCTCCCGTGCGCTGTTACTCAGACATCCTTTAGGCTATGCTGAGTTGCGCCTTGGATTGGCGATAGGCCCCGGTGAACGCCGCGCAGACGCGTCGGCGCGACCCGAAAGTCCCATCCTGAGCGAATGAAAGGGAGCTGCACCATGACGACGGGTGGGTTCTTTGAGTTGGAGGCGAGTCGCGCCGATGGGAGCCGTGTCGCCTACCGCGTTTTCCAGCCCCTGGGCCGCGGTGCTGGCGCCCAGGTGTGGTTGGCCCACAAGGGCGGCGCTTCTGGGGAAGCTGGGCCAGTGGTGGCCCTCAAGGTTGCAGAGCCTGGGCTCTGGTCGCAGCGCCTCGAGAGAGAAGCGCGCTTGCTTCAGGCCATCGCCGCCGCCGCCCCGCGCCAGCGCCGCATCATCCGCTTGGGCGAGGAGAGAGAGCTGCTGGTGGAGACGCAACGGCCTGAAGGCCTGCTCGGGCCGCAGGCGATCCTCGAGCTGGACTGGCTCCAAGGAGAGACGCTGCGCCAGTGGATGGAACGGTTCTGGTTCAAGGCCTCTCCTACCCCCCAGCAGGTGCTCCGCGAGGCGCTGAGCAAGGCCATCGACATCGCCGCGGCGTTGGAGATTCTGTATGCCCTGCCAGGGGGGGCCATCGTCCATCGGGATATCAAGCCTGACAACCTCATGGTGACGCCTGAAGGGCTGGTACTCTTTGACTTCAACATCGCCCGCCAAGAGTCCGCGGCGGAGATGACTGCGGGACTCGGTACTTGGCGCTACGCGGCGCCAGAGGTCCTCTCTGGCGAGCATTACGACAGCCGCGCCGATCTCTATAGCGTTGGTATCATCTTGTGGGAGATATTGGAGCAGGCGCCCTTTCCCGCCGTCCACGCTGAGGTGCCGTGGCAGCGTTCGCGTTGGTGCCAGGTGGACTTTCCCCGGCGGAGAGAGCTCGAACAAGTGCTCACCCGACTCGTCTGTGCGCGCGAAGCTCGCCTAAACGGGCCAAAGCGGCTCAGAATCATGCTCGAAGATTTGCAACCCGTCGTGGCGCAGATGGCCCTGTGCCAGTGGCCCCAACCGGCGCGCGAAGCGCACCCAGCACCCGCGCTGCCGCCTGCGCCATCGGCACCGCCCCGCGCCGTCTCCAGTGATGCGCCTGCGGCGTCACTGCTCCCGGCGCAAGGGGCCGAGCCGGCGCGGGTGGCGCCATTGGAGCCTGCCCCCGCGTGGCAGCCAGATCTCATCGAGCTCCTCACCGAGCTGCGTCCCGGCGGGCTGATGTCCGTGGTGGTCGCCGACGGCCACAGCCAGGGCGCCCTACAGGAACGGATTCAGCGCGCCATCGACGTCGCGGACCCCCTGGAGGACCTCGTCTTTTCGCGGGTAGCAGCGGCCCTCGATGGGACGCCTGGGGCGCCGCGGCTCATCGTCTTGGCGGGCAACGCTGGCGACGGCAAGAGTCACCTCATCAAGCGCTTGCGGGCGCGTTGGGAAGCCCTCCCTGGCGGAGCCGATCGCGTCGCCTTCATCGCCGATGCCACCCACGCCGACCGCCCCGACCAGAGCCAGCGCGAACGCCTCGACCTCTTTTTTGCCCCCCTCAGCGGCCAGGGCGAGATGACCAAGGCCGTCTATCTCGTGGCCATGAACACTGGCATGGTCATCCACTACTTCGAGAACGCAGAGAACCACGCCGCCCTTCGGGACGAACTCTTCTTTCGCCTCGGTTTGGCACCGGCGCCGACGGCAGCTACCTCCTTCCCCGTCGAGGTCGTCAACCTCGACCTGCGCGACCTCTTGCATCAGCCCACCCCAGCGGTGCCTTGCTTTGCCGAGAAAATGCTCCTGCGCCTGGATCCTCAGGCCACGGACGGGCTCGTGTATGAAGCGGCTCAGGCCTGTGGCGCGTGTAGCGCCGCGTCGCTGTGCCCGGTGCTGTTCAACCTCCAGGCACTGTGCCGCGCTGACTTCGACCACGCGCGGCGGGCCCTCTTCGCCATTCTCCAGCGTGTCGCCCTCGACGCCGAGGTCCACCTCAGCCCCAGGCTGCTCTGGGCCTTCTTCTACCACTTGATCACCGGCGGCCAAGGGCGTTACCAGCGCCAGCCCGGGATGCCCGCCGGCCTCTGTGCCGTCGTGCGGCACCAGGTCGCCCGCCGCGACTTCAACTGGCTCCACCAAGGACACTTCTATCAGATCCTCTTTGGCGGTGGGCCTGAGTCGTTGTGGACCCTCCTGACACGCTTCGATCCGGCCGACGTGGCTGCGCCCGCCATCGACCGTCTCCAGACTCGTCTGGGGGTCAACCCCAAAGTCGAGCGCGAAGCCGTGGTGCAGATAAAGCGCATAAGTGCTGAAGCGGGCGTGGCACTGTCCATCGATTTCGAGCGCCTAGGTGATGGCCTCGACGAAGGGCAGGAGGAGCGAGACCAACAAGAGCGACGCGATGCCGTGGTGCGACGCCAGGTCTTCTTCGAACCGGCTCTCCTCGACGACTACTTGGCCCGCGGCGTCCAAGCGCCTTTCGTGTTGCTCCTCGAAGCCTATCGCAAGTGGTCCCTGGGGCAGACCCATGACCTGCGCGCCGAGGAGAAGGAGGCCATCAAAGACGTGGTCGATCTCCTGCGCATGGCGCTCCTTCAGGCCTATGGTCGGACCCGTGGAGAGCGGAACTTTTTCAAGGTGAGCCACCCCAACACCAAGTGTCGCAGCGAGCTCCTGGTCGCGGTGCAGCACGGCGGCCTCGAGCGGCTGTTGCGTCTCGAAGAGGTTCTGCGGCGCGACGACCACATCCTCGCCCACCAAGGACGCGCCGCGTTGCTCGCCGAGCTGGGATACTGCCCGCGCATGCTCACCTTGGTGGTCCAGGGCTTTCGCATCAACCTCGATGTGGCCCTCTATGACTTCCTCTTGCAGGTCAAGGCCGGCCAACAACCCTCCAGCAAGGATTTGGCCCAGTTCCAAGCCTTGCACTATGTGGGCGAGCGCATCGGCAACACCCTCGCCGGACGTGATGGCGAGAACCAAGCGCTCTACGTGCTCGACGAGGAGAAGGGCTTCTTCCTGTTGACGCGGGATGTCTTTGGGACCACCACGATGGAGCCTGTCGAAGTGTAGGAAGGATGCCATGGCTGTAGACATGCAGTGGGTTGAGAGTGTGCGGGCCCTGCCAGACATCGCCGAGCGCGATGGTTTGGCGATCGCGGGCGTGGATCTGGCCCTGCCTTTGTCGAAGGTGCGGGGGATCAAGCTGCAGCACCGGGCGTGGCAGCGGCGGGTGGTCGAGGACATGGTGCCCGAGTCGGTGGTGGGCGACGCCAGCGAAAAGATCCTGGTCTCCATCGTGAACGCTCTCACCACGGGCGCCAAAGATGTCCCCTCCTTCGAGTCCGCCCTCGGCGAAGACTTTGGCCCCTTGCGGGCGCTCTTTGCTCACAGGACGCAAGGCAAGCACGAGCTGCCCCTGCCCTTTCACGCCGTGGTCGCGAGGTCGGCGCGCAAAGTCGATTCCCGGTCGTTTTCAGAAAAGACGCTTCTGCTTCTAGCGACTGGCGCCGATGGCCAGGTCGACGTCGCCTTGTTGGCGCGCTTCATCAACGCACTTCGCCCTCCGCAGGAGGTGCTCAATCTCGCTCAGCGCACCGTCCTGGAGCGGCTGGCGCCGGGGTGGACCACGGCCCAGGCACCGCAATTCAACCTCGATCTGAGCGAGCAGGGGCCCACCCCTTTCGTGGAGCGGGCGGGGAGCCTCTTTCGCCAAGACCTCGCCAATCTCCTCGACGCGCGCTTGGAGAACGCCGACTTTTTTGCCTACGCGAGTCTGTTGCTGGTCGTCCATTTTGGCCTCTACCTGCCGCGCTTGGCCTACCAGCTCAACCCGAGCATGGACATGCTGCTGGCGGAGCTGGCCGTCCCGGGCTCGCGCACGCCGGCGGACCTGGCCGCGGTGGAACGCGATGTCCACAACGGCTTCGCCGGGTCCCTGTGCTGTCGGGCTCCCGATCCTGGCGGCAACCGGCCGGTGCAGCGCCACGCTGAAGTGCGGCGCTCCTTTGCGCTTCTCGAGCGTGAGCTTGGGCAGCTCCACTTCAACCTCTTGTTGCTCAACCGCCTGCGCGATCTGGCGCGCAGCTACCTCCACCGCTGGCGTCCCGAGGCGGCGGGTCGTCTCATGCTGCCGTCGACCCTGGTTGGGCTCATGCAGCAGGACCCGGCGAGCCGAGTGTTCATCTGCCGCGCCGCTGAAGCCCTCTGCGTGCGCTTCGTCGCCCAGCAACTGCCAGAGAGCCAGCACGCCTGGGCGTGGGAGACCCTGGCGGACAGCCCCAGCGGCCTGCACGCGTTGCGGAATTATTACGAGAAGTTCAACAGCATCAGCAACGCGAATGCACGATCGACGCGGGCTTATAGCAATGGAATGAGCGTGGTGGTGTCGCTGCTGCGGCGGGGCAACTCGGGGCTCGTCCAGAGCCGCAAAGGTCTGGGCTACTTCTTTGAGCTTGGGGTGGGAGCGCTGCCGTACTTCTTGGTGGTGAGCATGGGCCGGCGCAAGAAGATGCGTCTGAGCGAGTTCTGGGAGCGACTGGCTGCCTACGGGCTGCGCTTTGATCCTGAGGAACGGGCGCTGCTCTTGGGGCGCCTGAAGGTGATGGGGCTCTACGAGCGTTTCAGCGACGCCGGTGAGGCCTCTTATGTGCGCAATCTCGTGGCGATGGCGAACGAGGGGGCGAGATGAGCTGTTACGGAAAGATTGCGGCCCAGGTGCTCTTGGAACGACTGTCGGCGCGGCCCGTGCAGAGCTCAGGACGCCACGTGATCGACCATCTCGGTGCTGAGGAGCGCCGCGACCTCTTCGACGCCCTCATGCAACGCGCCCAGGGACGCGTGCAGATCGCCGTCGGTGAGAGCCCCTTCACCTTGGCGGCCGTGCCCATGGCCACAGCCGACCTCATCCCCTTTCTGGAGGGTGAGGGCGCTGAGCAGCCCCTGGCCAACGTGGGCACCCAGGGCTTTGCCTCTGCGCTGCGCGATCATTTCGGCACGGGTCAACCGACGCGCCCCAGGATCCTCCTCACTTTGGTCGGGCAGGGCAACGAGACCCAGCACAGCGCCCGCGAACAAGGCGTTGATGGGGGCCTCTTGCCCTTTGCGGACCTGGTGCAGGCCTTGCTCGTCAGCCACCAGGTGGGCACGCAGGATCCGCGCTGGCCAGTCGCGCAGACCTATCTCGAGGTGCTGCAGCGGCAACCCGTCGCCGCTGCCACAGCGCGCCGCCACCAGCTCGAGTGCCTGGACCGTTACCTCAGCGAGGTCGGCGCGGCGCCAGAGAAGCGCGGCGCCGCGCTGCCGCTCCTCGAGCTCTTCTTGGCCGATGACCACCCCGACTGCGTCGCTGGACCACCCCTGGGTATGGATCCCGATGCGTCGCGGCTGCAGGAGAACGCCGCCCTGCGCGCGAAGACGCTGGACATCCTCAACAACCCCTATGTCGATCACGAGGAGGAGCTCCAGAGCACCTTCTCCGAGGCGACGGCGGCGGCGATCCTCAAGCATTGGCAGCAAGACCGAGATCTTCATGCGCTGAGACTCGGTCTCTTCGAGGGCGTTGAAGGCCTTGGCGGCGGGCGCGAAGAGAAGGTCGCATTTCTCCACCAGGAGCTCCAGGTGCGGGGGGCCCAGGGGTG
>Ga0334884_1006657_pt1 | contig 10296 bp, 7 predicted proteins | sample GraSluR1_MG_7_FD_207215 | JGI IMG/M metagenome (GOLD analysis project Ga0334884, IMG submission 207215) | Sludge microbial communities from methane-producing bioreactor in Wageningen University, Netherlands - Granular Sludge_12_05 R1 | ecosystem: Engineered > Bioreactor > Anaerobic > Unclassified...
ATCCCCTTCGGGCGGCCTTCGGAGCCTATCTTTTCGGAGGCGTGGAGGCCATGCAGCTTCGCATTCAGGCAGGCGGAACGGGCATCTCCGCCCCCCTGCTGCTCATGCTTCCCTATCTCTTTACCATAGGAGTGCTTCTCTTTATCTCCATCCGGAAAGGAAGGGGAATTCTGCTCGGAGCTCCCGCCGCATTGGGAGATCCCTACTATCGAGAGGAACGGGAGTGATTCGAAACGAAGCTCTCTATCCTCGGAACAGAAAGGACTAGCCGGGAAACTATGAAAGGAAATGTGCTCATTCGCAATACCACGGTTCACACCATGGGAAGCCGGGGTGTGCTGGAACATGCGGATATTCTTATTCGAGAGGGACGCATTGCGGTGGTGGGGGGAGCGGAAATTCCTCCGGAACCGCTGGAGATCCTGGACGGACGCGCTCTTATTGCCACTCCGGGGCTGATAGACGTACATACCCACATGGGAGCCTGTGAAGAGGGCTATCCCGAACGGGAAGCCAGCGATAACGAAATGACCGACCCCGCCATACCTCAGCTCCGCATTCTCGATGCCGTCAACCCCCGGGACCGGGCTTTTTCGGATGCCCGGGAGAGCGGCGTCACGGCGGTTCAGGTGCTTCCGGGAAGCGGTAATGTCATCGGAGGAGAGTGTGCCATTCTTGCCACGGCGGGAGACCACGTGGAAGAAATGCTTCTCCGGGCTCCCTCGGGAATGAAGGTGGCCTTCGGAGAAAATCCCAAGGGAGTGTACGGAAGCAAGGACAAATATCCCTCCACCCGCATGGGAGTGGCCGCATGCCTCCGGGAGCATCTCGTGGGGGCTCAGAATTACGGGCTTCTTCTGGAGCACCAGAAGCAGGAGGAGGAGCCGGTGGAACGGGATCTCGGCAAGGAGGCTCTTCTGAGGGTGCTCTCCCGGGAGGTGCCCCTGCGGATTCACGCCCACCGGGGAGACGATATCTCCACAGCGTTGCGTATCGCCGAAGAATTTGGCTGTATCTGCACCCTGGAGCACGGCACCGAAGGGCATCTTCTCGGAGATCTCCTGGTGCGGAAGAAAATTCCCGTGGCCTTCGGCCCCTTTATGTGCTCCAAATCCAAGCTGGAGCTTGCCCAGATGGAGCCCCGGCACTTGGCAGAACTCTACCGCAAGGGGGTGCCTCTCAGCCTCATGACGGATCATCCGGTGCTTCCCATAGGATATATTCTGGCCCAGGGCGGGCGCCTGATCCGGGAGGGCCTTGCTCCCCAAGAAGTGCTGGAGCTGCTCACCTCCTCCGCGGCGGCGCATCTGGGGCTCTCCTCGGAGATAGGCTCCCTTGAGGAGGGCAAGCGGGGAGACCTGGCGCTCTGGGACGGAGACCCCTTTGCCTACACTTCCGGCGTGGTGGCCACGGTCATCGAAGGAACCGTGGTGTACCGGAAGAAGTAGTTTTTCCTGCATGTCTCCATGCCTGGAAAAATTTCTTTATGGAATTGCGGAAGTACGGTTTCGTAAAATCCCCTTTGATAGTCCTCTCTAGGAGATCGTAGAGACAGGCTTGTCAACTATCCTGTACCCGTATACCCAACGGTCAAAGCAATGTCTAAATTAACATCAAGAAAATCGGCAGCCGAAAATATTCCGATCAAGATAGAGATTTGTGTGTTAATATAGTTTTATTCATATTACGGTAGAAAATGACGGCCCATCGGCAGAACCGTGCAATGATCACGAAATGGCTCCACCGGTACATCCGGTTACAAGAGCCTTTGAGATATCCGCTCAAATAATGATTACAATTTTTGAAGGGGTTGAATACATGAGCAAGGTGAACGGCAACGGAGCGAACCTCGGTTTCGAATCCGAGCTCTGGCGCGCCGCGGATACTCTGCGCTCGAACATGGATGCCGCAGAGTACAAACACGTCGTGCTCGGGTTGATATTCCTGAAGTATATTTCCGACGCCTTCGAGGAGTACCGCGCCGCGCTCGAAGCGGACCGCTCCCAGGGAGCCGACCCGGAAGACCAGGACGAATACCGGGCCGTCAATATCTTCTGGGTGCCGAAAGAGGCCCGCTGGTCGAAACTGCGATCCGAAGCCAAGCAGCCGACCATCGGCAAGATCGTGGACGACGCCATGCTTGCCGTGGAGCGCGAAAACCCATCGCTCAAAGGCGTGCTTCCCAAGGATTACGCCCATCCGCGCCTCGACAAGCAACGTCTCGGTCAGCTTATCGACCTGATCGGCAACATCGGCTTGGGGGACAAGGCCAACCGCTCGAAAGACATCCTCGGGCGCGTCTACGAGTATTTCCTCTCGCAGTTTGCCAGCGCCGAAGGCAAGAAGGGCGGCCAGTTCTACACGCCCCGCTGTGTCGTGCAGGTTCTGGTGGAGATGCTGGAGCCGTACAAGGGGCGCGTCTTCGACCCCTGCTGCGGCTCCGGCGGCATGTTCGTGCAGTCCATCGAGTTCGTGAAGGCCCACGCCACCGGAAACGGAAACGGAGGAAAGGCGAAAGCCGACATCAGCATCTTCGGCCAGGAGTCCAACCACACCACGTGGCGGCTTGCCAAGATGAACCTCGCCATCCGGCAGATCGAAAACAATCTGGGGAAGGAGCAGGCCGACAGCTTTCATCGCGATCTGCACCCCGACCTGAAGGCCGACTTCGTCCTCGCCAATCCGCCGTTCAACGACTCCGACTGGCGCGGCGACCTCCTCAAGGAGGACAAGCGCTGGAAGTACGGCACCCCCCCGGTGGGGAACGCGAACTTCGCCTGGGTGCAGCACTTCATCCATCATCTGGCCCCCACCGGAACGGCGGGCTTCGTTCTGGCCAACGGCTCCATGTCCTCCAACCAGTCGGGGGAGGGTGAAATCCGCAAGAACATCATCGAGGCCGACCTGGTGGACTGCATGGTGGCCATGCCCGGCCAGCTTTTCTACTCGACGCAGATACCCGTCTGCCTCTGGTTTCTCGCCCGGGACAAAAAGAACGCGGGTTTCCGCGACCGGCGCGGAGAAACGCTCTTCATCGACGCCCGGAAGATGGGGGCGCTGATCGACCGGACCCACCGCGAGCTGACGGACGAGGATATCCGCAGGATCGCCGACACCTACCACGCATGGCGGGGAGAAGCGGCCGCCGGGGAGTACGAGGACGTGCCCGGCTTCTGCAAGAGCGCGACGCTCGAAGAAATCCGCCGGCACGGCCACGTGCTCACACCCGGCCGGTACGTCGGCGCGGAGGAGATCGAAGACGACGGCGAGCCCTTCGAGGAGAAAATGGAACGGCTGGTCTCCCTGTATCGCGAACAGACCGAGGAAGGGAAGAAGCTGGACGCGGCCATAGCGGCGAACTTGGAGGCGCTGGGTTATGGGGAGTGAGTGGCTCTATATCCCACTTTACGAGCTCTGCTCCTACCTGAATCGGGGCTCAGCACCAGCATACGCTGAAGAAAATGGTGTTTTGGTGTTGAATCAAAAATGTGTACGAGATCAGCAAGTCAGTTTCAGCGAAGCACGTCGTACAGACACTACAAAAAAACCTATCGTGAGAGAACGGTTCTTGAAGCCCTTTGACATTCTGGTCAATTCTACTGGTATTGGAACTCTTGGACGAGTAGCTCAGGTACGTAATCTGTCGGAAGAAACAACTATCGATAGTCACTTAACGCTCGTCAGGCCAGATCCTGAAGCGATTCATCCTTTTTACCTTGGTATGGCGGTCCGTTGTTTTGAATCCAAAATAGAAGCGTTAGGGGAAGGATCAACTGGTCAGACAGAGTTATCACGCAGTCGCTTGGGCTCCCTCCTTATTCCTGTGCCTAGTTATGAAGAGCAGCGCGCCATCGCCCATATCCTCGGCACGCTCGACGACAAGATCGAACTCAACCGCAGGATGAACCAGGCCCTCGAAGAGATGGCCCGCGCCCTTTTCAAGAGCTGGTTCGTCGACTTCGACCCCGTCCGCGCCAAGGCGGAGGGCCGCGAGACGGGACTCCCGGAGGAAATCGCCGCCCTCTTCCCCGACGAGTTCGAGGACTCCGAGCTAGGAGAGATCCCGAAGGGGTGGAGTGTAAAACAACTCGGCAATATCATCGAGATTTCTGACTCGAAACGTATTCCTTTATCGAGCCGTGAGCGAGCGAAACGCCAAGGGCCATACCGTTATTATGGAGCAGCAGGCATAGTGGATTATGTAGATGATTTTTTATTCGATGGAGTTTATCTCCTTGTCGGCGAGGATGGCACAGTTGTCACCTCTGCTGGCAACCCGGTGCTTCAGTATGTATGGGGCAAGTTTTGGGTAAATAATCATGCTCATGTCATCAGGGCAAAAGGTGGCGTCACTGTCGAACACTTGTTTCTGCTACTTCAGCGGATAAATGCTACACCGTTTATAACAGGCGCAGTTCAGCCGAAACTCAGTCAAAAAAACATGAACGCTATCCCGGTTATTCAAGGACCGCCAGAATTGAACCAAATATTTGGAAGACTGATCGACCCGTTTTTCGCTAAAGTAAGAGCACTGAATGATGAAAAGGACGTTCTTGTCTCTATCCGCGACGCCCTTTTACCTAAACTCATCTCTGGCGAAATTGAGGTTACAAAAGCTGAATGCTTCACAACGAGGCACGTCTGATGGTTGTGGCTAATAATGCCCCCGACTTAGTGATGCATAGTGCCCGCGCGGCATTAGCCGATGGGATGATTCATATCGAGGAGCAGATAACGGCGTTGGAGCAGGCTGTAGCCCAGAACCCTCGCCTTGCCTTCGATTTGGCCAAGGTTCTTGTTGAGAGCACCTGCAAGACAATTTTGAAAGAGCGTGGGAGAGATTTCAATAATAAAGATGACATGTCTAATTTTTTTAGAACTACCTGCTCATGCGTTTCTTTCCTGCCTGTTGCTTTGGCTGATGATAAGAATGCAGAAAAGAGCTTGAAGAAGACGCTTAATGGTCTGAATACAGCATTGTTGGGCGTATGCGAATTACGGAACGCATTTGGTTTCGCATCGCATGGTAGCGACGGTCCTCGTCCCGAAATGGAAGAAATACAGGCACTACTTGTTGCGCAAACCGCAGATGCAATCATCGGTTTTCTTTATCGCGCTCACAAACGAAGCTTCTCAAGACCCAATTCGGTTCAAATGGAGTATGACGATCATCCGGTTTTCAATGAATGGCTCGACGAACAGTGCGAGCCAGTGCGCATTTTGTCATTGCCACCATATCGGCCAAGCGATGTCTTGTTCTGCGTAGATCAGGAAGCCTACCATGATATCCTAACCGACTATGAGAACGAGGAGTAGATTGTAACCCAATTAGAGAACATTAACAAGAGAGAGGCGTTGCGCAATGAGTCCTGGTTTCACCGAATCCATCATCGAACAGGCGGCGATGGCGTGGCTTGAGAGCCTGGGGTATCTGATCCTCTCGGGCCCGGAGATCGCCCCCGGCGAGGCGGCGGCCGAGCGCGAGCATTACGGTCAGGTCGTTCTTGAGTGTCGCCTTCGCCAGGCGCTTCAGCGGTTGAACCCCGCCGTGCCCTCGGACGCTATCGACGAGGCGTTCCGCAAGCTCACCCGGCCCGATTCCCCTTCGCTGACGGCGAACAACCATAACTTCCACAAGTATCTGGTCGAGGGCGTACCGGTGGAGTACCAGCGGGCGGACGGTTCGATCCGCGGCGATCTTGTCCGCGTCCTCGATTACGACGAGCCGGAGAACAACGAATTTCTTGCGGTGAATCAGTTCACCGTGGTTGAGAACGGCCACGAACGCCGCCCCGACGTGGTGCTCTTTCTCAACGGTCTGCCCGTGGCGGTGATGGAGCTGAAGAACGCCGCCACGGAGAACGCCACGATTTGGTCCGCCTTCAACCAGCTTCAAACCTACAAAACCCAGATTCCCTCCCTGTTCACGTTCAACGAAGCGATGGTTATTTCCGACGGCGTACAGGCACGCATCGGCACGCTCACCGCGGGGCGCGAATGGTTCATGCCCTGGCGAACCATCGAGGGAGAGAAGGTGGCCGACGACAAGTTGTCCCAGCTTCAGGTCATGCTTTTGGGAGTCTTTGAAAAGCGGCGCTTCCTGGATCTTCTCCGGTACTTCATCGTGTTCGAGGATGCGGGGGGCGGCGTCCTGATCAAAAAGATGGCGGGGTATCACCAGTTCCACGCGGTGCATCTCGCGCTGGAGTCGACCGTTCGGGCTGCCGGTGCGGAAGGGGACCGGCGCGTGGGCGTGGTGTGGCACACCCAAGGGTCGGGAAAGAGCCTGACCATGGCGTTTTATACCGGAATGGTGGTGCTGCATCCGGCGATGGAAAATCCGACGGTGGTTGTGATCACCGACCGCAACGATCTCGACGACCAGCTTTTCGGCTCCTTCGCCCGCTGCCATGAGCTGCTCCGCCAGCAGCCCGTGCAGGCGCAAAGCAGGGAGAACCTGCAGGAGCTGCTGACGACCGCCTCCGGGGGAGTGGTTTTTACAACGGTACACAAGTTCTTCCTCTCCAATGGGAAGGAGCGGCAGCCGCTGCTGTCGGATCGGCGCAATATCGTCGTGATCGCCGATGAAGCCCACCGCAGCCAGTACGACTTTATCGACGGCTTCGCCCGCTCCATGCGGGAGGCGCTGCCGAACGCATCCTTCATCGGTTTCACGGGTACCCCCATCGAAACGTCCGATAAAAACACCCGGGCCGTCTTCGGGGAGTACGTCAGCATTTACGACATTGAGCGGGCGGTGAAGGACGGGGCGACCGTCCCGATCTACTACGAAAGCCGACTCGTGAAGCTGGAGATCGACGAAAACGCCCGGCCCATGCTGGACAAGGATTTCGAGGAGGCCACCGAGGGCGAGGAGGTGGAGCACAAGGAACGACTGAAAAGCAAGTGGGCCCAGCTTGAGGCGGTGGTCGGCACGGAGAACCGGCTGAAACGTATCGCCGAGGATCTGGTGAATCACTTCGAGCATCGCCTGGAGGCGATGGATGGCAAGGCCATGGTGGTCTGCATGAGCCGCCGCATCTGCGTCGAACTGTACAAGGCCATCACGGCGATCCACCCGGAATGGCATAGCGAGGACGACGACGCGGGGGTTCTCAAGGTCGTGATGACCGGCTCGGCCTCCGACCCCATGGACTGGCAGCCCCACATCCGCAACAAGTCCCGCCGGGAGGAGCTGGCGAAGCGCTTCAAGGATCCGAAGGAGCCCTTCAAGATCGTGATTGTCCGCGATATGTGGCTGACGGGCTTCGATGCGCCGTGCCTTCATACGATGTACGTGGACAAGCCGATGCAGGGGCATCGTCTGATGCAGGCTATCGCAAGGGTGAACCGCGTCTTCAAGGACAAGCCCGGCGGCCTTGTGGTGGACTATCTCGGCCTGGCGGATCAGCTCAAACATGCCTTGGCGGTCTACACGGAAAACGGCGGCGGGGGAGAGGCGGCCCTCGATCAGGAGAAGGCCGTGGCCGTACTGCTTGAGCGGTACGAAATCTGCTGCGGCATCTTCCATGGCTTCGATTGGGCGCCCTGGACAAGCGGGGATCCGCAGGAACGGCTCTCCGTCCTTGCAGCGGCGCAGGAGCATGTTCTGGCGCAGGAGGACGGAAAGAACCGCTTCGTGAAGACGGTGGGGGAGCTGTCGAAGGCGTTTGCCCTCGCCGTGCCGCATGAGGAAGCGTTGGCGATACGGGACGACGTGGCGTTCTTCCAGGCGGTGAAGTCCGTGCTGACGAAGAGCTCGGGCAACGGCGGACGGAGCGCGGAAGAGATCGAGTTCGCCATTCGCCAGATCGTCTCGAAAGCGGTCTCCTCCGACGAGGTGATCGATATTTTCTCGGCCGCCGGGCTGAAGAAGCCGGACATCTCGATTCTCTCCGAGGAGTTCCTTGCGGAGGTGCGCGGTTTGCCGCACAAGAACCTGGCCGTCGAAATGCTGCGCAAACTTCTGGAAGGGGAGATCAAAGCCCGCAAACGGAAGAACGTGGTGCAGGCCCGATCGTTCGCGGAGCTTCTGGAGAAGGCGATCAAGAAATACCAGAACCGCGCCGTTGAAACAGCGCAGGTGATCGAAGAGCTGATCGCGCTGGCCAAGGAGATGCGGGAGGGCGACCGGCGAGGGGAGGAGCTGGGGCTGACGGACGACGAGGTGGCGTTTTACGACGCCCTGGAAGTCAACGATAGCGCCGTGGCCGTGCTGGGCGATGAGAAGCTGCGCCTGATCGCCCAGGAACTCGTGAAGTCGGTGCGCAACAGCGTTACCATAGATTGGGCGTTTCGTGAGAATGTCCGGGCCCAGATGCGGGTGATCATCAAGCGCATCCTTCGGAAATACGGCTATCCGCCGGATAAGCAGGAGCAGGCGACGGCGCTTGTGCTGGAACAGGCGGAGGTTCTCTGCAAGGATTGGACGGAAAAAGTGTTGTAGGTACGGAGAGGTGTACGTTCCTGCCTGCTGTGCTGGCGGGCCGTCCGGGAGGGGCTCGCTCCCCAAGAAGTGCTGGAGCTGCTCACCTCCTCCGCGGCGGCGCATCTGGGGCTCTCCTCGGAGATAGGCTCCCTTGAGGAGGGCAAGCGGGGAGATCTGGCGCTCTGGGACGGAGATCCCTTTGCCTACACTTCCGGCGTGGTGGCCACGGTCATCGAAGGAACCGTGGTGTACCGGAAGAAGTAGCTTTTTTCGAAGAGGAGAAAAGGGGCGAAGAATGAAAAATCCCGATCGAAAGAGCGTATCGAACCTCGAAGATCTTCCCAACGTGGGAAAGGCCACGGCGGAAGATTTACGGCTGCTGGATATTCATGTTCCCCAAGATCTCTGTGGCAAAGATCCTTTCGCTCTTTACGAAAAACTCTGTGAGCGCACCGGCCTACGCCAGGATCCCTGTGTGCTGGATGTTTTCATGGCGGTGATTTCCTTTATGGAAGGCGGCAAAGCCCTGCCCTGGTGGGATTTTACGGAGGAGCGGAAGAGACGGTGGAAGGAGCTCCGAAAAAATTCCGGTTCCGGAAAGTGCTGAGGCGTAACGTGGCATCATGCGGAAAAATGCGTTTTTTACGATGAGCATGCAGAGGGGGCGTTGACATGATGCGGATAAAAAAGATTTTTTCCGATGAGGAAAATCGAAAGGTTATGGAGATCAACCTTCTTCCTTCCAAGTGCTGTAATTTTAACTGCGTCTTCTGTCCTATCGAACAGAAGGGAACTCAAACCGACAGGGCCTGTGATTTTGAAGAGACCCGGGATTTTATGGAAATCCTGGTTCGCCATATGGACGAAGAGAAGCCCGAGGTGCTTTTTATCAATTCCATGGGAGAGGCTCTTTTCAACGATCAGATCGAAAAAGTTATCTCTCTTGCAAAATCCAGGGATATTGAAGTAAGCCTTTACACCAACGGCTATGCTTTGGGAAATTCCGAGTATGCCCGCATTGCCGGAACCTGTGAAGAAGTTTCCGGAGAGATTAAGGCCGCAAAGGAGGAGGCTTTCCAGAAATTCCAGCGCCCCCTCAAAGGCTACTCTCTCGAAGCCTATTGGAAGGGAATGGCCGACTTCAGAAGAAACTATACGGGGCGCTTCGTGGCCTACGTAACCCTGTTCAAAGGGGTGAATGACGATCCCGAATCCCTTGGGTGCATACGAGGATTTCTCGAGAATTTGCGGCCCTCCGCCGTAAAGGTGGATACCCCGGAGGACGAGCGTTTCCGCAAGGTCTTCGGGCTTTCTCCGGAAGAGTTCGAGAGGGCCAGGAAAAGGATTCTGCCTCGATAGATGCCGGGTCGGGGAAGCCAAGAAAAAGGAAGATTTCTTTCTATCTCGAAACGATCCCGAGAGAACTTCCATAAGGAAGATAGGCCGGATGAGAGAGGTGGTTTGTAAAGAGTGCTTTCCCCCGAAGATGTGGGATTGTGGCGCCCTTTCTCAGAGAACGACATCTCTATGCCCTTAAGGAAAAGGTATTGGCGGAAAATTTTGGCGGGAGTGAAATGCTGGCAGGACGCTCATCTGAAAGACCGGATGGAAAGAGCCCGTAAGAGGCTCTCTTTTCTTGTATTCTCATGTTGGCGGATCTGTAGGGAAATTTCTCTCAGCTTGCCGTATTCTGCGGTGTAGCTTCCGGGCCTTGCGGGGAGCATTTCCCCCAGGGCCCCGATGAAGAGCATCTGCCCGGAAAGAATGGTCCGTCCCTGGGTACGTCGTTTATCAGCCAGAGGGCAGCTTCCCGTTGATCGCCGAGGGCATCGGAGCCTTTGCCCCGGAGATCTCCTTGATGGGAGTAG
>Ga0334884_1006660_pt1 | contig 10294 bp, 8 predicted proteins | sample GraSluR1_MG_7_FD_207215 | JGI IMG/M metagenome (GOLD analysis project Ga0334884, IMG submission 207215) | Sludge microbial communities from methane-producing bioreactor in Wageningen University, Netherlands - Granular Sludge_12_05 R1 | ecosystem: Engineered > Bioreactor > Anaerobic > Unclassified...
TAGTGGTTGGGCCGCGTCGAGAAGCGAAACGAGGTCGCGAGTCGGTGGCGTGGGCATCATACGTCAAGGGCCAGCGATTATTCATTGGGCAGGGGATAGGAGAAGAGATAGGAGTCCTGGGAGACGGCCAAGGCCTGCAGGTTGACGTCGGAGAGGAGGAAGTCGTCGTTGTAATCGAAGGGCTTGGCGGCGCCGAGGGTGTAGGCGTTGATCTCCAACTCCAGGGTGTCGCCGGCGTAACGGTAGGTGACGTTGGTGGCCTGGTGGCTGGGTTCGGGGTTGCGCAGGATGGGCTGGCCCGGCGCGTCAAGGGGGAGCTCGGGGAGCTTGACGCTGGTGCGGTGTCCCGGGACGTGGATCTCCCACAGCAGGTGCGAGCGCGGGCCGCCGAGGTCCGTGCGGGTGAAGCTATTGTAGGGGGGCGGTGTCATGTAGTTGATGCGCAGGACCCAGTGGTCGGGTTGGTGCTCACCGCCGTGGATGTTCCAGCTCAGGTTCCCATCGAGCAGGGGCGAGCCGACCCGGTCGAGGGGGTAGGGGCCAGGGGGCGCGAGGGGGCTGGCGAAGGTGGGCAAGGGCGCCCAGACTTCGGGGCGGTCGTAGGCGATGGGCTCGAGGGAGCGCCTGCGGTTTCGAATCACTGTGGAGATGCCCGGCGGATCGGCGCCAGAGATGGCGGCGCGACCGGCCAACCCGACGACGAGGGGGTTGAGGTCGAGCCCCAGAGCCTGCAATCTCGGGTGGTCTGGTTCGGGGAAGACCACTTGGGTTGGGTTTTGGTAGCCCGGGCGGTTGTAGGAGGCGTTGACGTCGACGAAAATGAACCCCTTGCCCGTGTCCATGACGGGGAGAAGGATGGCGTTGGGGAGGCGTTGCCCGGTGAAGGGGTCCGTGGGCAGGGCCCCCACCTGCACGGGGATGGCGCCGCCGCCCTGCACGAGGTCGATCTCCAGGAGGAGCTCGACGGCCGTGTCTTTGCCCGCTTCTACGGTGACCTCGGCGATGGCCAGGGCGCGCGGTTGGAAGGAGAGGGCATAGGGGTCGGCGACGGCGTCGAAGATGCCCGTGGCCGCGCCGGCGAGGGCGAAGACCAGGTAGACGCCAGGGCGCCGGCCGGCGAGGCGGAAGGTGGCGCTCTCAGGGAGGTTGGGGTTGAAGAGCACCATGTTGGCCGGGATGCCCAAAAAGTCGTTGGGGTCCGGTGGTTCGAGGATGGAGCCAGCGCTCATGGAGGACAGGGGCACGTTGCGCGGCGCGGTCTGGACCATGGCGATGTTATAGCTCCCCGTGGCGAAGTCGTTGAGCACGGGGAAGGGCTCCAGGCCGCCTTCGCCGAGGAAGCCTGTGACGAGGCCGGTGATGGCGCCGACCTGGTCGCTGTCGTTGATCTGGGTGGGGTCACGCATGCCGATGGGTAGGGTGATGGTGCGGGCGTCGACATCGACGAGGGTCATGTACTTGGCGTTGTCGGCGCCAGCGGTCACGGTGAGGGGTCCGCGCAAGCCCTCCTCGACGAAGAGGGCCACGCCGTCTTTGTCGCTGGTGGTGCGCAAGTTGCGGCCGTCAGGGAGGTCCACTTGGACGAAGGCGTTGGCGAAGGGCAGCGGGGCGCGGCCGGGCCAGCCGGCGCTGTCGGCGTTGACGGTGAAGACTCGCAGGACCCCGTCGATGGGGCCATCGCCGACGAAATCACCGGTGTTGACGCCAGGTTGGGGGAGGGCGAGGTCGCCGGGGATGTCGAGAAAGAGGGTGGCGCTGACGTCGGCGCCTTGGCCGCTGGGGTCGCGGTGGGTGACGACGACCGTGGCGATGCCACCCGAGGCGGCGCGCAAGGTGAGGCGGTAGTCTCCTTGGCCGGCGTCGGTGATGGGACTGAGCTGCCCGAGGTCGGTGCTGGCCGTGAGCTGGAGCCCGTCGATGGGGCGCGGCGCGCTCTGGCCAGCGATGATGCTGACGTTGGCCGTGATGGTGAGCTCCTTGTGGGTTCCGTAGTTCTGCAGTGGTGTCGCCGCGAGGGCGATGACCATGCTCTCGCGTGACCAGGGGCTGGGATCTTGGCCGTCGGGGATGCCGTTGCCGTTGGTGTCGGGGTTGAAGGGGTCGGTCCCGAAGCGCTCCTCTTGCTTGTCCGTGAGGCCGTCGCCATCGCTGTCGCGGCTGAGTTCTTCGTCGACGCAGGCCCAGGGGTTGAGGATCAAGGCGAGAAGCAAGGTGAGGGTTAGCGCCAGTCGAGGTGAGGGGGCGCACGCCCAAGGAGATGGGTTGGGTCTGAGTGGGTACATGAATGACCGGCCGTGGCAACGAGAAATGGAATCAGAAGACGAGACGGAGTTGGGTGCCGAGGGCATAGGTGCCGCCGGCCATGCTGATGGTGGGGAAGCCGGGGTTGCCGGGGATGAAGAGGCTTTTTTCGAAGGCGCGTTGGTTGAAGAGGGTGAGCTGGCCTTGGAGGTCGAGGTGGGCTTCGTGGAGGCCGCTCCAGCGCCAGGAGGCAGGTGCGCTGAGGCCGACGCCGAGGGTGAGGTGGTTGCGGTCGGCGTCGAGGAGGTTGGTGTAGCCCCTCTGGGCGGTGACGGGGCTCTGGATGTAGGCGTAGCCCAGGCGCAGGGCGAGGGTGTCGAGGGCTTGCCACTCGAGGCCGAGGCGGAGGGCGAGGGTGTTGGTGAAGGTGAGGGGCGCGGCTTCGGCGGTGCGCAGGGGGGTGCCGTCTTGATCGAAGACGGTGACGTCGGGGCTGGGGTAGCGGAAGCTCTGATAGGCGCTCCAGGTGAGATCGATGGCAGCCTGGACTTGGGCCCAGGTGTAGGCCGTGCCGAGGACGAGCTGGTGGGGGACGGCGTAGGCTGGCGCGACGATTTCCGCTTGGATGGCGGCGATGGCCGTGGTGACTTGGACGTCGACGGGGATGGCGATGGTGGTGTGTTGGGGGCCGCGGTAGGTGAGGCCGATGGCGAAGGCGTCGGTGGGGGTGATGTGGATGCCGGCGGTGGGGGCGAAGTTGTAGTCGACGCGGACGTTGGCGTCGTTGCGTCCCGCTTCGCTACTGAGGTCGACGTTGACCCGCCCTTCGACGTCTGGCAGGAGGGAGAGGCCGACGCCGACGGCGATGATGGGGGTGATTTTTGCCGCGAGGGCCGCGAAAATGGCGAGGCGGCGGTTATGGCCATCCCAGAAGGGGTAGGTGGCGGTGGTGTCGTCGGGGAGTTTGACGTCGTAGAGGCTGTCGTGGGGGAGGTGGAGGGCGAGGGCGATGGCGAAGCGCTCGCCGAGGAGATCGCCCAGGGGGAGGGTGGCGGCGAAGCCGACTTGGTAGGCCAGGTGGCTGGCGATGCGGGCGTCGCGATCGTTGATGGTGAGGAAGTCCTCGGCGAAGAGGACACCGGCGCTGAGGGTCACTTCTTGGGAGGTGGAGAGCGCCGCGGGGTTGTAGTAGGCCCCTTCAGGGCCTTGGGGGTTGGCGGTGGCGGCCGAGGCGAGGGCTCCGGCGCGGGCGCCGAAACCAAAGGTGTCGAGGGGGTTGGCCTGGGCCGGCAGGGCACCCAAGGCGGCCATGAGGAGTAGGCAAGTGGTGGCGAAGGCGGGAATGGGGAGGTGGGCTTTGACTGAGGTGAGGGTCGTGAACTGTCGTGGGCTGCCGAGCATGATTGACACATCCTGTGCGAAGCGGCCTTGCTGAACCCAAGCGTTGCGGGCGGCACCAGGAGAATCGTGTCGCGGGTGCTCGTTCTCTGGCCGTGGCGGGAATATTGGTGCCCACAAACGGGCACTTTGTCAACGGCGCCGCCGTGGGCAAAGGCGCTGTCGCAGGAGGAGGAGGGCGGTGGTCGCCATGAGGGCGAGGCCCGCGCAGGCGGTCAGGGACAGGCCTGCGGCGAAGTTTTTGCGGGCGAGGATCTCTGCGCTGCGGACGAGGCCATGGGCCGCGGCGGCGAGGAGGAGCGCGAAGATCAGGGCGCGGTGCGGGGAGGCCATGGCTTGGGTGGAGAGGATGGCGGCGAGCAGGAGGGCGAGCAAGAGGGGGCTGAGGGCGGCGAGGGTGAGGCGTTTGACGATGTGGCCCGTGGCGATGGCATCGCCCTGTTGGTGGGCGGCGAGCAGGGCGCCGAGATCCAGGCGCTCCACTGGGGGCAGCAAGCGCGCGCGCTGCTGGGCTGAGGTGAGTTGGAGGCTGAGATCGGCGCGCTGGGCTTGCAGGTAGGTGCAGGTGGGGTCGTTGGCATGGCGGGTCTGCACTTGGATGCGGTCGAAGTGGAGTTGTGCCAGGCCGTCGCGGTTCGTCTCGAGGTGGAGGTGCTCGGCTTGGAGCCGGAGGCTGGCTTGGCCGTGGTTGAAGAGGAGGGTGAGGTGGTCGATGTGAGCGGGGCGATCGTCCTGGCGTTGGCCCCAGGCGGTGAGTGTTGGGCCAAGCGGGTGTCCTTGATGAGGGTGGAGCTGGGCGACGGCGCCTAAGGCGAGGAGCTCTGCGAGGTTGAGGTCGGCCTGGTCGAGGCCGCGGGGGGACCACCAGGCGAGATTGGCGGCCATGAAGAGGGTCAGGGCGCCGGCGAGGGCCATGGGTCCGACGAGGAGGCTCCTCCTTCTGCGGCCGATGGCGTTCCAGGCGAGGACTTCCCGGTTCTCTGCGGCTTCGCCGTAGGTCAGGGCGGCGGCGACGAGGAGGGCGATGGGGAGGGTGACCGTGAGCAGGGCTGGGATGGCGGCTCTGAGGAGGGCGACCCAGAGGGGGAGGTGATGGCTGGCGTGGGCGAGGAGGCTCTGGGCGCGCAGGGCTTGGAGGAGGGCGATGACGCCGGTGAGGGCGATGGTAGCGGCGAGGGTGCGCAGGGCGAAGGCGCACAGGCAGGCCCTGGGGAAGGCGTTGGCCTGGCAGGCTGGGTGGCCCGTGGGCGGCGTGGCCTCACTCGTCGTCGAAGTCTTCGGTGGTTTCGAGGGCTTCTTCTTCGTCCTCATCGGCATCATCACCGACGACTTTGCGCAGCTTTTGGAGGCCGCTGAGCTCGACCTGGCGGATGCGCTCTCGGGTGAGGTTGAGCAGAGACCCGACGTCTTCGAGGGTGATGCCGCCGCGATCGGCGACATCGAGGGCACAGGTCTCGGTTATCTCCCAGACTTCGAGGTCGGGGAAGTTGAGTTTGATGGAGCCCGTCTGTGGGTTGACGTCGAGGTAGAGGTGGTATTTGCAGGAGATCCACGGGCAGGGCCGGGTGGCGTTGCGGCAGTCTCCGCGGGTTTGGGGGCGTAGGGATTCGAGGTTGTCGAGAACTGAGCGGGCTTCCTCGAGCTCATCGCGTGTGAGCTTGCGCATGGCGAGGGTTTTGGAACGGCGCAGGCCGCGTCGGGTTCCCCGGCGTGCGGTGCTGGAACGGATGGGCCGTAGGTCTTTCGGCTCGTCGGACATTAGGCAGCTCTTGGCGAGAGTTCGCGACCAGTTGAGGGCCGGCCGTGTGTCTTCGGGATGAGGGGCAACACCGTGCCAGATGATGCACCAGGACGGCGGACAAGCGACTCGTGGCAGTACACTCAAAGATGGCGAAAGTGTCAAGCCTGGCGGGGCTTGCTAGCTCGGCCATTTTATTCCCAAGTTCGTCGGTGAGCGGGGGGCGAAAGTGGCGCCCGTAGCGGCGGCAGAGGTGATCGTTGACAGGGTAGGGAATGCTCTCTAGCCTGCCGCCGCCGGGGTGGCTAGGCCGGCGGTGCGGTGCGTTCAGGTAGAGGGGTGAGAGGGCATGGCGGAAGAGGAGCCGAGAGGCGGTGAGGAGGTTTCGGCCGAGGGTAGGCGGGCCGGCACGGGGGCCATGCACCGCGGTCTGCTGTGGCTCGGGGCGGCGTCGGCGGTGTCGCGCTTCATCGAGGTGCCGACCATCATCATCGTGCTGTGGTTTCTGACCCGCGCCGAGATGGGGGTGGCGACGACGGCGTGGTCCATCGCGGTGATCGTGGAGGCCTTCAACGGCTTGGGCATCGGTACGGCGCTGTTGCAGTCGAAGAAGGTCGAGGCGGACCAGTATCACTCGGTTTTTTGGTATGTGACTGGGCTCTCGTTGTTGTTTTTTTTGGCGATTTCGGCAGCGGCGCCCCTCATCGCCTGGATCTATGAGGCGCCAGAGTTGACGTGGATGATCGTCGCTTCAGCGGTGAAGCTGCCCTTGGTGGGGGCGGCGTTGGTGCCCCTGCAGCGGCTCAACCGCGGCTTGCGCTTTCGGCAGCTCGGTGCGGTCAACTCTGGCGCGACCTTGGGCTCATCGCTGGTGAAGATCGGCCTGGCAGTGAGCGGCTTTGGGGCGTGGAGCCTGGTGCTGGCGCACACGGCGCACGGCTTGTTCACGTTGATATTGGTGCTGTGGGCGGAGCCATTCATGCCGCGCCTTTGTTTTGCCTTTCATCGGATCAAGGAGATGGCCCGTTTTGGTCTGCGGGTCGCCACCTCTGGGGTGATCTATCACTTCTATCGCAACGCCGATTACCTGATTGTGGGGAAGTTTTTGGGGCAAGAGGCGCTGGGTCTGTACCGGGTGGCCTTTGAGCTGGCCATGACGCCAGCCCTGATGGTGTTGCAGGTGGTCAATAGGGCGGCGTTGCCCGTCTTTTCGCGTTTGAACGAAGATCGGGCGGCCATGTCGGCGGTCTTTCTGTGGACCCAGCGCAATTTGGCGATGTTGATTCTGCCCGTGGTGACCTTCTTGATCGCGACGCGCTCGACCTTGTTGTTGACCGTGGCGGGTGAGAAGTGGGCCATCGCTGGGGCCCTGGTGGTGCCTCTGGCGTTGGCGGCGTGGGTGCGCTGCCATGCGCAGGTCTTTCCGCAGTTGTTTCATGCGACGGGTCATCCTGCTTACGCCGTGATGGATGCCGTGGCCTCGGTCTTGGTGTTGACGGGCGGCTTTCTCCTGGCGATTTGGCTCTTTGGTGACGACGCCGGGGCGCTGGCGGTGTGTTGGGTGTGGCTGGGCTCCTACCCGTTTTTGATGACCCTTTTGGTACGCTTGGCGCGCCGACTGATTCCTCTCGAGCTGCGGGCGGTGTGGGCTGTGGCGCGTCACCCGCTGCAGTTGGCCTTGTCGTTGGGCGTGGTGGGGACCTTGTTGGGCTTGGTCGAGGGGATGGTCCCGTGGCCCTGGGCCTTTGTCGGGATGAGTGGTGTGGCGGTCTTGGGCTGCACCCTCTTTTACGTCCGACGTATCATGGGGGTGCGGCTGAAGCAGCTTCTGCGGGCGAGTGAGGCGCCTGCTCTGGGGAGCACCTGAGCGCCGGTGTTGGACCCTGTCGCCTGAGGCCGCGACCCGTGGCGTTGGGGGGGGCGTAGACGCTGCCTGCGGCGGTGTTGGTGTCAGCGGTTGGCCAAGGCGAGGGCGCGCAGCTCGGTGGCGATGCGCTCACAGACCTGGCCGTCGCAGGGAGACATGTGGCGTTGGATGAAGGTGGCCGCTTGTTGGCGGCAGCAGTGGGGGTCGCGGGCCGCGAGGCGAATGTGTTGGTGCAGCTCTTCCAGGCTGCGCGCCAGGAGTCCGCCGTGTTCCTCTGGGGGGAGCTTCCAGACGTAGCGCGCCGAGGGCACTTTCTGGACCCTGAGCTTGCCTCCCTTCCAGGTGCGCCAGAGAAAAGCCTCTTGTTCAGAGGCGACGGGGTAGACGTGGATATTGGGGCGACCCGTGGCGTAGAAGTAATTGAGAATGGACGAATAGTTGCTCATGGCCAGGCTGGCGATGCTCAAGTCGAGGAGGTTGTCGCGGGCGTCGTTCTTGTACTTGAAGACCAGATCGGGGTGGCGCGCGCTCATGGCCTCGAGTGCGGTGAGGTAGGCGGGATCGTAGCGATGGCGATCGTGCATGCGCACGATGATGGCGTAGCCTTGGGCTGAGAGCTCGGCGAAGAGGCTCTCGAAGATCGCGAGATCGTCACCCCAGTGCGCGAAGACGCTGCCGTAGTGCCAGGTGAAGGCCAAGAGCGCGACTGGGCGCTGGGCAAAGGAGGGTGGATAAAAGGGGAGGATGTCGGCGTTAGAGAAGCGCTGGGGGACGAGGTCGTCGGTCATGGCGGCCCCGAGGGCGCGGAGGTTCTCCCGCGCGAAGCCTGAGACCAGGTGACGGTGTTCGAGGTCGGTGGGTCCATAGCACTGCCAGAGGAAGCGCGGGTTGGGACGGCTCGGGCAGGTGCCGGTGAGGTGCTTGATGGCGCGGTAGACCGATTTGAATTCAACCTTGTCGTTGGGGCCCTTCCAGCCGAATCCGTGCCAGAGGACGAAGAGGGCCGGGGCGAGTCGGCGCTTGGGGAAGTGGTTGTCGACGACGACCACGTCGGGCGCGAAGGCTCTGATGGCGCGGCGTGACGCAGGGTCTTGGCGTTCGAGGAGGAGAAAGGGGGGGGAGGCGAGGCGTCCCAAGGGCTCGCCGCGGTAGGTGCGGGCGTCGTCGAGGGCGACCTGAACGAAGAAGCCCGGGTCCTGGGCGAGGTGCATGGCCAGGGACCAGACGTCGGCCTGGAAGGAGGTGGACCAGAAGAGGACTCTGATGGGAGCGTGCATGGTGTTGAGCTTGGTGTGCGCCGGGGCCAGCTTGGTGGCGACGGGCGGCCGAGGGTGGGCATCAGCGACAGGTGTGGTCGAGGTTGGCCGTCCGCTGACAGGATGAGGGGGCGGTTGGATAACGGCTGAGGTTGGCCTCAGGGCGGCGCCTGTCCATGCCGCAGTTCATGAGACAGGGGGCGAGCTCAGGCGGGGTGCAGCGGCGCAGGGCGGCGAGGAGGCGGCGGGCATTGGGGGGCATGGTCTTGAGTCCGGGGTCGGTTGAGAGGGGGCGGCGGGCCTGTGGGCGCGCCGGACGAGGATTAGCACAAGGTCGCGGGGACGTCATGGGCGTTTGACTTGGGGGGCATCACTCGCATATTGAGAGCGCCGTGAGTTCACTGGGCGTGTCAGGAGGCGTGCACTGAGGTAACCCGTGCCCAAACACGAAGCTTGTCCATCGAGCATCGATCTCGATCTTTACAGTGGCTGTTCGTTTGCCTGCGCCTACTGCGTGGCCCAGGAGCGGCACGAGGCTCCGTCGCGGCCCTGTTACACCCGCTCGGCTTTGGCGGCGCGTCTGGCCGAGCTGAGCGGCGCGGCGCCGGTCTACCTGTCGCCGTGGACCGATGCCTATCAGCCCCTCGAGGAGGAGGTCGGGGCGACGCGCCACTGTCTGGAAGTCCTGGTGGCCCGGCGACACCCCTTCTTCGTGGTCACCCGCAGCCCAATGGTGTTGCGGGACCTGGCGCTGCTCCGCGAGGCGCCCGGGGCTTTCGTGGCGCTATCGGTGTCAACGGTGGACGCGTCGTTGGTGAGCCGGCTGGAGCGCGCGCCCTCAGCAGAGGAGCGCTTGGCTGCGGCGGGCGCTTTGGTGGCCGCCGGGGTGCGCACGGTGATCAAGATCGACCCGGTGATCTTGGGTGTGAACGATGGGGCGCGGGCGCAGGCGACCCTGGAGGCCGTCGCCGCGGTGCGACCCTATGGGGTGACGTGCGATACCCTGCGCCTGAATCGCCCTTTGTACGCGCGGCTGGCGGAGAGGCTGAGCGTGGCGGAGCGCCAGGCTCTGGTGGCGGCCTACGCGCCCCTGGGGGAGGACTACGTTCATCCCCATCTCGCGTCGCGGCTCGCCTTTCTGGAGAAGGTGGCGGCCTTTTTTCGTGGCGCTGGGATCCGCGCCGCCTTCTGTCACGCGACGCTCCCCGTGCGTCTGAGCCCTTTCGGCTGTCGTGGAGGTGATTGATGGCCACGTCGCTGTACCTGATGCCGACGCATCGCTGCAATTGCGCCTGCACCTACTGCTATCTTGCGCCGCAGGAGAAGTTGAAGGATGGGGACGACGCGTTTTTCCAGCAGGTCCTGAGCCGCTTTTTGGCGGAACAGGAGGATGGCGCGCCGGGTCTGGAGCTGCGTTTCATCGGCGGCGAGCCCCTGCTCAAGGCCGAGCTGGTGGCGGATCTGAGCCGTCGATTCCTGGCGCGTCACCCCACGGCGCGGGTCGTGGTGAACACGAACGGGACCTTGATCACCGAGGCCTACTTGGATGCGCTGGGTGCGTCTGGTGCGCAGGTGGAGCACATCGTGTCCTTGGATGGGCCGCCGGCGATTCACGACGCGCGCCGCCTCCTGATTGCTGGCGGGAGCGCGTTTTCTGCGACCTTGGCTGGGCTGCGGGCTTTGCAGGCGCGTGGCCTCCCGCGCTTGGTGAACGCCGTGCTGGACCCTCACAGCGCGCAAGGGCTGGCGTGGTTGATGTCCTTCGTACGGGATGCGCTCGAGGTCAGTGAGTTG
>Ga0334884_1006667_pt1 | contig 10280 bp, 8 predicted proteins | sample GraSluR1_MG_7_FD_207215 | JGI IMG/M metagenome (GOLD analysis project Ga0334884, IMG submission 207215) | Sludge microbial communities from methane-producing bioreactor in Wageningen University, Netherlands - Granular Sludge_12_05 R1 | ecosystem: Engineered > Bioreactor > Anaerobic > Unclassified...
TCATTCAGCCATGCTTTGATAAGTTCAAGGCTCACCCTGTTTCCTCTCGAATAACAAGAGCTTCCCATGCAGATTGTGATTTGGATTTTCGGATTCATATCAGGATGGTTTTAGGTATTGACTCAGTGAAACGTGTGGGTTTTCATCCGGTTGATAATGCGTTCATAGGCGGCAGCAATATCCTGTCCGGGACGGGTTTGCTCAACAAAAATCCCGGGCCCTAGATCAATGGTATCGGCTGTAAAATTCCAGATGGCTTTCATGCCGGCACCGGCCAGCAGATCGGCTACATGGGAAGCCTCGCCGGCCGGAGTGGCTATGATTCCCAGACTGACATGCATGCGTGCCGCCAGCGGGATGATCTTATCGGGCGACATCACCCTGATGGAACCGATCCGGCTGCCGATTTTCCGGTAGTCGGTATCAAAAGCTGCCACAATCTTCAGGCTGGTTTGTCCCAGATTTTCCTTCAGCAACAGGGATGTACCCAGTTTCCCGGCTCCGACTAGAAAGGATTCCGTTTCGTTGTAGTAACCAAGGATCTGCTCCAAAGCTGTCATCAGTGAGGAGATATGCACAGCTTTCTGGCCCGCTAGCATAAGCCCGTGGCACATCAGGTCCTCTTCAACCTGCGCACCCTTTATCCCGGTTTCTGTTGCAATTGAATCTACAGACAGATCAATCCTGCCCCTTAACCGCATCAGTCTGAGATATGACAAATAAAGCCCATACCTCCTGATCTCATTTATTTCGAGGTTCCCTGAAACAGGGTAAAGTCCGCGGCCGGAGTCGTCTGCTCCGCTGCCTGAAAATGACGCTGTGGAAACAAATTCCGTCCTATGCAAGGAAAAACTTCCTGAATTTGAGCTTTTGTATTCCATACCATTTACATTTTAAGCCTGTTTAGAAACCGGTTCACCCAGGCCAATGCCCGGGATGCCTCTGAGTCTGACAGTTTCTGCAGTATCTTTCGCTGACGAAACACTGATGCTTGAACGGCTGATCGCATGTTGAAAATCAACCTGACGGGCATCAAACTCGGGACCCTCCAGGGCTACATCCATCGACTCGCCGCCCACATCCAGCCTGAACCCGTTGAGGCCGGTTGCAGATAGTAACTCAACAAAACCGGCAGTCGCCGGAAATCCATGATTCAGGGCAAAGTCTGCCACCTGCTTCATCATCTTTAACGGACCAAATGTGGTAATCAGGTCATAACCCTTCACCTGGTCGGTGGGAAGTAATCCGAGCATCTGAGTAACCGGACCATGGAATCCGACACTACCGTCGTCGGTGGCCAGAAAAACATTCCGGCAATTTTTTTCAAACTGCTCCCTGAAGAGCAGGGAAGCTTTCGTTGGGGCTGTAAGTAGAACATCGGTTTTAACTCCGATATTATTCAGCCATTCTATCTGCATCAAAGCTGAAGCCACACCCAAACCTCCGGCGACAAACAGGAGTTTCGAGTTCACCAACTCCCGGTCGTTGCAATCGGCCAGCAACGAGGGCCTGCCGAGAGGGCCTGTCAACCCGTCGAAAATAAAAATCTCAGGGTAGTTAACCATTAATGCAGTAGCCTCATCTACAGCCTGCACCAGTAATCCAATGGTTCCTGCCTGATGATTAATCTTCATTACCGGAAGGGAAACGCTGCGGCTTCCGGCAGTTGGTTTAACAGTCACAAACTGGCCCGGCAGCATTGCCGAAGCTATACGCGGCGCAAAAACTTCAATGAGGGAAATATCTTTAGCGGGGCTTATTCTGCTGACGACGGTGAACATAGTTTTCTGATTTTCAGACAAAAAGCCGGCAGGAGGCAGGGCCTCCTGCCGGCAGTAAACACACAAAAGAGAAATTAAAGCTGTATTTTGTATCAGAGGCTTACTTTATTTCCATAGAAAGCAGCCGTGTATAGGGTCTTGAATTCTTTCACCCCGGTTTCGCGGGGATTGCATCCCGTGCAGGCATCTGATACGGCATTGGCTGAAATCCGGTCAACGTTACCCAGGAACATTTCTTCAGCAACCCCATACTCACGCAAACTTTGGGGGATGTTTAACTGATCATTCAAACCGGTGCAGAAATCGCGGAAAGCATCTGTCAGTTCATCCGTGGTGCTGCCTGGAAGATCGATAGAACGGGCAATTTCGGCGTAGCGGTCGGCACAAACTTTTCGGTTGTAATCAATTACTACCGGCAGGTATATTGCGTTCAGACATCCGTGCGGGATATGAAAAACTGCTCCCGATTTGTGGGCCATGCTGTGCACAATCCCGAGCAATGCATTCGAAAAAGCCATCCCGGCAAGGCACTGTGCGATATGCATCTTATCCCGGGCCTCTTTGTCACCATGATATGATTTTACAAGATTATCTTTAATCATCCGAATGGCCTTCAGTGCGAGCGGGTCGGAGAAATCAGAACGGTTGACGGCAACATAAGCCTCCGTGGCATGAGCCAGTGCATCCATTCCGGTGTGGGCGGTCAGTTCCTTTGGCATGGTATAAGCCAGGGCCGGATCGACGATTGCTACATCAGGAGTTATTTCAAAATCGGCGAGTGGATATTTGATCTGGGTCTTATAATCCGTAATTACCGAAAAAGCGGTTACTTCCGTGGCTGTTCCACTGGTTGAAGGAATGGCTGCAAAACGTGCCTTGTTGCGCAAAACCGGGATATTGAATGGTTTCGCAATTTCTTCAAAAGTAGCTTCGGGATGCTCATAAAAAACCCACATGGCCTTGGCAGCATCAATGGGCGAACCGCCACCGATCGACACAATCCAGTCGGGTTTAAAGCGCCTCATGGCTTCAGCTCCCCGCATTACCGTTTCCACAGAGGGATCCGGCTCTACTCCTTCAAAAACAAGCGTTTCCATTCCGGCTTCCTGAAGATAGGTTTCAACCTTGTTCAGAAATCCGAATTTCTTCATCGATCCGCCGCCAACAACGATGATGGCGCGGGTGCCTTTCAGGTTTCTTAGTTCTGCGAGTGCGTTTTCTCCGAAGTAGAGATCGCGGGGGAGCGTGAATCGTGCCATGACTTTTTTTTTCTTAATTAAACTTAGGTCACACCCTCATTTCCAATTGGCGTGCCAAAATTTACATCTGATTGCTATACAGCTTATTACAAATGTTATCCGTTTCACGCTACTGTTAATTGATTAACAATTGTCATCTTTTTGAGCAACCGAATTGTCCTGATTCATGACAATGTCCTGATTCATTACATACTCATTTGAATAATTCATCCATATCGGGAGGGAATTATGACTATTTTTGAATCATGCATTAACCGGGCATCAACCATGAAAAAAAACCTGAGTCTCCTGATTGTTTTACTCATTGCATTTAAACTGACCGGAGCGCAAAGCGTGGACATATACCGTCAGACAGCCCTTAATTTTTTCCAGGAAAGACTGGTTTTACACCAGTATAAAGGCATGGGCGCTCCTGAGATCAAAAATTATATCCAGGTTTCGCATGAAGGCCGCGCGATAGCCCACGCTTTTAATTTTTCAGGTGGTGGTTTTGTGCTGGTTTCGGCCTCCGAAAATACTTTTCCGGTTCTGGGCTACAGTCTGGAGGGTACATTTACCGGAACAGGCCTTCCTGAAGCCCTTAAGGCATGGATCAGATATTACGGCAGACAAATCGGAGCAGTTGCAAATCAGCCTTTTCCTGCCGAAGAAGTTCAGCTTGCCAGGAGTCGTTACAAAAAAGAGGTAACAGAAATTACGGGTAGTTCAGGCCGTGTTGCTGAACCTTTGCTGCGCACCTTGTGGGACCAGGGGAACTATTACAACGGAATGTGCCCGACTGACCCTGACGGGCCCGGAGGCCGATGTTATGCCGGTTGCGTTGCCACGGCAGTCGGGCAGCTGATGTTTTACCACCGCTGGCCGGAGCAGGGAAGCGGAGAATACAGCTATACACATCCTGATTATGGTGTTCAGTACGCCAATTTCGGTGAAAGCACCTACAACTGGAACGGCATGGAAACATCGCTGAGCGGACCAAACTCCCACATTGCCCTTCTGCTTTACCACCTGGGCATTTCCTTTGATATGGATTATGGCCCGAACGGATCCGGTATGTGGAACCACAGCGCAGCCAATTCGATGAGAAACTATTTTAAATATGGGCCACAGACGCAATACATTTTCAGGGATACCACTACCATGAACTGGGACAGTATTCTGATTGCCAACCTCGACGCACGCAAGCCCCTCTACTATGCAGGATGGGAAGGCGTCGGATCGCAAAACGGTCATGCTTTCGTCTGCGACGGTTACGCCCCAGATAATTTTTACCATTTCAACTGGGGATGGAGCGGCTCCTATGACGGTTACTTCCTGCTTTCCGCGCTGACACCGGGAGGCAGCAATTTTAATTTCGCACAGGAAGTCATCAAAGACATTTACCCGGACACCACGCAATACAATTATCCGTCATTTTGCACCGGCGACGACACATTGAATTATATCTCAGGGACCTTTTCCGATGGAAGCAATATAATCGATTATCCGGGCGGATCTGTTTGCCAATGGCTGATTCAGCCGGATGAACCGGACTACGATTCCATAAGCGGAATTCAGCTCAGTTTTCCCTTGCTCGATCTGGCGCAAAATGACCGGATACTGATTTTCAGCGGGAACGATACCACTGCTTCACCCATCGCCGAACTTACAGGAGATGAATCTCCCGGGATTATTGAAATCAATGCACCTTCGGCAACCGTTGTTTTCGATGCACCTGCAGGTAATGCCGGCGGATTCCTTGCTTCCTATAAAAGTGCACTGCCGGTATATTGTTCGGGAACCACCAATTACAACCAGTCCTCGGGTATGTTTGATGACGGAAGCGGCAATAAAAACTATGTAAATAACAGCCTCTGCAAATGGCGGATCGTCCCGACCGATTTGTTGCCTGTTACCATTACATTTGACAATTTCAGCACGGAATACGGCAAGGATATCCTGAAAATTTATGACCTCGGAAATCAAAGCCTTGTAGCTTCGTTATCAGGCGACACCATCCCGGAGCCCATCACCCTGAACAGCGGAAAATTCTATCTTGTCTTCAATACCGACGGGTCAGGAACTGCTCCCGGCTGGACAATCAGATGGAATCCGGAAGGCAGTACGGGGATTTTCAACGATATCAGGAAAGAATTTGCAATCCATCCTAACCCTGCCGGTGATTACCTGGCCCTGAGATGCATCAGCAGTCCGGTTACCGGATCAGCAAGTATTTACAACTCTGCGGGCAGGTTACTGATGCAAAAGCAGCTGACTCAAAATATCACGGGAGAGGCCACCTTGAATATTTCGCAACTTGGGCCCGGATTTTACCTGTTGAAAGTAGAAACCGGACAGGAAAGCCGGTGGCTGAAGTTTATCAAAAATTAGATTATTGGTTAAAAACCAGAGAAGTCCTGATTCTGACCAATAAATTGCCGGTTACAGGACAACTGCCATTCAATGACAGCAAGCACGGTAGCTGGTTCAAACCCTTTTTTGGCTAGCCTTTTCCTGACAATTCAAACAAATGAAGCCCAGAGCCCTCAGCCATGCACTCCATGATCCGCTTTTTGAATTTCCAGCAGGTCATCTGCCGCGTTTCGAGCCTGCGCGACAATTCATAACTCGAGATGCCGGGCGTGCCGCAAACCATCCAGGCAATTTCAAAGGCATCTGTAATCGGGATGCGGCAACGGTGAAAAATGGTATGGGCCGTTGCCGATTCATCATGCTTACATCTGGTGCACCGCCTCGAAAAGGGCGATTTTCCGATGCAATAATTAGTATGGCCGCAACTCCTGCAAACATAACCATCGCGCCACTTCTCGTCAGCAATCACCTTCAGACACTGCTCAGCCGATGAAAACCGCTGGTTAAACGCCGCAAGGTCAAGATTTTTGAATAAAAGAGATAAATTAGTTGCAGCCAAAATGTAAATTATTGATAATTAAACAGAACCAAACCACATCAGAAATTGTTAATGATTCGGGCGCTGCAAAAATAAAAATTTTTAGTGATACTTATGCGATTTATGATAAAAAGATTTATCTTTGCAGCGGAATTAAACCTATCCTAATCCGACAACAAAAATGAACAAACGAATTTTAACAATAGCAATGGTTGCAAGTCTGGCCATGTTCGGTTGCAACCAGTCAACAGGCAACGGACAGACTACTTCAGGGGAGCCGGTCAAATCAGCGACCGCCTCAGCCAACCCGGAGGAGGGAAAAGTTGTACAGATGAATAAAGCAATGTTTCTTGAAAGGGTGTTTAACTACGAGAAAAACCCAGACACCTGGGTATACGAAGGCAACAAACCCGCCATCATAGATTTTTATGCCGATTGGTGCGGGCCCTGCAAGAAAATAGCCCCGATCATGGCGCAGCTGGCCGAAGAATATAAGGATCAGATTGTGATTTATAAAGTGGATACCGACAAGGAGCGCGAACTGGCCCAGGTGTTTCAGATCCGCAGCATTCCCAGCATCCTTTTCATCCCGGCCGAAGGACAGCCACAAATGACCATGGGGGCGCTGCCTAAGGCTGAATTTGAAAAAATGATCAAGGAAGTCCTGCTGGCTCCCAAGGCCCAGCCTACATCACAAAAATAATTCTCATCATCACGAATCAATTTCATCTCAATAATGGAACATTTAACTTTTGAAACCTTTAAAGAAAAGGTTTTTAACTTCGATCAGAACCAGGATTGGAAATTCGAAGGAAAATTACCCTGTATCATTGACTTTTATGCCGACTGGTGTGGCCCCTGCAAAATGGTAGCCCCCATCCTTGACGAACTGTCAAAAGAATATGAAGGCAAAATCAACATATACAAGGTAGATACCGAGGCTGAACAGGAACTTTCCCAGATATTCGGAATCAGGAGCATCCCCAGTATGTTATTCTGTCCTGCCGACGGCCAGCCTCAGATGGCGCAGGGAGCGCTGCCCAAACATGCGCTGAAACAGGCCATTGAGGATGTGCTACTGCAGAGTACTGCCAACTAAGAAACTGTTGTTGATTAGCGTTATCCTGAACAGGTCCGGTTTTCCGGGCCTGTTTTTTTTTCCGGATCAGGCATTTAACAATGCTCAGACAATAGAGCGTTTGAATCAGCAATAAGAATTGCTGAACAAAAACTCTATCGCAATTTTCCTTATAAAATCAATAGTTCATCCCTGTCGGGCTTCCTGAAGATTAATCCGGGTTTATCTTAACTTTGCCGCAACGATCCGATTACAATGATAGTGATTCCTCCCGTGCTTCTGCCCGCTGCCTGCCTGCCCGATACAGAGTATTTCAGCTGGCTTGCCCATGCCCCAGCCATAACAATCGAGATTCATGAGACTTTTCCAAAACAGACCAGCCGTAACCGGTATAGGATTGCTACTTCAAACGGACCTCAGATCTTATCGGTTCCCGTAAACAAACCCCTGGGGAATCACACCCCGACAGCAGCAGTTGAAATCGACAAAAAAAGCAACTGGAACATTATTCATTGGAGGGCACTGGAATCTGCATACAATAAATCCCCGTTCTTTCTTTATTATCGCGACCACTTTGAAACACTTTTCATGCAACCACCGGTACTGCTGACAGATTTTAACCTCCGCCTGCTGGAAACCTGCGTCAGCCTGATCAGGATTCCCTGCACCCTTAACCTGACGGAAAAATACATCCATGAACCGGAAGACCTTTACGATATGCGAATGAGAATCATGCCAAAACGCCCCATGCAGCACCGGTGGAGCATTTCAGCATTTGAGCCGTACATACAGGTTTTCTCGGAGAAATATGTTTTTGCACCAAACCTCAGCATACTCGACCTGATCTTTAACCTGGGGCCAGAAAGCGCAGATTACCTTAAAAAGCACCGGCCCGGAGTCTGATCCCAGGCCCAATACCCGGGAAATCCGCCGGGCCATCTGTCTTACAGCAATAATTTCAGGCAATCTATAAAGCAGGATATTCAATTCTTATATGGTAGATGCTCATCAATTTTTTCCTCAGAATTTTTTTGATCCGGGTAATATCTTTAAGGGTAAGCTCTGAGTTTACAAACTGTTTCATTTCGATCTGCTTGTCGATGATAGTGTCGACCAGCACGGCAATGGATTCAGCATCAGGCTTTACCATACTCCGGGATGCAGCCTCAACCGAATCGGCCATCATCAGTATGGAGGTTTCCTTTGAGAAAGGCACCGGCCCCGGGTAGCGAAAATCAGCTTCCCTTGCTTCTTTCTCCGGGAAGTCAATCCGCTGGCGGTTATAAAAATACTCAGCCATGCGGGTGCCGTGGTGTGTGCGGATAAAATCAACAAGAATTTCGGGAAGTTTATACTTCCTGGCCTTATCAATCCCTTTGGTCACATGGCTGACAATAATTCTGGCACTTTCTTCATAGCTGAGTTCATCATGAGGATTAATTCCTGATGTCTGGTTTTCAATAAAATAGGCAGGCATATCCATTTTACCGATATCATGATAGAGCGCTCCGGCCCTAACCAGCAGGGTATTACCTCCTATCTCATAAGCAGCGGCTTCCGCGATATTGGCCACCTGCATCGAATGCTGAAAAGTGCCCGGAGCATGCAGTGAAAGCTGACGAAGCAAAGGGCTGTTGGTGTCAGAGAGTTCCATAAGTGTTACATCGGTGACATGTCCGAACAGCTTTTCGAAAATAAAAATCATCGGGTAGGCAAACAGGGTTAACATTGCACTACCGCCATACAGTAAAAACATGCTTGCCTGAATGTTTCTCAGACTGCCATCCTGAATCAGCAGCATACCGGTATATACCACAGCATAAGTGACAAAAACAGCCAGGGCGGTTATAAAGAACTGAGACCGCCGCCTGAGTTCAGCCACGCTGATGATGGCAATCAGTCCGGCAATCAGTTGCTGAAAAATAAATTCAAAGCCGTTGGGGACCATAAAACCGGCAAGAATGAGGGTAACCACATGAATAAAAAACGCCAGGCGCGTGTCAAAAAATACCCTGATGATCACGGGCACCAGACAAAACGGGAGCAAATGAAGCAACCTATATTCTGTCTTGATAGTGTGGGCAGCCGAAGCAACCATTACCAGAATCAACAACAATATCATCAGCAGGTTTTTATTATCCCTGAAGACATCCTTCCGGAAAGAAATCATAAAAAGGATAAAGGCGATGATGGTCAGGCTGATCAGGAGGGACTGGCCAAGCAGGATGTTGTTGTACTCGAAAGATTCATCGAGCCGGCTTTCGTAATCCATTCGGAGAGATTCCAGGATCTGAAATTTTTCAGCATTAACCAGTTCCCCCCTCGAAATGATTTTTTCTCCGGCCTGTATCATTCCCCTCGTGGTGGCGACCTCTCCCGTCAGCGCTTCCCGTGCACGTTTTGTATTGGCAGCATCAAATACGATATTCTGGCTGAGGGCATTCATCAGCGCCCCTTTAACCAGCTCTGTTTCAGTCAGTCCGGCCCTGTCTATGGCCATATCGATGTACTGACCTGCCGATTTAATGGTGAATACGGATGAAAGTCTTACCCTGGATGCAATATTGCCATCAATGATAAAGATTTCGTAATCACCGGGCTTGTTTTCAATTTCATTGGAAAGGGCTACGATCCCATGGGAAAAAAGCGTATCTATGATTTTCAGTGCCACTTCCAGGTGCTTTGCCTGCTCCCCGTCGCCCCCGTTATTCCGCCCGAACCTTGATTCCCATAACTTATTGAAATCGTTGATCAGCCCGTTTATCTGCCTGTCGGCGATGTTGCTCCTGCGCTGAAAATAAGGGCGGGCATCGCTCAGCGCTGCACTTATCTCCGACTGCAGTTCCTCTTCGGGTTTGAGAATGCCGAAATCAACAGGGGCTATCAGATCATCATGCTGCCATGGTTTCCCGCGCTGGTATTCGTACCTGAATTTACCTTCGCGCGGAAAAATTATGATCAGTGCCGCAATGACCGCAGCAAACAACAGGATTTTTCCTATGATGTCATGGTGATCGCTCAGCCAATGGATAAATCTGCTCATACCGAATAGCAGTTGACAATCTCAATTCTTAATTGCCGAAAATACAAAGAAATCTTTCAGGTGATCAGACAAAAGCATAATAAAATCATATACTCAATCATTGTTGCCCGGAAAAAACCTGATAATGAACTTAGAGATTACCTCCGGTGAGCTCCCTTTGGTCGGTTCTTCGCTCCACGATGTAACGCTGAGAAAGACAATGTTTTAGGATTCAAAGGAGGGGGCTTGG
>Ga0334884_1006673_pt1 | contig 10269 bp, 9 predicted proteins | sample GraSluR1_MG_7_FD_207215 | JGI IMG/M metagenome (GOLD analysis project Ga0334884, IMG submission 207215) | Sludge microbial communities from methane-producing bioreactor in Wageningen University, Netherlands - Granular Sludge_12_05 R1 | ecosystem: Engineered > Bioreactor > Anaerobic > Unclassified...
ATTATACTATATAAAACTAAATAATACAAATAGAAGAGTTGAGCCGATTGAAAAACATCGAGTTTTCTAATCGGTTGTGCCTTATATCCCTATAGCTGAAGCTAGGGGCTTTACGGCACTTTCGGTAACAACATCTATATCGTCTGGTTCGCGATGTTCGTTTGCATCAACATTCTCAAGAAAACTCCCGTTTAGCCATTGAAAGCCACTCATCAGACCGGCATTATGTATTCTATTCCTGAATCGCAAGAAGTTCTCTAGCAGAGACTTGCGCTTGCCGGAAGTTCCAAAGCGCTCTATCACGTCCTCAAGATTAACCAAGTATGGAGACCTCTCAAAAGATGTAGGATGCTCCTCATTAAAAGGTGGAAGAACCCCGTAAGCATTCCATTTTGGTATTTCTACTGTCCGCATTATATTACCTCCATTTAAGACGTATAACGAGGATTATAACTACTCTTGATTCTGTACAAAAGCTAATTGCCTTTGGAGAATAATCGATTATATTCGCCGCTTTTTGCAGTAATTAGCGTTTCTATTACCCCTAAGTAGAGCGAAGATTCTTTGGACAACAATCTCGTCTGGAAAAGTTGGTCCCTCCCTTTTGCCTATTCGTGCATTTTAGTCAAAACACAGATGAGCCGCTTTCCCCACGAAGAATTGCGCAATAAAGTCGAAGCGAACAAAGAATGCCTTTATTTTAACATTTTATCAAACGAAAGCAAAACGCAGCTTATGGTAATCATAGATGAGCCTATCTTGGGAATTTAGTTCACACAAATCTGCAAATAGAAGAAGCAAAGAGCAAGAATGCATTAGAAAGTCAAATCTGATTCTAAGACTGATCCGCTCGGCAGATTAGAGAAAGTGCTCTCTTCACCCGATGACGTATTATGTCAGTGCTACTAGCTGAATCTACTACCTCTTTCCTCGGTCTTTCTCGTGTGAATTAGTATAAGTTACGCTAATGTAAATAATAGAGTCTGTCCCTTTTTTATGATTTTGATGTTCGATAATGAGTACTCGGATGAGATATGGGAGTGCCGGTTTCTGCAAGCTGTTTTAATCCATGTTCTTTCCTTCAGAAAACCAAAGGGTTTTTTGCCCTTCACTTGATTTATCGCATACACCAATTTCAACAAGTACGCCATACTTGTACTTCAGGATGTCTTCTTTGAATTCATTTCGAGTGTACGCCTTAAGTTTCTGAATGTCGAATTCCCTTGAAAGATTCGAACTACTTTTCTTGATTTCCATAACAAGAAGGTTGCTCGCATTGCTTCCACGCTTGTGAACGATTATATCTGGGTACACACTTCTCTCACCAAAATAATCTTGTGCTTGATTGCTCGAAACCTCCCGGAATTCTGGGATCATCTTGTCTTTTAGGATGAAAGCTCTTTTCGTCCACTCATTGTTTCTAGTAATATCCCTGTTGTATTCACAGTCGACATTGTAATCCTTTCCAGGGAAAGAGCTCTGTATCTCGTCATCCAGATAGACTGCAAACCAATGTGTGATAGCTCTTTCATGAAGGTCATTCTCCAAAAGGATTCGGTCTCTTTCAAGCAATTTACTGAAAGCCTTATCAATGGCTACTTTCAATTTACCTAATGAGCTTTCTGAATTACAAGATTGGTGGCAATCATCTGAATACAAATCCATCACCCCTCCAAACAGATTCTATTTGATCGAAGTCGAATAACTCCTCTTCCCCTTCATACATCCCTCAAACTCTTAAGCCACTGACTTTGGATCCATCCTTGGCAAAGAAGACTGTCGTGAGTTCCTCAATGTCATATCCATGTTCTTTCCAGATAGTTTCGGTGATCTTCATGAGTTGGTCTCTAAATAATGGATGATCATGCAGTTGGACTTTGACATTCCTCCGCTGCATATCCTCTCCAGAACTCCTTACACTCAGGATCTCATAGACCAACTCCCCGCTTTTCGATGCTATCCCCCTGAAATGTATTACTTGACACAAGACATTATACATCAGTCAATATTCATAGCAAAATATACTAATGTTTCTGATTAGTCCTTTGATAGTTCGCTTCATATTTTTCTAGGCTAATCACTTGAGACAAACCTGCGTTTGTTTTAATACAGGTAACCGGGGTAGATTACGGAAATCATGTAGATATCTCTTAGAGCTTTTTGGATCTCACGCCTGTCATCGCTGACATGACAAACATCTCGCTACTTCTCCAGAGAGGAGTTGATCTGGCATACGAACCTCAGAAACGAAAGGATAGATCAACAATAGATCCAGAAAGCAAGTGCGAAGACTAGATTCGCATTCCTCGAATGAAGTGACTTGAAGAGCAATAGCAAAAAATCTAGGGGCGTCTTGGAACGCCCCTTTCTTCATCACTACAATCAAGAACTGTCCAGCACGTACGAACGAGTATGTATTACGCAAATATAAATAATAGAGTCTGTCCCCTTTTTCTTAAATAAAGTGCTCTCAGTAATTAATCTACACCTGATGGCGTATTATGTCAGTGTTGCTGTCTGAATCTACTACCTCTTTCCTCGGTCTTCCTCGTGTGAATGAGTCTAAATTACGTTAATGTAAATAATAGAGTCTGTCCCTTATTACCTACAGCAAGAAAAGTGAATAAGCAACAAAAATCCCCTGTCATCCCGCGTCATCCCGTAGTGCTCTTATACGGGATCTCGCTCTTTATGTACGGGATCTCATCAAGAAAAGTGAATAGGCAACAAAAAACCCCCGGCTTAACTGCCGGGGTATCTATTTAGTAAGTCCCTGTACTCACGAAAAGTGCAGTCCTTGCTATTGATTATATGAATGGCGTTCGCTACTTTCTCTTATTCAAGAATACGAGGTTTCTTGTGATAATATAAGTTTAGTAGTCAAAGTTGGTATTACATAAGCACAAAAGCGGTTGTCTATAGTTCAAAAGAATGTCTAGTATATTTGTAGAAGCTGCTGAAGGAGAGGCGCTTGTCACTAGAAAACTATCACCTTCCAGGTGTAGGCACTATTGAAGTAAGGCTACTACCTTACACTGAACACATCATTAACTTCCTTGATCACTACGGTCATATAAAGAAGCTTCACGAGACAAACCAATTGGGAAGTCTGAGACAGCTCTATCAAGGTGCGCATCATACCAGATATGAGTATGTTTTTCTGCAGTGGGCAATAGCAGATAGACTCTCTGAAAAATCAGAGAACCTATCGAACCAGATTGGTTTATCCAGTGAGCAAACCAAACTCCCAAAAGTTAAGCAACTTTCCAAACATGCTTCAGGTCTTGAAGTGCTCCAGTGTCTTTCGTTATTGACAAATGTTGGTCATTTTAAAGAGACATTTGCAGGTTCTCGAGCCTTGCTATGCTTGTTGAAAAGAGATGCAGATTTCCGTTCTTCCTTCAGAAAGGGGCTGGACACATCAGTAAGAAAGATGTTTGATGAATGCCTAAATACTATGAATGAATATAGGATTCATTTGTTTGTGGCTCTGTTTCTTTTAGAGCGGTATAAGCGTCCGAGACAATACAGAGAATGTGTGGCATTTTGTCGCGATTTGCTTGCCAGATTTCTAAGAAGTGAGGAAGAATCACAATCACTTTCCTCAATTTTCAGACTATTCGATGCCATAAGGAAAACTGCATATCTGCTAATAGATTCTCATATGTCATCTACGCCTTTTAAGGTTGATTCGAGTTCAGTTTTCGGTAGCTCTTTGGCCTTTCGCATTTATGAAGAGGAAGATCCAGTGTTGAACAACGCTCTGAATGATATGGAGAGGATTCTTCAGAATTATGTGTACATGAATGCAAGTGCTTTACTTGCCTCGCAGCAATGTACCGAAAGACAACTCAAGAAATTAGATGGGCTCTGTTTCTCAAAGGGCATCAAATCAGTTCATGATTTAGTTGGTTCACAATCAAAGAGCGATGTATTTAACTCTTTGGAGAATCTAGATTACAATCATACATGGGATAAGAAAAAGGTTGCTGAGATAGAATTTAAGAGTCTACCTTACAGGTTTGTTGATGGTATTCTTGGTAACGACTTATATGAAATCTCCCGTAGTCTGCAAGAAAGAATCGGAAGGAAGTATTGCTTAGTTGGTTGTCAAATAAGTGCTGATAACGAGCTATTTAAAATCGCTTATGGCATTTCTGAGAAAATTGCCCCAGATCTTTGCTTTGAAGTCAGGAAAAGAACAGTTGCAGAAAGTCTGAAGATAGAGCTTAGTATCAGAGAAAGAGACAATGAAGACAAAACACATGAAAACAACGCTAATAGACTACTTACCTTTTTATTGAATGGTCTGTTTGTAGATGACCTAAGAGTTGTTCTAGACTATAGAAAAGTTGCAGGACGTAAAAACCCCTTTATAGTGTCACGAGGAGTCAATTCAGCTGTTAAGCAGATAGATGAATACATCGAGTCAGTCAAAAAAATGAAATTGCTTACAGAAGACGAAGTATTCGAGGCGAAGAAGACAACTGAAGTGATCAAAGATATTGGATGCAAAGGACTCACACTAACATACATTGGCTCAACCAAGATACTCAAGGAAAGGGAAACTTTTGCCGAATTTGACGGGATTATTGTATACCCTACCAGCAAAGATGTCAGTATTGTGATTGTTGAAGTCAAGAACAAACATAATGGAACTTATCAGTCTGAGATACGATTGCGAAATACTCTTGAGAAACAACTTCTTAGAAGTATATTTGCTTATAAGATAAACACTATTCAACGCGCAGCCTATGCCACAATATCAATAGCGCAATAATAGTCGCGTTTCCTTATTTGCCCTTGTTCTTCTGAAGATAGAAAAGAACTCAAGACATCAAGAATCGCAGTAATCGGAATTGAAAGCTAAGCCCAAAACTTCTCTAGTTCACACAAATCTGAGAATAGAAGAAGCAAGAAACAAGAATGCATTAGAAAGTCAAATCTGATTCGAAGACTGATTCGCTTGGCAGAAGAGAGAAAGTGCTGTCAGTAATTACACTACAGGAGATGATGTATTATCTTAGTACTACTGTCTGAATCAACTAACTCTTCCTCGGTTTTTATTGTGTGAATGGGCTTGCATTACGCTTATGTAAATAATAGAGTCTGTCCCTCTTTTACCATACTCGATGTCGTATTATGCAAGTGCTACTGTATGAATCTACTACCTCTTTCCTCGGTCTTTCCCGTGTGAATGATTGTGCGTTACGCTGATGTAAATAATGGAGTCTGTCCCTAATTACTATGAAACAGATGATAAAAGACGTGCTTCCGGATGAAGAATGGAAGATCGACCCCGAATTCTTCGACTTCATCCTCGACGTCTCCATAGACATAGTAGTAATGTTCCTCAACAAAGGTCTCTGGAAAAGCGCCATGAAAGTGCTTACGAGATAACAGTACAGCACTGTCATTGTGTGTCATCCCGTAGTGCTCTTATACTGTCATCCCGGACCCCGATCCGAGATCTACTCCTAGAAAATGAACAAGCAACAAAAATCCCCGGCCTAACTGCCGGGGTATCTTTTTTCACTGCCATAGCGTGTCATTCAGTAATGCGCTTACACGAGATCTCGTTCTTCTCGCGCTCTCTCCTCATCTCGTGATCCTTAGCCAAAAACCTGGACACAAAGTGTCAGAACAAAGAACGGCTCTTCTCGGTAAAAACGGAGACCCTAATAATCGTTTTGCGAACTGTAGTAGCTATTTCTGTTTTTGCGGCTTCTATTGCAGCCAGTTCATTCGTGATAGGTGCGTTATTGCAGAGAATGATGATAGAATGTATGTATTCACCAACACTTTATCTATTCATCTTCATATTTCATCCTCATTTGGGAAGGCTACGAAAGGATCCTGACAGATTTGTCGGTTAATATCGACAAGATATCACTCAGATCCGTTGTATTCACGTTCAAGCTTCTAGGGCGAAAAAACATGATTATGGAGAATTGAGGTGGTGGTAGTGGCTCTATTTTCGAAGGAATACTTGACGAAACAACGAAGGTACTTTGATATGAAAAAAGAAGCTTCCATCATGGAAGATGCAGTTCGCAGTAAAAGCGAATTTGATATCTTTCTTTCCCACAGTTACCAAGATCGAGATATCATTGGTGATCTATTCAAAGTCATGGAAGAAGAAATGGATTTCAAAATCTATGTTGACTGGATAGTTGACACCGAACTTGATAGAACGAATGTTACCGCTGCCACAGCTCAGCGTTTGAAGGAAAGGATGAATTTGTGCAAATGCTTGCTCTTTGCCACATCAGAGAATCAACCTAAATCAAAATGGATGCCCTGGGAACTTGGATACTTCGATGGTATGAAGGAAAAGGTGGCAATACTGCCAATTGTCGAAAAGGAAAACTCCCAGAATCGCTACTCTGGTCAAGAATACCTTGGTTTGTATCCTTATATTGTCTTTCAGAAAAATACTGAAGGAAAGGACCGTCTCTGGGTTCATATTGATGAAATGACTTATGTTGAGCTCAGACAATGGCTTTCTGGGAAACTACCTAGTATTCATTAGAGGTGAGATACCATGGGACTTGGAAGAGAAGTTGAATCATTTATTGAGACTTATGTGAGTTTGCTAGAAAACGGGACTGCAGCAATATTTGCTGGTGCAGGTCTCTCGTGCTCAGCAGGACTAAAAGACTGGCGAAAACTCCTCGAGAGAGTCGCAGAAGAACTCCGGCTGAACATAAGTCTTGAAACTGATCTTGTTGCGCTAGCCCAGTATTATCATAACAAGAAGAAAAGAACAGGGCTAAACCAGATAATCAAGAACGCTTTTGGAGCAAATACGCAACCCTCAGAAAACCATAAAATACTTGCAAAACTGCCAATTAAGACTTACTGGACAACCAACTATGATAGTCTAATTGAAAAATCCTTTGAGAACTGCGGGAAGACCATTGATGTCAAGAGAAAGAACGAAGACTTAACCACTGTCATTCAAAGAAGTGACGCTGTAATATACAAGATGCATGGAGATATTACTTCGATTGATGATACAGTAATTACCAAAGACGAATACGAAACTTACTCATACAAGAGGGAACCCTTCAGAAATGCACTAAAATACGACCTTCTATCGAAGACTTTTCTGTTCATAGGATTTAGTTTTGAGGATCCTAATTTACTTCATATACTTGGTACGATAAAAATCCTTTTGCAAGATTCTATGAAAGAGCACTATTGCATAATGAAAAAGGTTTCAAGAGATGATTTCTGCTCGGGAAATTCTGAGCTTGACGAGAAGAATTGTCAGTATGAGCAAATCAAAAGAGAACTGAGAATAGAAGATCTTCAGAAGAGATATTCAATAAATGTTCTGGAAGTTGATGAATACAGTGACGTTACAGCAATTCTTCAAGAGATTGAGAGACGGTTTAGAACAAAGAGAGTTTTTATCTCTGGAAGTTTGGTTGATGCAAAACCTTACATGCAGAAAGAAGTAGAAGACTTCGTTTTTCAATTAAGCAAAGACATCGTTAGGAGCGAGTATCAGATTATAAGCGGTTTCGGTATAGGAATTGGAGGCGCTCTCATTAATGGAGTGCTCGAATATGTGTACGATGAAACAAAATACAGGCACATAGATGAAAGGCTTATTCTTTGGCCGTTTCCACAGAGTATAGAAGACGAAGAAGAGAAGAGGAATAAGTTCACTAAGTACAGAGAAGACATGCTTTCCGAAGCCGGAGTGGCCATCTTCATGTTCGGAAACAAATTAAGCCAAAAAGAATCCACTATAGTAGAAGCTGATGGAGTCCTGGAGGAATACAACATTGCCAAGAAAAGAGGGGTGAAAGTCATCGCTATAGGGTGCACCGGAGGAGCCGCAAAAAAGATCTGGGAAGAACAGATGGCAGAATTTGAAACTTACTTCCCGTCAGCTTCTTATCCAGGACTACAGAGTCTCTACGAAAAGCTTGGTGAGAAAGACCTAAGCCTCGAAAAATGCAGGAAATTAGTGCTTGAAATACTCGATATTATCGCAGGAAGGTGCCAAAGCAAATAGAAATAATTGGATCTAGGTTATCCCAGAATCAGATTTGAAGCATCACATAGAATATCAAACAACAGAAAATCGGATCTGTAAACAATAAGGGGGTAAAATGGCATGGCAAAAAGACAAGTTTTCTTTAGCTTTGAGTATTTGAAGGATAATTGGAGAGCAGCTCAGATAAGAAATATGGGGAAAGTGGACAATAGTTCTACCTTTTCTGACAATGAATGGGAAGAAGTCAGAGAGAAATCTGTGACAAAGATCAAAGAATGGATTGATTCACAAATGAAAAAAAGATCATGCCTTGTCGTTTTAGTTGGTTCGACAACATCAGGAAGAAAATGGATTAACTACGAAATCGAAAAAGCCTATGAACTCAAAAAGGGTATAGTAGGTATTTATATTCATAACCTTAAAGACAAGAATGGAAAACAGGAATCAAGAGGTAGCAATCCTTTTTATCACATATACATTGGAAAAAACAATGAAAGGCTGTCCGAGTACGTAGAATGCTACGATCCTCCACACCAAAGAAGTGATTACGTATTTGATGATATTATGAATAATATTGAAGCACTTATAGAAGCTGCTATTGAAGCCAAAGGAACCTATTGATTCTGAACATAATGCCAAAGCTAGGTTGTCCAATGGATTTTCCACCTGAAGACTGAGAAAAACACATAAGAATAATACGCAGCAAACAAAGCAAAAAGACCCGTGATCAAGATTTTAGGTGTCAAGAAGAAGTGGCTTGCAATACACTGAAAAAGACTAGAATCGTTTTGAACAAATCACAACCACAATGATAGCGATAATTGGCAGATTGAAGGGAGGACTAAATGGTAGACCTCTGCACACTCTTTAAATCAATATCTTGGCATGTATGGGAAGTCCTTGAACTTGGTATATCCAAAGGCATTGGCGTATCTGAAGAAAGCATAACCGATGGTGTTTTGATTGCCTTGGCAAAATATGGAGGAAAAAACGTAGTTGTAAAAAAGTTCACAAGATACCAAGAATCAAAGAATGGTGCCGATTTGGAGATGTGGTTTCATTTTAAGAATAGACTCGTTGGCTCACGAATTCAAGCAAAAAAGCTTAATAGCTCAAGTAATTCATATAAGTATATCGATCACAAAAATGGTGAGCAACTCCGTGATCTGATCTCATCTGCGAAGCTTCCACTAATTCCCTCATATCTGTTCTACAATTTCTGGAAGCGAAATCTTAAAAAGCAACTTCCAAACCCAGATAGCGATTATGGTTGCGCAATATCTAACGCTTATGATGTTAAACCACATTTGAAGAGCCCAGATAATTCACTTCAAAGTATGTTCCCTATAGAAACTCCTTTTCAATGTCTAACATGCGACTGCGAATCTTTAGATCATGCTCATCTGTCGAGATTAGATTTGAGAAAGGTCGCAAAGACACTTGTATCAAGAGAAGAGAGGGAGATGAACGACTACAATAAGTACATAACCGACAATCCACCAGATTATGTAAGAAAACTGCTTCGCGGTGAGGAATTAAGACCTGAAGATAGAAAAGAACTCAAGACATCAAGAATCGCAGTAATCGGAATTGAAAGCTAAGCCCAAAACTCCTCTAGTTCACACAAATCTGCGAATAGAAGAAGCAAGAAACGAGAATGGATTAGAAAGTCAAATCTGATTCGCTTGGCAGATGAGAGAAAGTGCTCTCAGTAATTACACTACACCCGATGACGTATTATGCAAGTGCTACTGTATGAATCTACTACCTCTTTCCTCGGTCTTTCCCGTGTGAATGATTGTGCGTTACGCTGATGTAAATAATAGAGTCTGTCCCTAATTACTTTAGCTGAATCTACTAACTCTTTCCTCGGTCTTTCTCGTGTGAATGAGTATAAGTTACGTTAATGTAAATAATAGAGTCTGTCCCTCTTTTATGAGGAACCGATCTTAACGCTCTTTCGAAGGACGGGTCCATGATCTGGGACGACGGACGCTGGACGGGTTTTACAAAATGGATTCCCTACTTCCAGCGTGCAGGAATGAGTGTGCATTACGCTAATGTAAATAATAGAGTCTGTCCCTATTTTACATGTGTGAATGAGCTTGCATTACGTTAATGTAAATAATAGAGTCTGTCCCTATTTATTTATAGTTCACACAAATCTGCGAATAGAAGAAGCAAGAAACAGGAATGCATTAGAAAGTCAAATCTGATTCGAAGACTGATCCGCTAGGCAGATGAGAGAAAGTGCTCTC
>Ga0334884_1006674_pt1 | contig 10267 bp, 10 predicted proteins | sample GraSluR1_MG_7_FD_207215 | JGI IMG/M metagenome (GOLD analysis project Ga0334884, IMG submission 207215) | Sludge microbial communities from methane-producing bioreactor in Wageningen University, Netherlands - Granular Sludge_12_05 R1 | ecosystem: Engineered > Bioreactor > Anaerobic >...
TTCTGGTAAAGCTATTATTTTAGCTGTTATGGTAGAAACTTATGCTGTTCTTGGGCTTTTAGCCACTATCTTATTAATTAACGGCATACAAGTATAATAGAAAATTTTAAAATAACAAATAACACTCGTCTCGACTCGGATGTCGATCCGAGGCGGGAATGACAAATAAATTACAATATCAAAACTACAATCACTAAAAATATTTAGAATTTATAAATTAATATTTTGAATTTATTGAAAGTTTGGTGATTATAAATTGATATTTACTCCCTCAAGGAGTCATATGAGCTTAGAAGACATCAAAAAGAAAATTCTTGCAGACGCAAAACAACAAGCTGAGCAAATTACTAAAGACAGTAAAAACGAAATTTCTAATTTAAGAAAATCGTCTGAAGAAAAAATTAATGAAATCAAAAAGAAAAATACTGTAAAAGCTAAATATGAAGCTAAAAACAAAGCTAGAAGTATTTTAATTAGTACAAGTATTGAAGCCAAAAATGAAATATTAAAACAAAAGAGAACAATAATTGAAAAAATACTCAATAGTAGTATTAAAAAACTTGAAAATCTCCCAGATAATGAATATAAAAAAATTATCGGTTTGCAGATGCAAAAGCTACAATCGCTAAATCTACAAAATATTAAAATCATACCTGTTAAAAATAAAAAAGAATTAATTAGCAATATAGCAAATGAATTATTAAATAAAAAAGCTCAAATAGGTGAAGAAACGGATAGAATTAAAGGTGGTTTTCTAGTTGAATCAGATCAAACTATTATTGATTTTTCTTTTGAAAATTTAGTTAATGAATTAAAACCTCAGCTTGAAAAAAAATTATCTGCTAATTTGTTTAAAGGATTAAATGAGTAACGAAAATTATGCATTCGCTGTTGCCAATATTCGTTCGCAGGAAAAAAAATTGATACAAAAAAATCAATTAGAAAGATTAATTGATGCTCCAAACGCTTCTGCTTTTTTCGAATCATTGAATGAAACAGCATACGCAAAACATTTTACGGAAACAAAAAATCCAGAAGATTATAGCGTAATCTTAGCCAAAACAATGTTAGAAACAAAAAATCTTTTAACTAAAATCTGCCCATATAAAGAAAATCTAAATTGGCTTTGGCTTAAATATGATTTTTTAAACATAAAATTTGCCATTAAAAATTATTTAACAAAAAACCAATTAAAACTTGAAGATTTTAATAATTTAGGTGAAATTAAACCTGAAAAAATTATAAAATATTTTGAAAAAAATGAAAAAAAGTCTTTACCCGTAAATATCGAAAAAATTATTCAAAAATCAATAAAAAAGTTTGAAAAAGAGAAAAACCCTAGCCAAATAGATGAAATACTGGACCAAGAATACTTCGTATGTTTGAGTTCTGAAATCAATAAGACAAATTCAAGGCAAATTAAAAATCTAATTAAAGCAAAAATTGATTTAAATAATTTAAAACTATTAATTCGATACAAATATCTAAAAAAAACAATTAATGAATTTGAAAAAAATATTTGCAAAGGTGGTACCATATCCACAAAAGATCTGAAAAATGCATTTGACTCAAATTTCGAGGATATTCAAAAAAATGCAAAATTTATTGATTATGATTTAATTTTAAAAGCAGGAATAAAGTATCTAATAGAAGAAAAATCATATTTGATTTTCGAAAAATTATCTTACGAATATTTTTTAGAAAAGCTTAGATTTGCCAAATATGAAGCATTTGGCGTAGAACCATTAATTGCTTTTTGGCTAGCAAAAGACAATGAAACAAATATTATTCAAATTATCATGATAGGAAAATTAAACAATATTGAACCAAAAATTATTCATCAACAATTACATAAATTATATACGGAAAAATAATTTTAAATAAACTGGTATTTCTAAAATAAGCTTTAATATAAATCATTATGAACAATATAAATAATACAAAAGATAAAGAAATTATAATTATTGGAAAAGAAAATGTTGTATCATGTTTTCGTTTTTTAGGATTCAAAACATTATATATAAACGAAAAAAATGCCTTAGACAAATTTCTACAATTAAAACAAAACATTGAAAATTACGGAATCATTTATATAACTGAAGATTTTTATAATATATTAAAAGAAGAAATTGAAAAAATTTCACAAAAGGTTATGCCAGCAATTGTACTGATACCAAATAATTCTGGTAGTCAAAACATTGCCTACAACATGATGAAAAAAACTGTTGAACAGGCAGCTGGGTCAGACATCTTATCCAATAAAAATTAGCCAAAAGCTAATAGCAAATCGCTAGTAGCTTCAACATAGGAGTTTACATGAATGGAAAAATTTCAAAAGTATCAGGACCGCTAGTAATAGCTAAAAATCTAGAAGGCGCTAGAATGTACGATGTAGCCAAAGTTTCTAAAGAAAAACTTATTGGCGAAATTATTCAAATAGATCAAGATCAAGTATCAATTCAAGTATATGAAGATACCGCTGGTCTTGGACCTAACGAAGAGGTAGAAACAACTAATATCCCTCTTTCTGTAACTTTAGGGCCAGGTCTAATTAGTTCAATTTATGACGGTATCCAACGCCCACTTGAATTAATGCAAAAAAAAGCTGGAGCTTATATTACTCGAGGAATCGAAGTCCCAAAACTTGATTTAAATAAAAAATGGAAATTCAAACCGCTAGTTAAAACAGGTGATAAAGTAGAAGGTGGCGATATAATTGGAGAAGTAGATGAAACATCTTTAATTAAACACAAAATCATGGTTCCACCTAGTATTAAAAATGGCACAATTAAAGATATTAAATCTGGTGAATACACTGTGCAAGATATAATTGCTGTAGTCCTGACAAAAGATAAAGAAGAATCAATAAAGATGATGCAAGAATGGCCAATTCGTAAAGCTAGACCATACAAAGATAAAATTGTTCCGAAAACGCCACTTGTAACTGGCCAAAGAATTATTGATACCTTTTTTCCAATCGCTAAAGGTGGAACCGCTTGCGTACCTGGTCCTTTTGGATCCGGTAAAACTGTTGTTCAGCACCAACTTGCCAAATGGGCAGATGCCGATATTATTATCTTTATTGGCTGTGGTGAAAGAGGAAATGAAATGACAGATGTACTACAAGAATTCCCAGAACTTAAGGATCCAAAATCTGGCGAACCACTTATGAAAAGAACTGTTTTAATCGCTAACACATCAAATATGCCAGTAGCTGCTCGTGAGGCTTCAATTTATACTGGAGTTACTATTGGAGAATATTTTAGAGATATGGGTTACAAAGTTGCACTTATGGCTGACTCAACTAGTCGTTGGGCAGAAGCACTCCGTGAAATGTCAGGTCGTCTAGAAGAAATGCCTGGCGAAGAAGGATATCCAGCTTATTTAGGATCAAGAACAGCAACTTTTTATGAAAGATCAGGACAAGTTAAGTGCGCCGGATCTCAAGAACGCCAAGGATCTTTAACATTAGTTGGAGCTGTTTCTCCTCCTGGTGGTGATCTTTCTGAACCAGTAACTCAAAATACTTTAAGATGCGTAAAGGTTTTTTGGGGTCTTGATGCATCACTTGCATATAAAAGACACTTCCCTGCCATTAATTGGCTTGATAGTTATTCTTTATATATTGATGATATTCAAGATTATATTAAAAAAGAAGTTTCTGAGAATTGGTTTAATCTAAGAACAGAAGCAATGGACTTACTCCAAAAAGAAGAAGCTTTGCAAGAAATCGTTCGTCTTGTAGGAGTTGAATCGCTTTCTGCTTCAGATCAGTTAACGCTAGAAACTGCAAAAAGTATTCGAGAAGATTATCTTATGCAAAACGCTTTTGATGATACAGATACCTATACTTCTCTACCAAAACAAGCTAAAATGCTAGAAGTAATTATTAAACTTCATCAAAAAAGAACAGAAATTATTAAAACCAATACCGAAATTGAACTAAAAAAATTATTTGGCCAAATAGAAAATTCACCGATGTATCAAATAAATCAAGATATTGCTAAAATGAAATTTATCCCTGAAAAAGAAATAAATAAATATGACGAATTAATTGAAAAAATAGAAAAAACAGAAATATAATATAAAAATTACAAATAACAAATTACAAATTTCCAATATCAAACCTGTCTCGACTTGGTCGAGCCAAGGCGGATAAATTACAATGATCAAAATCCAAATATATTAATAATTTAAGAATTGAGATTTGAAAAATTATTTATAATTTGGTGCTTGAGATTTGCTATTTATTCCTGAAAGGAATCTATATGCAAAAAGAATACAAAACAATTAAATCAATAAGCGGACCTCTAGTTTTAGTGGATAAAACCATAGATATTAAATACGAAGAAATGGTTGAAATCGAATTACCAAGTGGCGAAAAAAGAAGAGGTAAGGTTTTAGAAATCAACGAAGACAAAGCTCTTGTACAAATGTTTGAGGGCTCATCGGAAATTCTTCCATCAGAAACTAAAGTAAAATTTTTAGGCAAAACTGCAAAAATTTCCGTTTCAGAAGAAATGCTAGGTAGAGTTTTTTCTGGAGCAGGAAAACCTATTGACGGTGGAGCTGAAATCATTGCTGACCAAGAGCTAGACATCAATGGTAACCCTTTAAATCCATATGCCAGAAATTATCCAAACGATTTTATTCAAACAGGAATTTCAACTATAGATGGATTAAATACTCTAGTTAGAGGACAAAAATTACCTATTTTTTCCGGCTCTGGTTTGCCTCACTCCCGTTTAGCTACCCAAATTGCTCGTCAAGCCAAAGTGATTGGCAAAGCCAATCATCCTGAGCGATCCTCTGGCGGAGAGTCGAAGGATCTTAATAGAAAAGATGAAAAAGAGAAATTTGCTGTAGTATTTGCAGCTATGGGTATTACTTTTGAAGAAGCGAACTATTTTATTGAAGATTTTAAAAAAACCGGCGCTATTGAAAAATCAGTACTTTTCATTAATTTAGCAAATGATCCGGTTGTAGAGCGTATTTCTACCCCTCGCTTGGCATTAACCTGCGCTGAATATTTAGCATATGAAAAAGGAATGCATGTGCTAGTAATATTGACTGATCTAACAAATTATTGCGAGGCTTTAAGAGAAATATCTGCAGCGCGTAAAGAGGTGCCTGGCCGTCGTGGCTATCCAGGATATTTATACACCGATCTCTCAACACTCTATGAAAGAGCTGGAAGAATCAAAGGAAAAGAAGGTTCTATTACTCAAATTCCGATTTTAACTATGCCTGAAGATGATAAAACTCATCCTATCCCAGATTTAACCGGTTACATTACTGAAGGACAAATTATGCTTTCCCGCCAATTATACAATACCGGCGCAATGCCTCCTGTTGATGTTTTACCATCTTTATCTCGTCTAAAAGACAAGGGCATTGGTGAAGGCAAAACAAGAGAAGATCATTCTCAAGTATTGAATCAATTGTTTGCATCATACGCTAGAGGCAAAGAAGCAAAAGAGCTTGCTGTTATTCTTGGAGAAGCAGCACTTTCTGATGTTGATAAAAAATTCGTAGAATTTGCTAATCGATTTGAAAAAGAATTTGTATCGCAAGGCGAAAATGAAGATAGAACTATTATTGAAACTCTTGATTTAGGATGGAAATTAATGAGCATTATTCCAGTTTCAGAACTTAAGCGTCTTAAACCAGATATGATCGCTAAGTATATGCCACGGACAGAGTCCGAACGTAAAACTCAAAACGAAAAAGTTAAAACAGAAGAAAAAGAAAGAAAAAATAAATTAACCTAATTAATCTAATTTCCCCGCCTGCCAATCGCTTGAAGCGATAGCTAATGGCGGGCAGGTAATTAACCTAAATAAGTTCCAATATTCAATGACTAAATAAAAATATTTTTAAGAAATTAGGATTTAAGATTTATTTAGAATAATTAGGTTAATTAGAGCAATTAGAAATTTTAATAAAATTTATTATTAGATTAAAATTATCAATTTAAAAACAAATGGTATTAAAGGAAACATAGTATGAAACTAAAGGTTAACCCAACCCGTATGGAACTACTGCGCTTAAAACGTCGTCTTAAAATTGCTCAAAAAGGCCACAAACTTTTAAAAGAAAAACGAGACGGTCTTATGAACAAGAGAGGAAATGGAACAAAAGCTTTCAATTTCATTTAAAGCATATGTTATTGCAGCTTCAAACACCAACAAGCAAGCACTTAAAACTGCCTCTATTCTTCCATCACAAAAAATTAACCTTAAATTCACTACAAAAAATGTTATGAGCGTTCAAATTCCAAAGATCCAAATAGAAAGATCTGGCAATTGGCTTTCTTATGGATTTTACGATACATCTGGTGAACTCGATAGAGCTATTGAGAATCTACAAGATGTTGTTGAAGTTATGATAAAACTTGCAGAAATTGAAAAAGGATCACAGCTTATGGCGGCAGAAATAGAAAAAACCCGTCGTAGAGTTAATGCACTTGAACATGTTATGATTCCAAACCTAAAAGAAACCATCAAATATATCCAGATGAAACTTTCTGAACAAGAAAGATCTACGATAACTACAACTATGATAGTTAAAGAAATAATCCAGCAACAAGAACAAAATATTTCTAATTGACAATCTTTTTAGCTAATTATAAGATAAATACATACATTGATAAAAAATTCACATTAGATAATGTGAATTTTAATTTTTAGCTCTTTAACAAATTTTTATGAAAGCGAAGGTGAAAATTATGGCAACCACCATATTCGAAGTTCTAGGTGGACTTATGCTATTTTTGTTTGGAATAAACTTTATGGAAAAAGGCCTAAAAAGTTTTTCACCCCATAAAACAAAGAAAATCCTTAAACTATTCACAAAAAATAAAGTTTTTGGAATGTTCACAGGATTAAGTGTCACAGCAATCATCCAAAGTTCTTCCGCAACGACTGTAATGTTAGTTGGACTGGTTAGCGCCGGCATGATAGCATTCGAGGCAACTTTGCCAGTGATACTAGGGGCTAATATCGGCACCACAATTACTGCGCAACTAATCGCATTTAAATTAACAAAATATTCCTTGATGATTGTTAGTTTTGGTGGTTTATTTTTGATTTTTTTATCAAAAAATGAAAAACTAAAACAATTTGGACAAATTGTGTTTGGATTTGGTATGCTTTTTCATGGCTTAAATATTATGGCAAGTTCAATGAAAGCATACGAAAATGCCGAATATGTTAGACAACTCTTTATAAGTTTTGGCCAATATCCAATTTACGCTGTTCTACTAGGAATAATCGCAACTGTAATGTTTCAGTCAAGCAGTGTTACAATTGGTATTACCATAACGCTTGCATCAACTGGATTTATCCCAATAGAAAGTGCTGTGCCAATAATTCTAGGTGAAAATATTGGAACCTGCATTACTGCAATACTAGCCAGTATTAATAAAAAGACACCAGCCAAAAGAGTAGCATACTCTCATGCGCTCTTTAATACTATTGGCGTAATAATTGCTCTGTGTTTTCTGCAATATTTTGTTAGATTCGCAACTTGGAGCTCAACAAATATTGCCAGACAAATTGCTAACACCCACACATTCTTTAATATTTGTATTACATTGCTATTTTTACCTTTTACTGATTATTTTGCATTATTAGTAAAAAAAATATTGCCGGAAAAAGATTTAGAAGATGATGCGTCAAAACCAAAATATCTAGATGATAATCTTCTAGAAACTCCCTCTCTGGCTATAACTGCCATAACATACGAAATTTCAAGAATTCTTGAAATAACACAAACTATGATTGATATTGTATATAAATCGATTGAATCCAAAGACCCCGCAGATCTTGCAAAAATAGAAATAATCGAAGAAAACGCAGATAATCTACAAAAAACAGTAATTGAGTATTTAGTTAAACTAAATGCCAAAAAACTTGACGAAAACCAAGCAAATATTGCAACTGCTCTTTCTCGCCTGGTAAATGACGCCGAAAGATCAGCAGACAAAGGATTCAATCTGTCCAAACTCACTCAAAGACTTATTAATAATCAATTAACTTTAAGCGATCAAGCATGTGATGAACTAAAAAACATTTACGAAAAAATATCACAAATGGTTGACACTACACAAAAGGCATTTAGAGATTCAGAATACGACCTTACTAAAAAAATATATTTACTTGAAAATGAAATAAACTATCTCGTAAGAGAGTATAATGACGCTCATATGACACGACTTTGCTCAGGAATATGTCAACCTGAAGCTGGCTATATTTTCACAGAAATCCTCGAACAATTTGAAAAAATTGGCGATGATATGAATAACTTCGCTGATGCCATAAAAGAAAAAATTGCACCACATAACAATCAATAGGTGCACATAATCATAAAACTTAAAACCGACCCCCGTGGTCGGTTTTTTACTTCTGCCCCCCCCCTGACACCTCTGACACTTTTGACACCTTTGATACTTTATTTTTAACACTTTATTTTTGACACCTCTGACACCTCTGATACTTTATTTTTGATACTTCTGACACTTTATTCCTACGGTTTTTCCAAAGTAACATTAATAACACCCGTACCAAGAGAAGCTAATTGACCGAATGCATCTGCCGATAAATCAATAATTGCACCTGATTTAATTCCTCTGTCTACAATTTTCACTCTAACACTTTTGCCATTGCTGGCTCTCACTATAACCTCAGAACCCATGGGCAAAGTATTATGTGCTGCAGTATTACCAGAAATTTGCCTATACCATGTGGCTCTACCAGTTCCAAGTATTGTAATTTTTGTTCCCTCTAAAATTACTCTATCTTCCACTTCTCTAATAATTTCTGTACTAACCAATTTTCTAGAAATCTCAATACCATTTTCTCTAGTAATATTATATATTAATTTTTTTTTACCTTTTCTGCCAGTTTGTGATATTTTTGTTACTCCCCTTTCAAGGTTTGGGTCCTTTTTTGTAACTGTTTTATAATCAATATCTTCGTATTCAAAATCACTACCAGATAAAACTCGTGTAATTTTTATTTCCATATCAAAACTTAAATTCTGATCCAAATTCACACTTATCTTGTCTTTATCCCCTACCTCAATTCCCACTTCCTCAAATAATTCAGAAACTTTAGCTTTCCAAGTTCGATAAACCTGTTCTTTTCTAGCATCAATAACTTTTACAGGTGTTGCTCTAGTAATGGTTAAAATAGAACCCAATCCAAATTTCGGATCTGGAAACACCTCTACCCTATCCTCTGTAAAAACTTCTACATCTAAACTTTCTATCATCTCATTTAAACTAAAAAGTCCGCTCGGTGTAAAGTAAGTTTCTTCTAAATAATCTATTTCACCTATTGTTACAACTTTTTTATTAGCATTGTCAGATATTGATAAGTTTTGATTTTGGCCAGTAACCCTTTTAGAACATATCACAAAACTGACAACTAAAATTGAAATTATAATTATAATTTTCTTCATCTTTTTTGATTATATTAAAGCCACAAAGTGTGTCAATTGTTGATAAGTTCTTGTTTAGTCAAAACAAAAATGCTTGCCCAGTAGTGAACCATAGGTTCTACTACTGGGGTGAATAACTCTGCCTAACCATAAATAATAATCATACTCGCTCCGTACATGAAAGTTCTGTAATAACGCTATGTAATAAATTACAGAAATGATTTGCGCTGAGGTTAATAAATTTATTTTTATTACACACTACTAAACTATCAACTAATCGATCAAATTATTGACATACAACGTAATTTTAATATATAATAATTAATAATTAAAAAAGTTCCTTAAAAAGCCGGTGGCTTTTTTAAGATTATCCTAGATGAAAGGAGGGTAGTTTTTCCCAAAAACCAAAGGACTCAAGCACAAGCAACAAAGGAACATGTGCGCGAGTCCTTTTTAAATTACCAAACTCTTGATTTAATCTAATTCATTTGCTACACTAACTACTTGCTTTATTATATAGCAAATTAACATATTAAAAGGAGGTGAAACAATGATTTTAAGATATAACAAGCACTTAGAAGAAATTCGAGTGTTTTTGTCGAATCTTTCAGAAAAACAAAAAAAAGAAAAGAAAGATTTGGCAAAAAAAGAAAAGCATGATCGGTCGGATTATTCAGATCATATCGACCGCATGACAGGTCCTAGATCTGTCGAAAGATTTTAAACTAAACATCACAAACCGCGTGAGTACGATTCACGCGGTCTTTTTTTTACCCAAAATCAGTATTTTTAAAAAAGAAAAATTAGATTCTTCGACTACGCTCAG
>Ga0334884_1006675_pt1 | contig 10265 bp, 8 predicted proteins | sample GraSluR1_MG_7_FD_207215 | JGI IMG/M metagenome (GOLD analysis project Ga0334884, IMG submission 207215) | Sludge microbial communities from methane-producing bioreactor in Wageningen University, Netherlands - Granular Sludge_12_05 R1 | ecosystem: Engineered > Bioreactor > Anaerobic > Unclassified...
AGGTCCGCGCTTCTCAAGCATTTGAAATCCGCCCACGATGCGGTCATCGCGAGTGAGTACCCGGCGCACCGGCCGCCAGCCGTCAACGGCCTTGGCCTTCGCCCACAGGCTCGATTGATGAAAATGGCCCAGCGTGGAGCCTTCGAGAAACGAATCCCACGCCTTGTCGTCCGTATCAAAACACACTCTTACGCCGGACGATGGAGATTCAGGATTGGGGAAACTCATTCGGCAGCTTTCGCAGATAACTCTCCGCGCAAGCGGGCATACACCCCCGGCAAGCTGCGCCGGAGAACGACTTCCGCCAGGGGATTCATCACCAGTCGGGCGCGCAGACTGACGCATCGCCCGCCGCGCAGGAGATAGAACCGGTCGTTCTTTTCATTCGACATGCCGGTGTAAATCTGCCGGATTCCGGCGTCGCGCGCAGCGGCCTCGCGTATGGTGTGCAGCATGAGGTCGGAAAGACCGAGGCGCAGCGAGTCGGTGTCGCAGAAGAACATCGCATACACCAGCGTGTCCTCGACGCGCAGCGACACACTGACGCCGGCCAGCCGGTCGTCCTGGTAACCACCGAGAATGACAAGCGCGCGTGACCGGAATAACGCGTCGGCCCAGCGATCGAAATATTTCCGATCACGACGGTGCGCACCATGTGCGTAGCGGGTTCGGTCATAAAAAGAAACATAGACCGGATAAGCCTTCTGCTTGAATTCCCCGGCATCCCGCACCGGCAAAACGCATAATTTCTCCGCGGCCGTGCGGACTTGTCGCCTGCGATTGTAGTCCAGGCTTTTAACCGTATAATCCCCGCTGTTGTCAAAAAGCAGGACGTTGAGATGGGTGTTGGACGGCTCGCACTCGGGCACGGCATGTTGAAAACCACCCCAGCGCGCGGCCCGGGGTGCAGCGATCGAAGCCGATGCGTATTCCCGAAAGGGCAACAGCGGCCGGAAAAAGAACGGCCGAACGCGCCGCCAGTAAACACCGTTTATCTCCTCGGATTTCTGCTCGAGCAGGCAGTCGAATTCGGCCAGGTCCTGCGCGGAGGCTTCCGGCCATGCGACGAGCGGTTCGTTGGAGGGGAAAGATTTCATTAACGGGAATCCGATCAGGTTTTCGTGTCCCCGCTCTTCTTTTCTCCGGCGGGTCTGAACTGCCTGAATAAATCCATCGTGTCTGCAAGCCGTGCGCGCCCGGAAGGCAACGCAAGCACCAGCATCCCTGTTGTGACAATGGCCAGCGCCAGCGTTGCCAGCAGTCCGGCCAACGGCCCGACCGATGTGAATGCGCCGCGAAATCCCAACACGGCGAGCGCGGCAATCAACGCGAGGCAGGACGGGAACGCAATCGCGCCGTACAAATCGCGTGCGCCGACAGGCCCGGATCTTCCAATAAACCAGAAAAGCAAAGGTGCGCGAACAAACACGGCAACCAGTGAATATGCAATGGCTACTCCGGCGGCTCCGTATGGCAAACCCATCAAGATGGATGCAAATGTTGTGCCACTGCCTATAAAACCCCATTTCAACATTTCGCGCGTTCGGTTCTGCGAAATAAACAACCATCCCCCCGTGCTGGCAACCGGCTCAATCAAAGCAGCAAAACCGAGATAGGAAAAAATCCGACCAGCCTCCACCCATTGCGGCCCGAGCATGACCAGCACCAGCCAGTCCGCGCTGACCATGCACACAGCGACCAGCGGCATGCTCACGAGCGCGATCTGATTGATCACCTTGACATAGGCGTTACGATATCGTTCCGGCTTGTCCACGAGGCGGCTCAGCGCGGGAATCGCCACGCGTGTGAGAGGTTGATGCACCTGGTTCAGCGGCAGCAGCATCAGGCCGTAGGCCTTGGAGTATTGGCCCAACGCGTTCTGCCCCCATACTTTGCCGATCAGCACATTATCAAGATTCCGTGCCATGTAATTCACGATATTGAAGCCGGTCAGGTTGGCCCCGAAGCGAAGCATCTCGCGCGCACTGTGCCAGTTGACGCGGCGGCTCGGTCGCCAGGAGGACATGCCCCATGCCATCACCAGGAATGAAAATGTTTGAACCACCGCCACCAGGACCAACGCCCAATAGCCCATCCCAAACCAGGCGCCGGCGATGCCCGACAACATCCCGGCCACGAGCGATCCCACGTCCAGGAAGGCCAACCTGGCAAACTCCATGCGGCGCCGGATCAACGCGGCATGTTGCGCTGCAAAACCGCCTCCGAGAAACATCGCCCCTTTGACAAACGTTATTCCGATCACGCGGGGATCCCCGTAAAACATTCCAACAAGGGGGGCCAGCGCAAAGGTGACCGCCATGAGAAAGAAGCTGGTCAGCACGTTTATCCAGAACAGGGCGTTGACATGGTCATGGTCGAGTTTCTGCCATTGAACCGTAGCCATTGAAAGCCCCAGATCCTTGAACAGCGCGACGAAACCCGTGATGGGAGCCACCATGGCCACGAGCCCGAAATCGGCCGGTGTCAGCAAGCGCGCCAGTGCCATCGTCGCCAGCGTGCGGATCGCCATGATGAGAGCCTGCGAGCCCATGGTCAGCGCGCCGCCTTGAACGGACCGGCGTTTCAGATCGCGCTGCAGATGCTCGGTCGCCCAGACCTCGCGCCCGCCGGGACTTTCCGGATTCGGGTGAACTCCGTTTGAGATGTCGTTATTCACGACTTGGAGGAAAAAACGTCGCGCAGGGCGGCGATCAAACGTCGCGTCCTGCGCCGCAACATCTGCGCCCTGGCGCGCCAGCCGATGTAATGGCGCGGGTCAATGGATGCCGTTTGCACGAACGACGCAGAGCGCTGAAGCTGCGCCTGCCACGAAACAAGATCTTTCACGCCGCGCATCCGCGCCGAAAGGGGAAGCAGTTTCTGAAGATCGGCATCGGTCTTGAGCCGGCAATGCGGCGACCGCGGATCGTCCATATGCTCCTGCGCGACCAGCGGCACCAGCCACCCGATCTTCCAACCCGCGAGAGCCAGGCGAATGCAATACTCGGTCCAGCTTTCCTTTTCGCGAAGCAACCCCTGGCTCGCAATGCATTCCCTTTTCATCAGGTACGCGCTGCCGCCGACCCAGCAGTTCCGCAACAGGGAAAGCCCTTCGCCAAGCGGTTCAACTTTTTTGCGACAGGCATTGAGATCAAGATCGCCCGGCCAGAAATGGCAGGAAGCCACCACCCCCAGGTCCGGTTTCAATTCGTGCGCCCGCCGCAATTGCTGTATCCATCCGGCCGAGACGAGACAATCATCATCCACCTTGCCCACATAATGCCCTTCGCTGTTTTCCCACAACCAGTTGGTCGGCTCTCGCAATTTTCTGTTCTCGGCACTCTGGAAAAAACGATGGACCCGGGGGTGTTCGCGGAAGGATCGCGCTACCTCCAGCGTTTTCTCATCGCCCCCGTTGTGCCAGAGCCAGACGCGGCAGGACTCATCGCACGTTTCCAGCAGGCGCGGCAGGGAAAGCCGCGCATAACCGGGGCGATTGTGGGTGATCATCAGGATGTCGGTTCCGTTACATGTATTCACTACGCTTCTCCAGCCACATGGGCACAGACCCCTAACTCAGCGTAGACCTTCAAAATCGAGGTTCCGACAACTCCTGTATTATGCGCATCTTGAAAATCTTTGATCATGGCCGGCGTTGGAGGATGTGCTATAGCGCGCAGAGCAGCCTCCGCGAACAGTGCCGGATTATCGCACTTTGCCTCAATCGCAAAACCCCGCTCTATGAATTCTGCAAACGCGACCGACGTTGCACACACCATGGGGCGTCCCCGGGACGCCGCAAGATGGGCCGCCGCACTGGTAAGGGACTCCGAATAAGGCAGAAGAACCACGCTGGACGCAACAATAAGTTCATCCAATTCACTGTCCGTTAATTCTCGAAAAAGAAACCGAACCCTGCCGAGACCTCTTTTCTCCAAGCTGTTCACATACGCCACATCAGGGCACTTTCCAGCGATGAGGATTCCTATCCCGCGAGCAGAGAATTCCCGGGCGGCATCCACAGCAAGTTCAAGCCGCTTGTATTTCCGGATGCCGCCGAACATAATTGCCCACTTGTCATATCCTCTTAATTCCCACTTATTCCGCAATTGTTCAGGCGTCATGGCCACACGTGTTTCGCCATAATGCGGAAGGGGCGTAACGCGAATTTTATGCCGTCCGCCGTAGACTGCGCATACCGGCTCAATGCTCGTTCGGTGATGAACAAGAAGGCGATCCGCCAAGCATCCAATGACCCGAGCCATCCGGCGATGCCAAGTCTTATGTTTTGCTTCATGCGGCAAAAGATTATGCATGGTAACTACTTGTGGAACACCGCGAATACGAAGCTCAGCCATGACCGACGCAAACAATACGCTGCGAAAGACAAAACTCAAACGCCTGCGTCCCTGATAAAAAGAGTGAAGCCAATGCCAATGAACCAGATCTGCCTTTCGCAGCCGCTTTAACAACTGGCGAGGATTTCCTCCTTGTGGTGGATACTCCCAGAGCTCACACGAAAGACCGCATTTTGCCAGGGCTTCCGCCAGCAATCTGTTGTACGGGTTAACGGTATAAGCCGGGAGATGAATTACGCGCACGGCTACATGTCCTTAAGATTTTCGCGGGCGGTAACAATCCCATTGTTTATCTATCTGCCATGCGGCAGGTTTTGATAAACCAGCATTTCACCCGAGACGATGAAAAGAGAGACCGCTCGAATCATGGCGCACGACGCGCACGAACATTCATTACGCGTGCGGGAGGAGATACATCCCGACTCTCGCCGTGCGCGCCGATGCTCCAGGGCAGCACGCGGAGATTGCCGTCTTTGTCCGTGCTGAAAAACTGCGAGAAAGTGCGGCCGGCCCCCAACGCAGGCGAGCCCGGCAACAGGCGGAAATCCAGCCGCTCGAGGTCCGCCACGAGCGGGTCCGCATACACCGAGGCGCCGGGCTTTCGCTCCGAAGGAACGCTGCATGTTGCGCCGGCCGTGGTGTAATACTGAACATCCGCCGTATCCCAGTAGATGTTACTGGAATCGAGCAGTTCAGGAGCGGACATGATGAGGTACTTGCAGTTGATGAAAAGGTTGTTCCCGATGTAACGGTTCTCAGGGGGAATCATACGCTCGAGCGTTCCGCCGCCATGAATGGCATTGTAGGTAAGGAAGTGATAGAATGTGTTGTTTGCCAACACATATTCTCCAACGAAATTGGTTTGGACGGACACATTCATGCCGCGCTCGGACGAACTGGTCTGAACGCCCACCATCACATTGTTGAAAAGCTGCACGTATCCTGAAGCGTATTCTATGAACATGTTCTGGCCGAAATCCGTAAAGAAATTATTGAACGCCCGCAGGTATCTCGCGCCGATTGCCGTCTGCACGCCATCCGCGTGACCGCCGAACTTGGGCACCTCGCCCCCGCGATCCACATGGCAATCGTGCATCGTGAAACTGCCCGAGGCCTGGACGCCGTCGTCCATTACATTGTGTATGCGGCAATGCCGGACGATGAAGTGGTCATAGCCTGTCGCTGCGCCGGCCGTATTGATGTTGATGCCGTCCGCCGTGAGATGATGAAGATAACAATGCTCGATGATTATAAAGTCGTTGGCGGGAGCGCTTGAATTGTTCAGGGCTATTCCATGGACGGGAGCTTCATCAAGCTGGTAGAGCGCTGAGCGCTCAACCTCTATCCCGCGGAGCGTGGTGTTCTGGCAATGTCGCAATCGGAACACGGTGCCCGCCGCGGTATAAATATCCGGACTTCCGGTCAACCTGAACATGGGCTGGCCGTTAAGCAACCCATCAATGAGGGCGTCGTCCACATCATATAATTCGGATGCTACCGTGCTCGAAAACACCGCTTGCTGAACTGCGTCCGGCGAAATCTGAACGGTTACCCCTCTCTTGCTGACGATCTTTAACTGGGAGTAATTCCCTCCCCGGATCCAGAGCCGGTCGCCGCTTCCAATCGCAGACCAGTTGATATCCGTCGTGTCTTTCCACGCATTTTCCCAAGAGGTGCCGTTGTTCGCTCCGGCGGCCGATGCATCAAGGAAATACTCCGCGGCACCGGCGTGCATAATCAGGCCGAGGATCGCCCCAAGGATGATGCCGATTCTTTTCCCTTTATTCATATGCTGCTCCCTTCAAACAAGAATCCGCATATTTATTCTATCATGAAATGTGCCAATCGGCATGCGAAGAGAGCTATATTCTTGCGGGCCAATCCTGGCCTTCCCCGCCTTTAATACGTTTCTTGCGCAAGCTCAATGGGTTATCAGGACCAGGCAAACGGAAGGTCCGCAACCTGCCCCCGCACCGCATCGCGGATCGCGGGGATTGTCCGTGCCAGTTCGCTTCTCAGCTTCTCGCGATTGCGAAAAACGTCGCCGCAGAGTTCTTTCACATCGGAGATTCCGGCGCGACGCAGATCCGCTACGCGCACACCGGCCTGAACCGGTCGCATGGCGCCCTCAAATTTCGCGCTGTATGCGAGACACGCAGCGGGCACACCCTGCGACACCGCCGCGATACAGGCATGCATGCGCGAGCCGATAAAGATATCGCATTGACCGATCATGCTTTTCATCTGCCGATGATCGAGCGCATAATCCAAGTACACGATGCGTTCGCCGAATCGCGGCTCCATCTCGGCCAGTAAGCTTCTGCATATTCTCGTTTCGTCCTCCTGGCTGTGCGCCCCCCCACATACGTGCGGAACGAACAACACGCGCACGCCGAGTTCTTTCACAAGATATTCCACCAGCGATCGGGTAAGCGCGGGATAGGATTCTTTCAGGCCGAACATGTTGTCGCCGGTATAACCGCCCATCCAGAGAAGACTGCTGATATTCAATCCGACCAGAGATCCGGACTTGCGCAAGGCGCCCAGTTCTTCCCGAATGGATGCGTCAAGACTTCCGGGCTCCATGCAGAATCCAAGATCGGGCACAACCGTCACGGACGGACCCCGTGTTCCAACCAGTTTCCGCACGATTTCGACACCCTCTTCGTCGCGCGAAAAAACACGGCATGCCCGGCGCAGAATCCAGCGCGCAACAAATCGAGATGGAAGACTCTTGAAGGGTCCGTATGTCTGGGGGAGCAAGACCAGGGGCCGGTGCATCAACAGGACGAGAAGCTGCGGCAGCGATACATAAAGGAAGCGGCGCAAGCCGTAGATATCGCTGAAGCTGTCCCCTCCGGCCAGCGAGAAATGCGCGGATGCGGAAAGCACCTCGCGGAGCCAGGGATTTCTCGACCAGAGCCGTCGGCGGATCGCCTCCGGCAACGCGCGGGACAAAAGCACCAGAAACAGCAATCTGAAGATATTGTTCGGGAGAAAAAAGCGCCAACTGAAACGCAGGTTTACGAGCCGCACCGTCCGCTCCCCTACGGGCGTTTGTTCCCGCCAACCCTGCGATTCGCGACCGTAATCGAGCAGAATGATTTCTGCGCCGGGATGGACAGACGACAGCAGATCTATCGCTGAACTAAGCAGTACGCGCACGCCATAATTATCCGTTTTGCGCGTTACCCCGAGGAGCGACAGCGTCACGGGACCGCCGCTTTCCGTGTTTGCGGTGCCGGTCAATGAAGTTCTCCGAATTCGAAAGGCTGAGCGGATGCCGGGTTTTCTTCCGCGACAGGAAGCTCATACCCCTGCTCGGCATAACGCCCGAGACTTGCGGCTGCCGCAAGGTGCAGGTACCAAATCACGTATGACTGGTCCCAATAGCTGACGGACAACAGATTAAGCGCATGGGTCACAATGACAACGCCAACGCCCCACAGGATCGGTTCATGCATGGCCATTCCCGGTCCCGCATCGCGAACAACGCGCAATCCGCGACCCACCTGCTTGAGACAGTACACGAGCATCCCCACAAAAAACACCAGCGAGATCAGTCCCCCGTTCACGCCCAGCGAAACATAGTGATTGGTCATATCCACGTAGCCGAACTTCGTTACCGTTGCCGCCCATTCCGCCGTATTGCTCATGGGCATGCCGAAAAAACACCACTCGCCGAAATTCCGCACAAACCGGTCAATCAAAATAGAGCGATGCCACCCGTCACCGCCCAGGATCCCGCTGATGCGGTCGAAAATGAACCAGACGGGACGGCTCATGGCCAGGTGCAATGCGATGATCGTCGCGAGGATGCCGCGCCGCACCCAATGCATCTTTTGTCGAAATCGCCAACACCCCCAACCCGCAATCGCAATTACGGCTGCCATCAGCGGCCCGCTGGAATGAGAGGCAAACACGATTGTCCCGCACGCCACCACGCCCAGCAGAGCCCATCCTCTCGAAGATTTCTGAAAGAGAAAGCCCACACACAAAGGAAGAAAAGTGGCGCCGACCGTGCCGGCCGTGATCGCATGCCGGAAACTTGCCTGGCAACGATAGTGGCCGGTTCGAAAGACCGGCGTTTCGGGAACCCCGCCCATAACGGCAAAAAGATTGCGCCCCACGTGCGACTCATATTCCATCAGGAACGCAAATGGAACCAGCAGGACCACGGCTCCTTTCATGAAGAAACGGAAGTCGTCCCAGTCCGCGAACAATCCGCGGAAGACGAAATAAACAAGGAGGCCGTCCACCATCAGGCCGATCTGATACTTGTTGATTTCACCCGTCCGCAGCGTAAAGACCACCACGTACGAAACGAGCGCCGCGATCAGCCATCGGTCCATCTTCAGGAGCTTGCCCGCGGGCAACTCATGGCGAAAAAGCACACGCAGGAACGCCGTGAGCTCCACGAAACGAATAGCCATGAAATTGAAGCCGAAAATATCCACCGCCTGCCCCTGCGTGATGTAGAGGACGGCGGCGAGATACGCCGTTGCAACCCACCGCCTCGGCAGGGTCGCAACCGCCATGCAGAACAGGAACGTCAGAAATGCGCCAATGGCCGTCATCGGTTTCTCAATCAGGGATGAAGCAATCTTCGGTAAAGGCGATGGAGCGCCCCGGCAAAGCAGCGGTCATCCAGTCGCGCCAGTCCGTTACGCATGGACGAGCGGAAATGCCGGGCCTGGCGCCGCCATGGTGATTCGCCGGCATCGCTTCGGCGTATGGATTCCTCTATCGCCCTTTGCAACGGCAGATCGCGGTTCGTACGCTGCAATTCCTCGAGGCACTCCATGGCATACCGCGTGTTGTGAAGAAACATCCGCGAAACCCGTCCCAGGTCGAGCGGCACGGCAAAGGCGTGACATCTATCCATGGCGCCTGCCACGCGCAGTTCCACCATGGTCCGGATGCACTTTTCGCACTTTCCGCAGTTGAAAGCCCCAAGCGGATTCTCGTGACACACACGGAGATATTTCAACGCAAGATCGGAATCGGCCAGGCCAAGCACCTTGTGCAGGCGCCCTCCGCCCCGGTTGTCATAAATCACTTCAATATCCTCATTGCTCCAGAGAGGATCCAGCATCGGGTGAGAACCCCATGGCGCGTTCTCCCGTCGAGGGCTTGATGGAATATAGATGGTTCCAAGCGTCTCCTGTAACGCCAGCGCTACGCTGCCGAGACAGGCGCCGTGAAGGTTGTCCCATTGCACGATCGGATTTCCAAGCTGGCGAATATTGGTCGAAAGGGTGACCAGTTTCAGCGAGGTTTCTCTCGCCACTTCCCGCGCATTTGCGAGCGCCTTGTTCCATATCGCGTGATCGCGGCTGAGATGGATGTCGAATCCGCGGACAAACACCATATGCGTCAGGCGCGGTTCGCCGTCGGCTGCGCGGGCAGTATGATCCAGCAAGGTATAAAAGGCATCCACACCGCCGCTGAAGAATGAGGCGCGCCCCCGCGATGAGCTCGGTGGGTTTGCGGCTTCGGCATGCCCGGAGGCCTGTACTTCGACAATCTTCATTTCAGGCCACCAACCATGCAGCAACTCCATGATGCGCTTGAGATTTGAGCGCAAGCGAATTGAGATCGTGCCCTCGACATGCAGGGGCAACCCGAGACGCATAGACGGAAGCAGCAGCGCTGCAACAAACGGATCGGCAGAATGTGAGACCACCCCTGGAGATATCTGCGACGAACTCCACCATACCTCCTGCCCGTCAAGGCGGCGATCCGCCTTGCAATTGATTTGCCCGCACAACCGATAGCCGTCGCCATCGGGTTCCACTTTGATATTTCTGATTTGAAGCAAGGTCGTTTTCTCCGCTCAGGAAAGCGCCGCGCGCATTGTTCTGGAAAGCTTTTCGGCAAAAGCCTTGTACGCATCGTCGTTCGGTC
>Ga0334884_1006696_pt1 | contig 10238 bp, 6 predicted proteins | sample GraSluR1_MG_7_FD_207215 | JGI IMG/M metagenome (GOLD analysis project Ga0334884, IMG submission 207215) | Sludge microbial communities from methane-producing bioreactor in Wageningen University, Netherlands - Granular Sludge_12_05 R1 | ecosystem: Engineered > Bioreactor > Anaerobic > Unclassified...
AAAAGAACTATTTCAAGGAGTACTTGAAGCAGTACCTCGCGTTCTTCGCCCTCCTCCTGGAAGTGGCGGCCATCCTCTCCTTCGTGGCGAACCGCTATTCTCCTGGCGAGGGGTACGACATCCTCTCTTATGCCATCCTCGGCGCAGTCTTCATCAACGCCACCTTCGCCTTCTGGCAGGAGTACAAGGCCGACAAGACCGTCGAAGCCCTTCGAAAGCTCATCCCATCGATGGTGAAGGTGAGGCGGGCGGGGAGAGTCGAAGAGGTGGACTCGAAGTATCTCGTCCCCGGCGACATCCTCGTCGTCGAGGAGGGGGACAGGATCGGAGCCGACGCCGTCCTCCTGGAGGCTAACCTCCTCCGCGTCAACATGGCGGCCCTGACCGGCGAGGCGGAGCCGGCCAAAAGGTCAGCAGAGGCCGACGCCAGCGAGGAGATCCTGGACGCGAAAAACGTCCTCTTCGCCGGGACGACCGTCACCTCGGGAAACGGCCTCGCCGTCGTCTTCGCCACGGGAGGGGAGACGGAGTTTGGAAAGATCGCCTCGCTATCGAAGGAGGTAGAGAAGAGGGCGACGCCGATGCAGCTTGAGATCATCAGGATCACCAGGATCCTGACCCTGGCGGCTCTTCTGGTCGGCGGCGTCTTCTTCGTCCTGGGAGTTCTCTCGGGGCAGGGCTGGCTCGTCGCCGCCATCTTCGCCCTCTCCCTCATCGTGGCCAACGTCCCGGAGGGGATGCTCCCCACCATCACCCTCTCCCTATCCCTGGCCAGCCGGAACATGGCGAAGAGAAACGCCCTCATCAAGAACCTCGATTCGGCCCAGACCCTGGGGAGCGCCACGGTGATCTGTACCGACAAGACCGGGACGATCACCCGAAACGAGATGACCTTAAAGGAGATCCGCCTCGCGGGCGGTGGGGAGATATCGGTCAGCGGCGATGGGTACTTCGAGGATGGCGAGTTCAGCTTCGCTGAAGAGAGGTCGGGCTCCCTGGACCGACTGAAGTTCCTCCTCGCCGCAGGAGTTCTGAACTCCAGAGCGACGATCGGCGATGGCGGTGCCTTTGGCGATCCGACGGAGCTGGCCATCGTCGCCGCCGCCAGGAAGGCCCGGGTTCGGCCGGATGGGTACGTAAAGGTCGAAGAGATCCCCTTCACCAGCGACCGGAAGATGATGTCCATGATCTACGAGAGGGACGGTTCAAAGACCATCTTCTCCAAGGGCGCGCCGGAGGTTTTAATGAGACTCTCAGATCGGCTCGTCGACGAAGACGGTCGGGTCCGGCCCATGGCCGAGGAGGATAGGGCGCGGATAGAGGCCGAGGCCGAAGACTTGGAGCGGAAGGCCTATCGGCTCCTCGGAGTCGCCTACGGAGAGGGCGAGGACGAAAGCGACCTTGTATTTCTGGGCCTATTGGGGATCATGGACCTTCCCCGAGAGGAGGTATACGACGCGATAAAAAAATGCCAGCGTGCCTCGATAAGGGTGATGATCCTCACCGGCGATAACCCCCTGACCGCAAGAGCGATCGCCGAGAAGGTGGGGCTCAAAGTTGACCTCACCCTCACCGGCGACGAGCTCCGGCACATCCCCGACGAGGACCTGGCAAAGCTCCTGGCGGAGAAGAACGTCCTCTTCGCAAGGATGAGGTCGGAGCAGAAGCTCCGGATCGCCGCCCTCCTCCAGGATAACGGTGAGGTGGTGGCTATGACCGGCGACGGCGTAAACGACGCCCCGGCCCTCCGGAAGGCCGACATCGGGATATCGATGGGGACGAAGGGGACGGAGGTGGCGAAGGAGGCAGCGGACATGATCCTCCTCGACGACAACTTCTCCTCGATAGTCGCCGCCATCGAGGAGGGGAGGACCGTCTACTTCAACATCAAAAAGTTCGTCACCTACATACTCTCCTCGAACATCCCGGAGATCGTACCGTATATACTACAGTTCTTCCTGAAAATTCCACTGCCGTTATCGGTGATCCAGATACTATCCATCGATCTAGGCTCCGACATGCTCCCAGGCCTCGCCCTGGGGAACGAGGCCCCTGAGGAAGACGTTATGGACCGCCCTCCCGTCGGAAAGGACGAGAGCATCCTCGACCGGGAGGTATTCAAGCGAGGATACTTCTTTTTGGGGGCGATCGAGGGGGCTGCCGCCATGACCGCCTTCCTCGGTTTTCTCTTTTTGAACGGCTGGCATTACGGAGACCTCTCCATATCGAACACCTCTCTTCACAAGCAGGCGATGACGATGACCCTTTTGGGTGCCGTGAGCTGCCAGCTCTTCAACGTCTGGACCCTCAGGTCCTGGGAGTTTTCGGCCTTCAGCCGGGGGCTCTTCAAAAACAGGCTTCTTTTGGTCGCCATCCTCCTCGAGCTTCTCTGGATATACGCCCTCCTGAACGTCGGGGTCGTCCAGCTCGTCTTCAACACAGCTCACGTCCCCTATGGATACCTCTGGATCCTCCTCCCCTTCCCGGTCCTCCTCTTCGCGAGCCACGAGGCCTACAAGCGGAGGATGAGAACGAGGGGGCTTTGAGCCTGAATAGAAGGCCAAGGCCGAAAGGGGCCTCTATCCATCTCCAGCCCTTGAGCCTGGCCGGGAGCTCCAGAGTCGAGGCTGAAAGGATCCCCGTTATTCCCTACTGATCTTCTCCGCATCTTCTCGGCATCTTCTCCGCCTCCGGCTCGAGGCCGATCATACCCCATATCCGCTCCAGATCCAGGAACTTCTCCGCGGCGGAGGCGAGCTCGTCGTAGCCGTCGCCCCGGAGGGCGGATCCCCGGGCCAGGTTCTTCCTCGAATAGAGGTAGTCCAAGAAGGCGTCCCTGAAGTTCTGGTTGTTGAAGATCCCGTGGAGGTAGGTTCCGATGACCAGGCCGTCGTCGGCCACGGCGCCGTCGTCCCCGAAGGCGGGGGGTTCTTGGGAGGCGGTCACTCCCATGTGGATCTCGTAGCCCCATACCCTCGCCCCCACAATCCGCCCCAGGATGGGGCCGCCTCCGGTGACCGGCTTCTCCACCTGGACGGTCCTCTTCTCGTACCGGTCGAACCGGGTCACCAGGTCCAGGAGGCCGAGGCCGGGCATCTCGACGGTGGCGTTCTCGATCCCGAGGTCGACGATCCTCTTCCCCAGGATCTGGTAGCCGCCACAGATCCCCAGGATCGGGACCCCAGCCTCTCGCAGGGCCAGGATCTCCCGGTCGGTCCCTCTAGCCCTCATCTCCTCCAGGTCTGCGACGGTGTTCTTCGTCCCGGGGATGATGACGGCGTCGGGGCTTCCCAGGGGCTCGCCGGGAACGACGTACCGGACCCTTGCCTCCCGCTCCAGGGGCTCGAAGTCGGTGAAGTTCGAGATCCTCGGGAGCCTGACCACGGCGATCTCCACCTCTTCGCCCCCGACGCCCCTCCTCTTGTCTCCCAGGGAGACGGAGTCCTCGGAGGGGAGGTCCAGGTCGAGGTAGGGCATGACGCCGAGGACGGGAACGCCCGTCAGATCCTCCAGCATCGCGAGGCCCGGCTCCAGGATGGCGGGGTCGCCCCGGAACTTGTTGATGACCAGGCCGCAAACCAGCGGCCGGATCTCCGGCGGCAGAAGCTTCACCGTCCCGTAGAGGCTGGCGAAGACCCCGCCCCTCTCGATGTCCCCCACCAGGATGATGGGGGCGCCGAGCTTTCTTGCGACGTAGATGTTGGCGATATCCCGGTCGAAGAGGTTGATCTCCGCCGCCCCTCCCGCCCCCTCCACGACGATGTAGTCGTAATCTCGCGACAGCTCATCGATGGCCCGGTCCACAACCCCCTTCAATCCATCGATCTCCCGGTAGTACTCCTCCGCCGACCTATCGGCGACCGGCACCCCGAAGACGATCACCTGGCTCGTCCGGTCCCCCTTGGGCTTGAGGAGAATGGGGTTCATCAACTCGGAGGGCTCCACCCCCGCCGCCCAGGCCTGGACCGCCTGGGCGATCCCCATCTCCTTCCCCTCAGAGGTGACCCAGGAGTTGAGGGACATGTTCTGGGACTTGAAGGGGGCTACTTTGAGGCCCCGATCTCGGAGGATCCTGCAGAGGGCGGCGACGATGGTGCTCTTTCCGGAGTGGGAGCAGGTCCCCAGGACCACGATGAATCGCGTCATCAGCTCTCCGGGAGGGGTGGGAAAGCTTATTTGTCTTTTGGAAGGGGGCGTTTGCCCCGAAGACCATTTGAAAAAATTAAATAATTGGAGTTATATAAGAAGAGGACGGATTTCATTTAATATAAAGAGAAGTATGAAAGGATGTTGCGCATTTAATTAAAAAATAACATTTTCAGTAGACTATATACTAAGAAATGGTGTTAAACTTGTTCATGGTCAGATCGACATCATCGGATTGCACCCAATAAAATAAAGAGATGTCTTTCGGCCTTTCGGCCGAAAAACATTAATCTCAAACAGAGTCACAATTCAAAGTTCGTCCGCTTGCTACCGCCGATGCTCCCTCAATTTTGGCTTTGCGCTCCACCCATTGTGTATCAGTTTCTACGAATGCTTGAACCTCAGCTGTGTTATTGAAGATCAGGCAACGCGTAGCAGTTGCATTCACTACATGCGTGGCATATTCGATATGAAGAACCTGTCCCGGTCCTATAGTCGGCACGTTCCATACTATAATACTCTTAACCGAATTATCCAGGGTGATTTTTTCGGCATCGACATTCCCTTGACTTAATTTGTAAGTCGCGGAACCCGGCACGAAAATCAACCCCTCTGGGAGGGTGTCTGTGATGGTGACGTTCCGGAGAGTGCTCTTGGTGTCTGCATAATTGACACGGATTTCGTAAGTTATGGTATCACCATTACTTATGTTGTTTTTCGCTCTCACAGCACTCCCATATCTCATGCTCTCAAACTTCTGCCCATTTAGGGAGTCGATGTACTTCACAATGGTTACCCTGTATTCTTGGACGATCCGCTTGCCTCCTGGGCCTGCTTCTGGGGTCCATTCACCATCGGTCCACGTACCTTGCCCGGGACAGTAGGTGTAAAAGCATTCGAATCCTGGACAATCAACACCATCAGTGCAGGTAAAGTTACCGCATGTCTTATTGCAGTCTTCCATGCAATATCCGCGCTTCAGGCTGTCACTCTTGTATAACTTTTGGCACTTGCTGTGGCAGATAGAGAGATTTCCAGAGCAGTTTGTGTCAGGCAGAAGCTTCTTTTCGGGACTCAAAACGCCCTCCGTAATGCAATCGGTCGGCCAGATGCAATTATTACAGGTGCCTGACGAGTTACCGATACCACAGCCGACTAACTCGCCACATTTGCCGCAGTCTGGACCGACGTTCTCTATGGGCGGGTTCGTCCCGCTGAAGCAACATGGCAGCCAGTCATTACATCCCGGTGCTGCCGGAAACAGCAGACCCCTGGCCTCCAGTTTATTCGTCACGTTGACGTTACCCGTCATCAAGGCATCTCGTTCCCAGTCTATCCTCTTAGAGGGGGTCTCATTGGTCCATCCGGTGGCATCCTTAATCTCGACGACGCCGTTGGTAACGTCTGCTTTGTAGTCGAAGTAGTACTCACCTTCAGCACCGGGTGCAGGACCCATGGTCACATCTGCTTCTACATCTATTTTGTTCGAAAGGTAACTCCTTCCTTCCCTATAGAGGTTGTATGAGCCATTGACATATTCGACAGATCTGCTCGGCTCTACCCTATGATCCTTCGATATGCTGCCCAGATATACTATCCGCTCTCTTTCTTCCTTCAACCTCTTGGTAAAGTTGTAGCTTATATCGTCGTATCTAACTTTCTTCCAGGCCGATAGCGCCCTATTGCTGGGGTAGAATCCCTTTGCATAAATCTCTGATATTCCCTTCGTGCCATCGAAGTACAGACGCTGATGGTTCTCCACGGTCCTGTTCCGATTAGAATCAACTTCAGAATGATCTCCGTCATATTGCCCATCATAATACGTAATATCATCGCTAAAAGCAATTGTGCCGTTTTCCAGATAGCTGAATGATCCAAGCTTATAACCTAGGGTATAACCGCTCTTCTCCACCCCGGGCTCTTTCAAGTAGCTATAATGGGTCATCGTTCCGCCACTGGAACTATTACATGTAAATTCGCTTATCACAGTGGTCGCACAGGCATTTGCGCAGATTGCTGCTAAGATCACAAAGATCAATTTCAGAGATCTAATGGTCCTCCCTCCTTACGCGAAGCGTTTAGCCTTAGCTTATTGCCGAGCTTGGCTCCTGTAATGGTCGAAATCCACATTTATTTGGCCTTTATTCATGGATAGAAGCGACTGTCGAGACAAGCCAGTCGCTATGAACCTAATCATTGCGGAGATTGAAGCGAATTTAATATCCATAAAAATTTCGACTTAGTCGCCTCCGATGTTACATGAAGATCATCTTTGCTGTAAACTTGTCGGATGCGATCTCTTTCTCTTCTTTGGGAGTTTCCGGATGCGTATCAAAGTATGTCCATATAAGATCCTTTTTCGGGTCATCGTTTTCTTTATAATAAACTATCACTACCCAAATGGGATAAGTATCACCAGACATCGTTCCTTTCGCTACTCCTACAGGGCAGCCAAGAAAATCGCGATGTGCGTGAACCATCGCCCATAGTGCTCTATCATATTCTGAATACTTCCAAAGACGATTAAAATCGTTCTCGTCCTTTGTCGAGTGATATCTGAGATCGTCACACTTGGTCTCATAGACCTCTTTTTCCAAGTAACCAATTATTTCGTCCTTAGAATAGATATTTCTGATTCTATCGTATACCAGCATTTCGTTTTCAAAGCTTTGAAGAACTGGTTTGGTATTTTCCGGTTTATCTGATGGGGGGAAGGCTACGATAGAATCGATCTTGCCAAATTTGACCAGATCCTTGTGACGAGGATCATAAAACGCTTGCTCTATCTTTCCTCCCTTTTCCCTATACCACATTGTAATCAGAGCATGTCTCTCTCCTTTTTTAGCGGTTTCTCCGCTTGCAACGCCAGCAGGAACTCCAGGGAACATATGGCGAAGATGCGCTAATCCCCATAAAGCCTGGTCATCGCAATCGTAGATCTCTTCTTTCCATGTGCCATAATTAAGTTTCCGAAGAAAAGGTATTAGCTCGGCATTATAATCGTATTTATCTATATAGTTGACGGCTCCATCCATGGTTAGTCCCGTGGTTCCGTTAGAGGTCGTTCTTAGCGGGCCCTTATAGCTTGCAAGGCCCATAGCTTCTGTAGTCCAGATTGGTTCAGGTTTAGACATAAGAGTGTTATCTTCACATTGATCATATTTGAAGTTTTCTCTTTCTACATTTGATTGTGTAGTCTAGAAGCTTTTGACTTTATATATCTCCTGGATGAAATTAAATTTATTTGCCTGTATTTAATTCATTTTCATTCTCTCCAGGAACATGTCCAACAACATTCTTCCGGCAATCTCGTCAAGAACGCCTCATATGAGATAATAAGATAATGATCTGGGTCTAGGCTTTTACTATGAAAGCGCCCATCAGCTCAGCCTCCTCCCTAACTTCGCCTAAGCCTTCGGATTCGCCGCTTCGATCTCCTTAGCCCTCGCCAGGAAGCTCTCGCATTTTCTCCAGTTGTGCTCGATCCGGTGCTCCATCAGGAGTTCTATCTTTAGCTTGTGCAATATTCATGCCTGTAATGCTGATCTCGCCTTAAACTTGCCGTAGTCCTTGGACCAAAGGAGCGATGTGTATGCAGCTGCAGGACCGATTAGGCATGGCGGGTTGCTCCTGCCGGGCGGACGGCTCCAGCGCTATGAATAATGAAGTCATTCACATCAATTAATAAAGAAATTCTTATCATGTAGTAAACAGCAGGACCTTAGCACCGGACTCGTCGATGACATTATGCGCTTTCTTCCCACCTCCTCCAGGCTAGAAGCCTTCTTTCTCGCGAAGTCTATTGAGACTCTGACCCTAATGGTAGACAGAGCCGCCTCGATCTCCTCAGATAATGCGTTCTTCTTGCCGAATATCTCGACGATCTGGCCGCAGGCCGTGGAATGATCATGATCAGGATCTTCTTCCGCATAGAAAGGTACCAGGCCTTCGGCTTTCTCAGCACTCCGGCAGGTCTTAAGGTTAAATCATAAAAGTGATTTAAATAATAATTATTATATAATATAATTATTTATATTTATTAATTCGACCGGTACCCTAAAATATGATGAATCAGAAAAAAGTTAATATGTCCGAAGGATTTATCTCACAAGATGAATCTACTAAGGTCTCTCTTAGGAATTGGCCCGAGGATGTAAGATACAGATACGGATATGGAATCGATGAATGGAACACGTTGATATCGAATAGGATTGGCGTGGATTTTAATGGTATGAGAAGAATCTCAGAATTTAATGGAAAGGCATTCTTCCAAAACAAAAGAACAACATCTATCTATAAAAGGCATCGAAGTAAAAACGAGGAGAGTCGGTAATGAAGAGATTCTTTCTGGTATTGGTCCTTATTTCGATATGTATCGTGCCATCTCAATCGCAAGGGGCGTACGAAATCAGCGACTCCATCATCTTCGATTATGATGTATTTAAGAGCAGTTCTACAAAACCCATATCATTAGATCAGAATATATATGAAAGCCTCCCAGATTCTGTGATCTATGAAATCGGCGTTAAAAACACTGGCGAAACCGGATTGATTAACGTAACCTTGTACGACCAAGTGCAACCTGGCATGAAATACGTTGAGTCTTATGATGAATCATATGTGAACCTTTTTCGACAGTAGTTTGGAACAGTGACGGGACAACCAGGAGTCTAATTTGGAGTGTTGGTGAATCAAACACTGGAGAAGAATACTGGATTTGGGTAACGTTTGAGCGAAATGACTACATCAATGACGAAAAAAACGCGGTCGAAGTCAGGGCTTTAGCCCTTAATGGATCAAGAGAGCAATTCGAGGCTCTCGCGAAGAATATCTCGTCAATAAACGCCACCACCGATCAGTACAATAAAATTACAGAAGATGTTAATTTAATAACAGTCGCAGATAAGAACATAACGCCTTACAAGATTTTGGTCAGGAACGATGATGATATAAAATTGATGGATGTCTTCTTGGTTGCTATATTGCCCAATAATACGATATCACCCCCTCAATGATTCAAGACGCACCGAAAAAAGCAAACCTGATAATACATCTGAACTCAACTGGTCTTTGGGCGACTTTGAGATAGACGAGCAAAGAGTGATCGAATTGAACGTCAGCTGCAACGACAGCGACACCGGGTGTATTTCTCAAGTTGAAGCCTCGGGCAAGGCAGTATTTATTGATTATCTAATTAGTGCCGAGAACAAGGGCGAAACTAGATTGACCGGCGTCGTTCTAAACTGCACTTTGCCTGAAAGGACACAGTATTTTGGATCGCGTTACGCCAAAAAATCAGAAGATAGTGGATCCCTACCAGAACCGACTATAATCAGCAACCCTGATGGTACAACTAAGATGCTAAGTTGGTTCTTGGGTGACTTAGAAACAGGAGCTATCAAAAGGATCGAATTGAGCGTCAGCTGCCTCGATTATAATTGTACTCCAAATGAAAGCGTGGTTGAAGCCAGCGGAATGACGTCGATCATTCACAAGATACCGATATCGGTAAACAGCACAACATGGAGCATGAATGTATCTAAAACGTCCATAAACAACTCCACATTCATGAATGTATCTAAACCAGCTGATGAAGAGGAAAAATCCGACCAAATTGCACCTCCCTCACCACCGCCAGAAGGAAACTACACGGAGATGAAAGGTACTGAGGTGAATGACACAGCCGTGAACACGTCCGCCATAGACTTCCCGAGGCCAGAGATGACCTCACCGGGTCTTTGAACTTTCGGATTCCGCGCGCCCCAAGCGCCGGATCCTCTGCCTCCTTTCTTTTAGCCCTCACACCTCCCCCGCCGCCTCCACAAGCTTCGCGGTGGACGCGCCCATCAGCTCCGCCGCCTCCCCGACCCTCGCCGCGGGACCCTTCAGCCGGCAGAATTGGCGCCCTAACCATCCCGACCAGGTCCCCGCCCCCGGCCGCCGCCCGCTCCTCACGGCGCCTCAAGTCGAGTCCTCCGCCCCAAATCCGCGGACGCTGATGATCTCTTAGAGTTCGGGATCGGCATCCTGGAGGAAGCCTGGCCGCCCTCATCAGCACCGCCGGGGCCCGCCCCTCTTTCGTCTCTCCTCGG